>Ga0209208_10002719_pt1 | contig 25395 bp, 18 predicted proteins | sample S1TSphfallax_3_FD_187694 | JGI IMG/M metagenome (GOLD analysis project Ga0209208, IMG submission 187694) | Host-associated microbial communities from peat moss isolated from Minnesota, USA - S1T2_Fd - Sphagnum fallax MG (SPAdes) (version 2) | ecosystem: Host-associated > Plants > Peat moss >...
TCAGAAGACCACCAAAATCCATAATCCATAAGAAACCATAAATCCTAAACCAATAAGATTGCACCAAAGTCCAAAATAAAACACCAAAATTTACACGAAACCATTAGAATGGAAAATAAATAAAATTGAATCTTAAAGCCAAAGGTTAAAATCCAAAATCCAAAAAGCACATTTAAATGCACAACCCAAAATCCAAAATCTACAAAGAATAAGAAACCCTTACAATCCCCCAAAAAAAACCATTAAAATCCAAAATGCAAAGCCACTAGGATCCTAAACACCCATCGTTAATTAAAGAACTAAAAGGGAATGGAAACATTACTAAATCCTAAATCTTAAATCCCAAAACCATGAACAATAAGAAAAGTTCCAATATCCATCACCATTAAAAAAACACCAAAATTGTGAACAAGCTAAAAAGCTACTAGGTACCACCAAAGTCCAAAATGCATAATGCAACTAGAATGATGTAAGAATAAGAAACCACTAAAATCAATAATACAAGTAAAATGATGAAAAAATAAAAAATCACAAAAATTCAAAATCCAAAATATTCCAGAACCATGAACACCCATTGTTAGATAAGGATAAAAGCTAATGGAAAAGTTTAAATCATATCCATAATCCATGAACATTGTTCAAAGGTCCAATATTTTGAAATGCTAAAAAAACACCAGAATCATGAACAAATTGAAAATCCATGAACACCGCTTAAAGTTCTAGTACGTATAATTGCCATACAAACACCAAAAACATGGAAAAACAAATCCAAAAAACCACAAAAGCTCAAAATCTAGATATCACCAAAATGATGGAAAATAGGAACCCATCAAAATCCAAAAAGAACTTGGCACCATCATATAATTTACAAAGTCATTAAAATCACAAACCAACCTAAATATGGCCAATGGGGGGGTTCAAGGATGGATAATTACATAAACCACATTTGTGATGAAGAAAACCACCATAATCCATCCAAAAAATTTAAGCATCTAAATATGAAAAAACATGATTAAGCCACCAAAATCATGAACACCATGAATAAGACCATTAGAATCATGAAAAATAAGAATACCACCATATTCGTGACCAGAAAAATCATCAACAACAAAAGACCTAATATAAGGTCTAACAATTTAAATATGTACATGAATTCATTACACAAAATTTAGTTTTGGTTTGTATCTAAGTATTGTAATTCATAGATATTTTAAAATAACAATTCAAACATTTTAGTTCAAATTGTAAATGAATGTTAAGAGGACGCCTTGGAAGTTAATGAACTTGAATTGTTTGGCAATAAGATGTGTTATCAATCCTCACAATCTTGAGTGCATTCCAAGCCATGGCATCATCAACAACCTTGTACCAAGGTTTATTAAGTCTTTGAAGCTACCACATCATTGAAAGGTCCATGGAAAATTGAATATGAATACGTTCAATGGTGAACGCATCCAAGAGAGGAGGAAGTAGATGGGTAGGATTATTGTCGTATCCAAGTTTTTAATTTGTGGTTTACTGTTGAAGGACATGGGAATTCAATTTCTATTGGTAATTTTTAATGTTAGGTTTTTGGGGTAGATGGAAGCTCACTTTTTAATGTGGTTAGAAGAAAAGGTTCATTTATCTTCAAAGATTTTGCAAGCCATGAAATTGCTAAGGTTTTCAAGATCTCACAAATTTTACAAACAAACACACAATGTGCCACAATGTAAAGAAAAAACATTGCCAAAGGTTCAAGTTTTCAACAAAAAAATCATAAAACATGTTTTCTTCTTCACTAATGGAAACGAGCACCATCTTTCATGGCAATAGAGTAAAGCTCACACTACACCAATTTGTGTTGACATTCACTGAGTGTTTCATTACATTTTAAGTGAATTTGGATAGATTTACCATGGCAAAAGTGGTCAACCCTTTAGTGAACAAGGACTAGTTGTTACAAACAATTGAATTGGTTCAATGGCAATTAGTGAAACAAGGTTATTCTCAAGTGAAACAAAAAATCACCAAGTCATTTCACTTGGCAATAAAATTAGCTTACATCACTAGTAAATTTGGTCATAACTACATTCATGGAGGACATATATCATGATTGTGATTTCGTATTTTAAATATAAATTAAAAAATTAATTTTTTTTTTATTACCATGTGGTAACCTTAGACATGCAATATTTTTTTACCACTCATGACTTTGCCATGTGACAATCAAAGTTTAGTAAAATGAAGCTAGAACTAGGCTAGGTGCCTTAACGTAGGTAGCCTAACATAAGCGACCTAGCCTAGATGGCCTAACTTAACACTCGAAGTTAGGCTAAAAAAACCATAGCTAGGCTACCCACTTAAACTATGTGTCTAGGTGGCACCTTACATTACACGGGAAAAGACTTCAAACCCTCACTTCAACTTTGGGATTCAAGTCTTTAACCATTACACCACAAACATTTTATTTGTAATAATTTATATCAACACAAAACTATAAACATCAACATTGTTTATCCTAGGTTAATCTAGGCCCCCCTAAGTTGACATAGCTTGACTTAGGTTAACCTAGGTGACCTAGCAATATAGCTTAGGCTAACCTAAGTTTCCCTAACCTATTGTAGGTAAACATAATCTCCTTAAGTTAAACCTAATATAAATAAGGCTAAATTCAAATACTTAAACTAAATTTGGTTAAACTTGCATATTTAGCCTAAATTAGATTAATCTTGGCTAAATTCTCCTACTTAGGCTAAATTTGGTTAAACTTACATATTTAGGTTAAATTTATTTAATCTTGGTTAAATTGGATTAATCATGGTTAAGGTTGTCTACTTAGGTTAAACTTGGTTAGTCTTACATAATTAGGCTAAATTCCATACTTAGGCTAAACTTGGTTAAATTTGCATACTCAAATTAAAATTGGCTAAACTTGCATATTTAGGTTGAACTTGCTCAATTTGGCCAAACTTGGTTGAACTTACATAATTAACGTAAATTCCATATTGAGGTTTAAACTTGGCTAAACTTGCATATTTAAGTCAAATTTGGTTAAATTTGCATACTTGGGTTAAAATTGGATAAAATTGCACATTTTAGCTAAACTACCTAAGTTAAATTTGGCTAGACTTATATATTTAAGCTAAAGTTGGGTAAACTTGCTTACTTGGGTTAAATTTGCTTACTCAGGCAAATTTGGCTAAATTTGATTAAACTTGGTTAAATTTTACTTCTTTGAATAAATTTGGTTTAATAAGGTTATTTGGATAAAATAGGTTAAATTAATTATTTAGGGTTAATGTAGGCTAAATTTCGTGAAATTAAGCTACTTAAAGTAAACTTGGTTAAATTTGTTTGTTTGGGTTTGCATATGTGACATAAACCAATGGCATTGAAACACCATGTCATGCTACAACAAAAGTAGGGACATATATTTAGTCTTTTAATTACACAATTCATTTGTTTAATAATTTTAGAATGCTCAAAATAAATACTTGGAAAATAATCCATAGTGAATTAGGTTCACCACAAAGTGCATGGGAGAAAGAGCTCTTAGAAATGGGTCCAATACACAGTGGCCCAATTTAGCTATGAGTGGATTGGATGCATTACATAGTGAAATGAGTCCATTACATAATCACCTAATTCATTTATGTTGGATTTGATGCATTACAATCCACTACATAATGAACCAATTCACTTATGGTGGATAGAGATTCAAGGCTAGGTGAACATATTTTAGTTTTAATGCCCCGTAGTTATTTAAATTAATGGACTACATCCACTTTTGTATTAATGTCACCTTACACCAGAAGTTGTTGTTTGAGGAATCTTGGGCATTGAAGTCTCTTCCCCTCCTCTTTCATTTTAAACACAAAATTGACTTACAACAATTGCAATACATAATGTCCTTCCATTCGGAATGTTGCACACTTTCATTTGGTTGCACTCACAAATTACAAAGCTCAAAAAGAAAGTGGTAGAAATTTCATTAAAAAATGGCATAAAGCTCCCAAAAAAATGTGGAAATCAACAGAAAATGGTGGAAAATTGAACAAAATGACAAAAGTTTCAAAACATTACAATGTTCACATTCACAAAAACATGGTAAAAGACTTTTCATGCTCATCAAAAACCAAACAAAATCAAAAAATGGTGAAGATTTCAATGTGTGTGAGTTTCACAAAACAATGAACTTCTTGAACACAAAATTTTGGTGTACACATTCCTTTTGTGATGAGCAACAACATGACACCAAACTTCATGCCCCATTTGGACACAATGTAAAAATATGGTGTCATGTTAAGCATTATGGTTAGAAAATTGGGCAAATGAGCTTCTCGTCCTATGTTTGTTCGACTTTACAAAAAATTATAATAAATAAAAGGTGTTGAATAAACTTTGTGTGAAATTGTTGTGGCCAATGAAATTGTTGGATTTGGGGGTCTAAATGTTTTTCTTAATTATTTTGAATGAACTAAGAGTTAATTACTAAATGTTTAATTGTTATGTGGAAAATGCAATCCTTGTAAAGGACTTTAACCTTGGCGTAATTGGCTCCTTTTTTCATGTTTTCACCATGGGGTAAAGTTTGTGATGGCAAGATTTACGAGAATAAGGGCCCCATGGGGTGGAGTTGGGTACATGTATAATTTTTGTAAAGTAAACCCCTAGGGCTTTACATGGTGAAAGAACCACCATTGTTTTTTTAAACAAAATATCCCAATATTTGAAACCTTGCTCCAAAATGCCCATGCCACGAGCATTCAAAATAATGTGCAAATTATTTGCAACCTCATTTGTAAACATGAAATATCAGACATTGTATAATGAAGACCAATTAAATGTCACCACATGGCCAATCACAAGGATTGGCCAATCTAATATAACTCCATCACATTTCTTTACCAACCTTTTTAGAAGGCATTATATCTTATGTAAAGGGTTCTTTTTTCTCATTTTTGTGATGTAGCCACATTCACAATTATCCATAAGATAAATTAGTTAAATTTGGTTATAGATAAGATAGGAACATAGGAAAATTTATTGACTATAGTTTAGAAAGGAAAGTAGAAATTTTTAAGAATGATGTTATATTTTGGTGGCATGTTGAATTATTGTCAAACTATAGCCATTTCAAAAAACATTTCTTCCAAATTTGGCAACTTTGCCACATTTTTTTCATAAAAGTCCTTTGTATGATTCATATTAGATTTTTTTGTTCAAATGAAAAAAAATTCCAAAACCAAACAATGTTATTCATGTCTAGAAATTAAAACTCAATTTACTTTTGTTTGAAGCCTCAACTTCATCCAAATTGAAAATTTTGATTTTTGTACAACAATACCTTAATATCAAATCAAGACATCCTTGTAAAAGGGTTCTAAAAGATTCTTTATATTTACATTATAATTCCACAACCAAATAACTTTTAGAATAAGTGATAAGTCCTAACATTTCATATGTGTAACACACTTTCTATAACATTGGGTTCAATGTTGTCATTAGAAAACAAGGTGCCCAAATTTTTATTTTTAAAAATTTGTAAATTTAGTGCTTATAATTTTTTAATTTGGAATCTATAGTATGAATGAATTATTTATGCTCAAAATTGAATGCAATTCAACGAAGTAGATGTTTTGGGTTCATCTACCTATTAAGGAGGGTAGTTTGTCATGTTGAAAATTTCCAAATCATGGTGCCTTTTGTTACACTCTTGATATTGTTGGAAAGCTATCAATGATTATGGGTGAACCAAATGGTTTGGTAGTGTTTAGAGTAGTGTTGGGTAGGTATCAAATTTCACAAGAAAAATTTGTCAAATATCAACCCAAGTATAATGGAGGATAACAATAGGAGGTGAAATTGTCAAAACCTAGATTTGATTCATCCTCGACTTATTTAAAACTTTAAATATTCAACTTCCCCATCATCCTTTTCAAGTGAAAATTAATATTATTTATAACCACCCCTAGATTTGGGAAAATGTGGTTTTGGATATGAATCAAAACCCCAATTCCAACCCTTGGGTTATATTAGTTAGTTCTTTATTTTAGGGTTAAGGTTTTATTGGTTTTTCAAGTAGTACCATACACCGTACACCATGAGTGATTCACTCACACACTGAAATCGGGAGGTGAGCTCACACTCACACACACACACTGAAATCGGGAGGTGAGTTCTCACTCACACACACACAAAAATGAGGAGGTGAGTTCTCACTCACTCACGCACTCAAATTAGGAGGTGATTTCTCACTCACTCACTCACTCAAATGAGAAGGTGAGTTCATAGTCACTCATTCACCCACGTTCATTTACATGTGTAAATGGGTTTACTTACTCGTACTCTAATACATTAGTTGCATCTAATGTGCAACTAAGTTGGTTCATGAAGTTTGCAATGGAATTTTTTTATCCCATATCCTTTGGCTTTCAATTATAGTTGGCTCAGTATATATTAAAGAACAATAACTTTGTAATAACCAAACACCAACTGCCACTGGGGATGAATAAATAAATAAAGTTTGACCTTTATGTAATGGCTAACATTAAAAATAAAATTGGATTATTATAATCTTACCTATATAGCCCAAACCTAGCTATGTTTAGCCTATTCACATACCCAAGTAAACCTACTTACCTAATAGCAGTTAATGATTACCTACCTACATAGGCAACACGTGTCAACATTTTATTAGTCATAAATTGGACAATTTAAATTTCATTAATTAATATTTTTAAATTAAAAAAAGGTGGGCCTTAATTCCCACGTGTCATCATATAATTGGTGTTTTAAGGACATGTGTCAAATGGTCAATGAACGTTCCATGGTGTGCCACATGTCATCATCTTAATGGAAGAAACATTAAATGATTGAAATTAATCCAATGAATTTTTAATTTTGAAAACACAAAAATAATTAAATAATGACACCTATCCACAAGCTAGTGTCCAATTTTTAAACACATGTCATATTTTTATTAGTTACATTGTAGTTACAAGGATAATTGCACATAAGGTGCAACTACATTTGGATTAATATGTATGGACGAGCATGTATATTAACACCGTATATACATGTTGCATACGTTGTGTCGCATTCAATTGAATGTCATCTGTAACTACACAAATTTGTAGTTGCATGTGTTGCATGCAACTAAATTTTAGTTGCAAAAGACAGTTGCAAAACTCAAAATTTCTAATAATGATTATGGTCAACATTCGGGCAATAGTCATTTTGCACGTGCATCCACCTAAGCATTGGCTGTTCTTGTTTCTTAATCCAATTCACGACCCAAGTTGTGGACCTCATCAATCAATGAAGATTGATGAAACTTCAAACCCCATCCACTTTCAAAACTAAAAGGACATAATCTTCAAGAGTGAGGGGGACTATTGTATTTAGTTACACCTTGTAGGTTGTCATCATTGGTTAGTTAGTGATAATTATGTTAGTTAAGTTAAACAATATTGTTACAGTAATTAAGTTAGTTCAAGTTGTTTGTAATTATGCTCACGAGACTCGTGCCCACTATTGTTTTGGTATTTAGTGTTCAATACCTCTACTTGGGGGCTAGGACACATGTACAATTTTCGACTCAAATAAACAACATTCTTTGATTTGGAAGTTGGTAGCATAAGGGCCTTTGATTGCTATATCGAAATGGGAATTCGGAGGTTTATTATTGTGTCATGGCACATCAATGCAAAATGTCATTTGGAGATGAAGTTCGTTGGCTTTTAATAAGCAACAATGGACATTTTGAAGAAAGTAAGCTTCTAATTGAATAACCTCTTGTTGATCTTTTCTATCTAGATGTTGAATAATCTTTCATGCATAACTAGAACTATTGTTTGGAGAGAAACTAATGGTGGTTTTCATGTTAAATTTGAAAACCAACTTAATGTTTTTCATGTTGAAACTGTGAAATAATTCAAATAATTTTTTTGTTTTGAATCATCAAACTTACATTGTGTCATACGGTTTAAGATACTTGTTGATTGTCAATTGTTGATAGTGGATTGTGAACATTAAACAACTTAAAGGTTTCAAGATTTAAGAAATGATTTGAAAAGAACTATTGTTGGTTTTTGTTCTTGTCATCTTTGACCTCTTGCCTTTCATAAAATATTCTAGCTTGTAGGTGCTTGTTTTGCTCGTGCAAGGATACTAGGTTGTAAGTATGTCATATTTCTATTTTCATGCATAGGCATTTATCAATTTGCCTATCACTTTTTTACTTTCACACTTTGAGTTGAAAAAGATCTCCAACATGCATGTTGTATATTTCAAATTCATACTGGGTCATTTGTGCGTTGACTTCACACGGATCAATTTTGTTATGGTTTCCTTTCACCATTAAATGTAAAGATAGAGTGTTAAGGCTTCTACTTGGTGGGCTATTTCATAGTTGAAAGTTTTTGACACATACTTTTTCATCGAAGACCATTAACAACAATTTAGATCATGTAGTAAAGGAATTTAGGTGAAGACTAGCCACTAGGGGTAGTAGCTAGTGATGATCATGGGGATTATATTTCAAAGTTGCACATGGAAGAATTGAAGAAACAAGGTGCTACTTGGAAAGTTGTACAATTGAAACTAATCTACATCTATTTTCAAGGTGAACAATAACCAATTTATAGACCATGAGAAAAACTAAATCATCATATGCATAATTTGCCATAATGTGACAATTGGGCCAAAAACTTTGGCCTTTTGCATGAGGTGTCGCAAAGGTCTCATTCTTTACCACAAGGCCAATGGGACAATTGCTACGAAGAAGCACATAGAGATGGAGCACAAGGCCACGTGAACAAAATATGATAAAATGCCTACAAATCACTTTAGAGGTTTGTTTGAATGCCTACCATCTAGTAAGAGGTAGCATGTGACATGTAGTAAGATTTATAGGTTTTTATCATTTATAAACCCATTTAAAAAAAACAATGAGACCTAAAAGACATTCTCATAAAAGAATGTCATATTCTTTGTGATTAAGGGTTTTTTACATTGTGGATTATTGAATCAATTAAACTACATAGGTCAATTGGCATACAAGTTGTGCATGAAGGTGGTGTTTCCATCCCATAAGGTGTTTGTGGATGAAGTTTGCCAATTTTGGTCAATTTTTTTTTTCAGTTGATGTGCAATTTGCATTAAAAGGTTGCTCATTAACCATTTATATTTTTGACGTGGATGTTAAAGGGCACCCATGATGTGTTTGTTGTTGTGGTAATTTTTTTATGTAACAACTAGGAGCCCAAACATAATACAAAAAATCATGTCCTTTTCATTGTCTTTTTCAGATAGAATTTTAATCAAAACAAACATTAGACACATTTGGATTTAGTAAAAAAAGACCAATCAATTATGATAGGTAGTTGTTAGTAAGTCAACTTTGATTATAGAATTACATTAATAAAATTCAAGTAGTGCAAAGGACATGTTTTTTGTTATAATGGCATGTTCCGATTGGGAAATTTGAGGCATTTGATACAAGTGGGGCAAAATGGTTCCCAAACTAGAAACTTTTAAACAAATTTGGGTTCACACAATTGCTTTTGGCTTATATAAAGGACAAGGGGTCCAATTTGCAAACATATGTGGCAGCTTTGAATTCTATGGTCTCATGCAATATCTTGGGCATGCCTAGTGGCTCCTATTATGGGCATCCTTTATCAAAAGTTTATCAATATGTTACTATAGATGAAAGAAAAAGGTCACATAACCATCAACCAAGGTCCCCCCACCTAAAGTGTCAAGTAAAGCCCAAAGTGGAGGGCATTAACAAAAGAAGGCCCCTTGCAAGGCATGAGTTGAGTATGGCCCATTTTTGGTTATGGCTTCAATTGAGGACATTACTAAACATAATGCATTTGCCAAAAATTAGGCTTATGCTCTTGAAAATGAAAGAAGAAGGTGTTCAAAAACAAGAGATAGCTCCCAAAAATGGAAGGCACTAAGAGGTAGTGGACGTTAGATTTTGCCTTAAAAGAAGGCATGTTCCTTATTATAATCAAAGCTAGAAGTTGATCTCTAGAGACACCTTAATGCATTACCATGGAAATGGAGTGGATTTCCTAAATCCCGATGCACAAGGACCACACTCACAAGTTACATGGGGCCAATTTTATTATAGAAGAGTAAAAAAACATGAATAGATGAAATCAAAAATTGTACCTTTTGGACTTTTGAAAGGCCTATTGATAGGTTGTAATGTATCTTTCAAAATCCGAAAGGTACAACGAGAAATTCGGGTAGGTGAGGGATTTGAAAATACACTAAAAATATTTGAGTTGGACTTTATGTTCAAGAAACATCCAAATTTTATTTTGAGAATGCCCAAATGGGATTTTCAACACAATGGTATGGTTAATTAAGGGAATTGGGACAACAAAAATGTTTTACTTGTGAGTCCACTCTCCATCCCTTATGGTGCACATGCTCATGGTTGTTGTTTCACATTTGCTTTTGATTATGTGACCCAACACCTATGAAAATACCATCAGTCGAAAACCCCTTATGACTAGCCTTTATTTTTCATTTCTAGGTTTTGTGAATGTGGCCAAAAAAAAAATCAACAGAAAGCAAATATAACGAAAATAAAAAAAATGTTTCAAAAATTTATTTGGCAAATGCCATTTTTACAAAAAGGCCTTTAGGCGATTATATAAAAGGCCACAAAGTCCATGGTGGCAATGAGGCATAATTCTTTGGCTATATCCTTTGGTTATTAAAGCCCCAAAGCCATCAATATTTGGCTATGTGCATTAGATGCTGGTAGAAAAATCTAGTTATAAACTTAAGCTAAGAAGTGTTATCCAGTAATAAACATCTGAGAAAAGGGGCATGAAATCACCAACTAAAATTCAAGCATATTGGCCTTGGCCATTTGTGATTGAACGTTAAACCACATTTCATAAGTATCTTCATAAGGAAAGTTGTGAAGTGTGAAAAAAAATTATGCATACATAGAAACAACCAGCTAGAGATGGTTGTTCAATTTATTCCACACTTTGTTATTCAAGAATGCAATATAATTGAAATATTGTTCATCCTCAATAGAACCAAACACATGAACCATGGCAATATTTGCCGCCTTTAAGTACTCAAGAAAAAATTAGACAACAATTGTGATGCATGGATCATTTGCCACATGTGTGTGAGAAGATTGATGATGGTAGCATTAACCTGATCAAATGCAAAGCTACAACTTCAACCATGGCTTGAACAATGTTGGATTTCATGGTCAATTTAAACAAGCCTTGTTGAACATCCAAATCCCAACACGAAAGAATGGCAAGAACCATAGGGGGCTAATTTGTCGTCCTTGGGTTGTTCACATGGACGTGGGTTACAATTCTTTAGCACTTCAAGATGTCAAGGAAATGTCACATTTGTGTCTACTTGCAACCAATATTGGGGATAAACAATCCCCATTTAACATCCACGACTGCTTGTTTAAGAAATCGTGCATCCAACTTTGCTATCAAGCCTTTTGCAACCTCTACCATCCAAGATAAAACAAAACATAACAAAGGCAAAAAGATTAAAAAAAGACCATTTAAGTACATGGTTCTACAAATCTGACATTTAGGCAAATACATAAGAAGAGTGGACCACAATCCATGGTTATGGAAATTTTACAAATGGCAAAAAGAAATTACAAGACCATCCTGGTTCAAGTGGTTCTACGAATTGGACAAAGGAAAAAAGATAAGAAGACCAAACCATAATTCATGCTTATGGAAATTTAAAAGAGGTAGAACTTAGATAATATAAAAGGTCCGTGGATTGAATTCATGGTTCTAGAATTCTAATACAAGCAAAAAGATAAGAAGACTGGTCTAGTTCATGTTTATGGAAATTTGTCAAAGGAATCAATTTAATATGTGACCATATGATTTCATGGTTTTGGAATCTCACAAAGGTAATTCAAGAAAAGAAGGCCATATGGGTTCAACATTCTAGAATCTAGCAAAGGAAAAAAAGATAATAAGACACCTAATTTCATGGTTATGGAATTTAACATAGGCAAAATATAAGAAGATTCATCTAAGTTCATAGTTTTAGAATCTGATAAAGGCAAAACATATGAAGATCATATAAGTTCATGGTTACAAAATTTGATAGAGGCAAAATATAAGAAGATTGATTTAAGTTAAGAATTCCATCTAATCTAATAGATGCCAAATATAAGAAGATTTACCTAAGTTTAAAGTTTTAGAATTTAATAAAGGCAAAAGATATTAAGATACCTCAAGTTCATGGTTATAGAATTTGACATAGTCAAAAGATAGAAAATCATAATTAAATTCACGGTTTTAAAATTTAACAAAGGCAAAAAGAAAAAAAATACCATCTATTTTCATCCTTATGGAATCTAATAGAAACAAAAAGAAGCAAAGACCATCGAAATGCATTGTTTTGGAATGTGACAAAGGCAGAACGATAAGAAGACCTTCATAGTTCATGGTTTTGGGATGTTATAAAAACATAAAAACAAAAGACTGTCAAACTTCATTATAAGTACCTAAATGAAACTAAATTTACAAAACTCATATCAACATAAATAACAAGGGTTGAAGGATTTATGTTTGCATTTAACTTTCACAAGTTTTACCATTGTGGCAAATGTAGCTTGTGTCACCAACAACATAACATTTGTATTAGGGCATAGTACATCCCAATGATCCCATATATTTTCACCACTTATAACAAATGCAAGATGTTCGATACATTTTATGTTGTAATTAGTTACCCATTTTGTATGGATTTGTTGGTGGTCACCTTATAATGGTTTGTGGAAGGACCAAAACTTGTCTCCTTAGAATGATAGAGTGGAATCACAATATAAACTATATAGGTGACCTTGGCATACCTTGATTACAACTATGAAATCGGATATGAAAATATCCCCCCGTTGTGCAAATTTGAATAAGGATTGTGTGAGCCATATCGACACAACCATGTACAGTAGTCTCAATTTTTAAGAGTTGCATTAGGGATATTTGAGTGTGGTAAGGTTATTAGGGGTTTTTAGCAACTTCATGTTAGAATAAGGGTTGCCGAATGTGCATGGTTGCGTGGGGGTTGTTTTCTTTTCCGAAATACAATATTGGTGCATAAGGTGTTAAGTTAAAAAAACTAATAACCATAGTTTTAGGACCTTAGTTGCATAATTAGGGGTGAAAGATCTTTAAAAGGTTGGGGCTAGAAGCAAACACCAAACTTTGTGGTGCTTAGCAAAACATTGGTCTCGTTCTAGTATTTAACAAGTAGCAAGGATGTTGAGATTCAGAAGTAGTTGAAGAGGTGTCAATGAAAGGCCCAATAAAGATAGAACAATCTTTAAGCCCATGGTTAACACTAACATTTTGTCATGATAATATTAAATTAGTTTTCTAGAGTAATCTTCAAGCACTAATGATGTGCTGGTAAATTTTTTATGATGTAGTCCTAATACACCTTTACTCAATCAAGTCCCTAAATCAAATCTAAATCAAATCTAAATCCTAGCATTTTTGTTTAAGTAGCCTCAAGTGAATTACAATTCAATGAACGACTTAAAGGGGATAAATCACAACTGTAAGAAATCCATAAGGCGACGAATGGTGTGAGCCAAGTATTTGGCTTGACGCTCCATGGGAAGGGGGTTAATTGGGCCTCGTAGCCAACGATAATGGTCGTCATCGGGAACCCAAGTTTGACAATGAAGACGAACATTATCGTCTTCACATTGGCATTCTTCAAACCTTTCTGGCGTAGCTCCACAAGTAAAAACAAATTTTAAGTAGATCATTAAAGTGTGTGGGTTAGGAGACGATTGACGATCCCATGTCAAACGATCGACTTGAATGCACACCACTCTTTGGAATGGTTCTTTGTCGCACGATTGTTGGGAGACATTCACGTGAAGCGATGTTTCTTCAAGCTCTTCCTTTTATACTAGCACAATCGGAAGATTCGAGGGCATAACAACATCATCCGCCATGACATAATCTGCACTTGCATCAACAAAAACCAGAGGGGTAGTCGGAATAATTTTGTACTTGTGTTTAGAGGAGGTTAATGCCTTTTATTTAACAAATTAGGGTAGGTGTAATGTTTGGCAGTGACGGCGAAACCTCATGAAAACCTGGACATCCTAGATCTAATGGATTCGTTGAGCCCTAATTTCGACGATGGATCTAGAAGTACATGGGGGTTCTTGTGATGGAAATTTTAATCCCAATTTGTTATGTATTACACAAGTAATTAGTACATGGTAAAAAATAACTAGGGGATATCAAAAGAATAAATGGTACGCAGGAATGTTACTTCTACCATTGATTTTGATTTAGTCAAGTAGGAATTCAAGGTTGTTTACTTGTTACTACCAATAAATTATCCTAGTAGTTAGTTACTTGAAATAATTAGGATGAAGAAGTAGGATGTGAAGGTCAAATGGACGGAATGGATAAGGATCAATCTTTAAAATCTCATCAATATATCCAAAATAAGGAAAAAGATGAGTCCTCCAATCCCATTGGTCATGAGGATTATCATCTTATTTGATTGGAGGATGGAACCCTCTTAGTGTTTCATTGGGCACAAGAATTCTCATCCTAAAATCCATTGGAGGGCAAATCATTCTCAATTCTCATTGGTTCTTGAAGGATGAAGAGGCCATGGATTGGAGAAGAGGATTTCCTCAACTTCCATGGGACAAGGAGAGCAAGTTGAAGGAGGGGTCTTGAAAAGCTTGGGGGAAAGGAATTTTTGGAGCTTTTCTTCTTGTGTGATTTTTCTTAGAAAGGGGAAAGAGGGATGGGGAGTCTTGGTAAATGGTGGAAGGGGGAAAGTGGGTTGGATTTTGGGGTACTTTGAAGAATATAAGTAGGATAATGTTGGGAGCTTGAAAATTTTATAGGAATTTCAAAAAAAATCCTCTCGAGTTTGGTAGCACAACTTCTTACTAGTTTAGGTGTAGAGCTTGCAGTTTGGTGGGTAGATGTGCCTTGTAGTTAGATTTCTAATGAGCTAAAGCAAGTTTGATTTGGACAACATATGTGATAGGACTGATATTTTAAGTGACTAGTGGTTGCAACCAAGTTGGACTTGTTGCCTTCGAAAAACCCTCTCGGGTTTGGTAGCATAACTTTTTATTAATTTGGGTGAAGAATTTGCAATTTGGTAAGTAGATGCGCCTTGTAGTTAGCTTTCTAATGAGCTAGAGCAAGATTGATTTAGACAACATATGTGATAGGATTGATATTTTAAGTGACTGGGGGTCTATTGCCAAGTTGAACTTCGTGTTAAATCCTTGAAACTTGGTTTGAAGGGGTGACAATTTAAAATAAAGTTCTAGGATTTGGAGTGTTCAAGCTTGGAAGATATATTTGTCAATTTTAAATCATAAATCATGCATAGGAAGCAAATTATTTAGTTTTAACTACAAATGCAACTTAACATCTAAAAATACACTTGTACCTTTTTGCTTCATCGGTAATGTATGTACTTTCAAATATCGTCACCTCATAGAACCGGGGGTAGAAGGACATAAAGTTGCTTCATAGATTGCATGCTTTCCATAAATAATAGAATACGCGCTAGCCCAAACAACATATGAATATAAGATAGAAGACCCAAATTGGTCTACACATGCACCACATAATGCATAGTTGCCAATATACATTTGCAAAATTAAAAATTCAAATAAATAGACCATGTTATCATGATAATCACTTAGACCAACAACATAAAAATAAAGAAACTTAAAATGTTACATAGATGTAGAATGGTAGTTTAGGGAGATAAAAATACCTTTGCCACATTGACTATATAATAGTTAGCTTGCATCATTGTAAGCAAAAGGTGGTATTCTGCCATGATCCTCTTCAATGGATCAAGCATGGACATCTATCTTGTTTTGACATTCTTGAAGATTTTGTTCCCCTTTGTTTATAGGGTTTGAACAAGTCTCTAAAATTCCAAATGTCTTGTTAGTGAATGGCCAAAATAACCATACATGTTCAACATAAAACCTTCATTCTTAGCAATGAGGGTCAAATCTCCTAAGGATTGCGTTGCAAAATTAATGTGATGTGCAACACAATGCACACCCATGGAAAAGGGGGTCCATGAATCTTTGATTTGCTTTGTCATTTTAGTTTTGCTTCCTTGAAACATGTTCACTCCATCTACCGCAAAACATAAGAGTTTTTTGGACAATTCCTCCTTGCTTAACCCCCCACCTTCCATCATAAAGTTTATAGTCACCTTAATGAGGTTGTTAAAACCCAACCCATCAACAATTTGGTCAACCCATATTAAGATAAAGACTTTGTCCAACCATCAACCACGTAGGCATGGACATGTATCTAAGAACCACTATATATGGTTGTCACCTCATCACAAGAACATGCCAAAAATTGGGCAAATTGTATGGTTTGGATAGTGGATTTTTAGAGTTGCTTGTACATAAATTCAACAAGTGTCCAACTAGGAGAATCGGACCAATGCATGCTTGGATTATTAGGGACCTTCAAGTTGGCAAACAAATCATACATTGTTTCACATTCTAACATAGGGTGGCTATGAAAAAGATATGAAACATGGACTTGAATTGAACTATCTTCCGATTCCCTTCTCCCATGGGTTTGTTGACTTGTTGTAAGACAAAATTTGGACCCTGTTGGACTCACAATTGCATGTTTTTCAAATGGGCACAATCCTTGGCAATGTATTCCCCCCCTTTCTTCACCCCAAGTCAAAGTAAGTCACAAATTACAATCCTATGACTGACATGTTTGGAAAAAGTATCCCATTTGCAACCGACAAATTTGTTTTTGTTCTATATCAAGGAGCAAACTTTGCACTTCATTCTCTGGATAATCCAACCAGTAGCCATTAACCCCTCAACCCATGGTAATTTTGTTGCCCGTTTTGCTTGGAACTTTCTACTACTATCAATATGACTTTTTGCGAGGCTTTTTCCCAATGCCATCCACACCAAACTTTTGGTTTTTCCTTGGGGGGTCAACTTGGGGATAGGATTGGGAGTTTGATAGCTCCATAATTTCATCAAAATTTACAACTGTAAAGTCATGGATTTTGTGGAGGACTTTAGGTATTGCAAAACAAGAACTAACGTTTTGGAGCTTTGGGGATTTGGTTGTTCCTACTAGGTTGACATTCAATTTTGTGGATTTAGGCCAAGTTCCATCTAATGGCAATTTTGGCCCACCATTAGAAGAGTTACATGACCTTGGGAACATACTGGAATCAAACACATGACACAATGGCATGGTAAGGGTTGGGTTCATGGAATGGTTAAAAATATTGGAAGATTGAAGAAGACGTAGCACACAAACTAGCTGAAAATAAGGAGAAAGGTGAAAACATTGTGAGAGGGGGTGGGGGTTTGAAACTAACCAAAAACAAATGAGAGGCAAAAACATTGTGAGAATGGGGTGGTCAAAGCTCTTTGAACTTTGCTCGCCAATAGAGGAATCCATTATGAAGGGGTTGAAGTTCTTTAAACCCTACTTGTAAGTAGCTAAAAACATAGTGAAGGGGTCAAAGCTCTTTAAACCCTCTTGCATAAGAACGAACAACTTTGAAGCATAGAACAAATCGAACAAAAAAATGCACAATGCAAACAAAGCCCTAAACATCCAAATAGAATCAAGTCTAGAGTGGTCGAAAACATTGTGAGGGGGGTTGAATCTCCTTTAAACCCTCCTTGCAAAAGAAGAACGGAATTTTTTGCAAAATAACAACAAAAGGCTTGGTACAAAAAGGACTTGCATAAGAAGAAAATATCCTAAAATGGACAAATGGAATATCAAGTTCCAAGGTGTGATCATGAAATGTACCTTGAATTTTGCTTTGTAAATCTAAGTCAAAATCCAACCTATAACCTTCTCGAGTCCTAATCTTGCCATTATTAAAATCTAAAACGACCACCTCAATAATTTTGCACAAATTCACAAGAATAAGTACAATATCAACCTTCAAATTGCACAAAGATCAAACAAAAACAAGAACATGAAACTGGAAATGAGTTGATATTGGAAAAAAATTAGGAATTGGGAGTGGTCATTTCAACTTTCAAGAATAGCAAAAAGTTGTGTACACCCATCCCATTCTTGGATAGCTAGCAATAAGTAGGATTGAAGAAGACGATTTAGGCAATCCTAACTACAATAAGAGTAGATCTTGGCGATCTACACTAAAGGAGCTTCCAACAAATCTAGCAAAAGAATTGCATTACCTTTTACCATCAATGTGACTAACTTGATAATACCGTCATTTGTACCATGGTTTAGGATATTGTTTGAATTCATCGGTCCTTGGACCTTGGACCCTCGTCTAATGTCGACCTTAGTCATTAACTAGGGCAGCTGAATGTCTTCAACTTGCAAACTATTTTGGATGTGGTAGACATCAGTAAAGGCCCAACATGTATTGGGTGTGGGTGAATATGGTGTTAGATGAAGATTACAATTGTAGTAGCAATCATGTATGTTTCATTTGCATGTACACATTACTGTATTGAGTTTATGCACTCAGGACTTTAGTAGTAGTGGAAGAGTAGTAGGCTAGTACTGGCATGGATGCCATCATCATCATCCTGTCCAGTACCTCTCTCTCTCTCTCTCTATATATATATATATATAGTAAGCCATATACTGTACTTAATTCTGGCCCTGTAATTCCATGACCTCCTCATTTTCTTTTGAGCAAAGCTGGTGTGCCTGTCAGTACCCTCTCTCTCTCTCTCTCTCTCTCTCTATATATATATATATATAGTAAGCCATATACTGTACTTAATTCTGGCCCTGTAATTCCATGACCTCCTCATTTTCTTTTGAGCAAAGCTGGTGTGCCTGTCAGTACTGAGACTAAAACTCAGTTCCAAATCTTGTGAGATTTGATCTTGTGAGATTTGGGAAAATGGGGGTTCTTGAGGAGGCTTCTAATCAGCAAATTCTGAACTTTTAAACATATGCATCGCCAGATGCTACATCAGGTTCCAATATGTGATAGATAGATGGTAGCCAATAATACAGAAGACTAATTTGAAATTGTTTACTGAATCATATTCTGTCTTTAGCCAAATTTGGCTAATCATCTTGCAGTTGATCACAACTTGTGCTAAATCACAAAATTGGGTTAAAAACACACACACACACACACACACACTCAACCTCTGCAGTTGTGATTTTTTTTGGGATAAATTTTGACAAAAAGAAATTGGGAATCATTCAATTGAACAAAAAATTGAAAATTGTTTTTCCAGTGTAAAATTGAGTATTCTTTCTAGTTTTTGCCAAATCTTCAATATCACATGTGATTGAGAAGGAAAACTGTGCTTGTGAGATTCACTAGCAGCTGGCAGGATACAGTTCATTGCTAGAGGACAAAATAATAGTATATAAATCTATCAAGCTCTGCACCTGCAAGTGCCTTATTCTTTCACATGCAAGTATGTTTTGCTTAGCTCATCAGTAGTGAGGAACTGCAGCAGCTGAGGTCTTTGTGGTTGTTGATTTTATTTTTTTAATTAATTAATTAATTAATTTTTGGTGGCTGTTGATCCATTACCTTGGCAGCTTCCACGCTATTAATTATATTATTTGTATAAATGTTGAAAATTTCAAGAGCACGGGCTTTGCACTGCCAGTGGTCAACAATGAAATAATGAAAAAAATGAGTTGATTTTGTGGAAATTAAGTTTCATTTTAATAAAAATATTAAATTCATGAATTCGCACAATTTTTCAGTTTGATTCAAATTCAATTGAGTTTAAATTCAATGAATCTGAACTAAACACAATATTCTTCTCCTCTAGATTCAGCAAGGTTAATTAATTAATTCGTTGAATTTTCAATTGAATTGAATTGAATTTTTTGATCATAATTTGGTTCAATTCAATCAAATTATGAATTTTTTATTATGAGAAGGCACATGTTAATTTGCATTTTCATATTCATGTAAGGAAAATGTTAAATCAGCCTAAGATTGTAAATGCAGTTGGTACAAAAGTACTGCTACTATATTTTCCCCCAGTCTGCCCATTGCCCCATTCATGTTTTCTAAAAACAATTGGGTGATACTCGGCCACATTTTGCACTCATAACCTTCCATGTTATGAATGTTCCACATAACATGCCAAGTGACATGTTACATACTTTTATACCCATAACATGTCCAAAACATGCATAACATGGACCGAAGACATGTTTAGGTGTCACAAGGTAAAAAACAAACGGGGCAAAGGGCAGACTGAGACAAAATATCGCAGCGGTTTCTTTTTGTACTGACTGCATTTGCAATCTTAGGCTCATTTAACATCTTCTGGGGTTGGTATACTTTTGCACTCTTAGGGGGTCAAATATTTTAGCCAGGGCAGAGTAAAGCTTTTAACCACATATCTGTTGAAGAATTCATGTTTGAAGCATCTTCGCACATAACAGGAAAATAAATCAATTAACCACATTTTTGAGGTTTTGTGGGTGGAGATGCCCTAAAACTGTCTGTTCTAGCATGTACACACTATTTTGGATGAAGTATAGACTACACAAGTAGAGTGAAAATCAGTTTGGGTGTGTAAATGTGCCCACGGATGCAGTTGCTGTTGGTAAGGGGATAAAAATTTCAAGTGCACAAAATTGATTACAACATCGATGTACACTGAATGCGCTTGTTTGTTCATCAAGTTCAATAGAATCTATCGCGCATTACTTTTGGTATTGGCCTCTTGCTTATTAGCAAACTAGCAAGTAATTGCGGGTAGCGATTTTGAGTAGAAAATTGTTTTGATTAGGAGCTAAATGTTCACAAAGTAACTCCATGATTTGCATCATGGTACTACTATGTGATGGATGGTATATTGAAGTCTGTCTTTTATTGACCTTTCAACCCAGTGGGCTTCTTCTTTCACTTTTGTGATGTAGCCACACCGACAATCGTCCACAAGAGGAGTTAGCTAGATTTGGCTATAGGTCAGAGAAGAAAGTAAAATAAAAAATTAAGAAGCCTGCTATATTTTTTTCACCTGCAGAATCCTATTTTTCTTACACATGGCAATTTTCAGAAATATTTTCCTTGAAATCTGGTGACTACATCGCATTTTTTTCACAAAAATCATTTATCTGGCTCACACTCAATGGTTTTTTTTTTAGTGAAATTTTGCCAAATTTCAACCTCAAAAATAGAATTTTGACCTAGGATTTTCCATGGAAAAAATGGCACAAATTCACCAAATTTTGAAAAAAAAAAGTTTTCAAATTGCCAGATGTTTATGATAAGTTCCAGTAGGTAGCCGGGAATATCAAAGGATTCTGGTTTTTTTTCTACTTTCATATCTAGTTTGTAGCCAAATCTGGCTAAATCATCTTATGCTTGATCATCACTTCAGGTACCTCACAAAATTGGAAAAAAAAACCCTGGTCACACTAGACATTTTTTGCTACACTAAATGCTCATTTGAACCATATTAAGCATTTTGTTTACTAACAAGGTTTTCTCATAAAGGTTGATACCTTCCATGATCAATGATGAGGACAAGTTTTTCTCAACAAGCTTTTTAGAGGGATTCATGGGTCAATTGGTCACTTGAAACAAACTTTGTGCTACATGCATGCTTGAAATGATTCAAGCAATCAGAATTCAAAAATTTTAAAGGATGCAAAAAACCAAGGAAAGATGATGGGTGGTCTCAAAATGGAGTGGAGGATTGGAGAAGTGTGTGGGTGGGTGGGTTTTCACCATTTTCTACTGATGATGATCTTTTGGTGGTATGGGAATTTGAACTGTTGCTGCAAAAAGAGGAGGAAACTTTGGAACATTATGGAAGTTAGTTGGTTTTTTTTGTTAAGCTTCTTATATTATTTTGCTTATTTTTCATTTGACAATGATGTTGTTACATTTTTCAAGGAAGGTGTAGTAAGAAAGAGAACAATAATTTTTGTTGCTTAAATTTCAAGCATCACATTATTAAATTTTGTAACCATTATTGTTGTTGTAGAACATTTGGACTATTGATGTTACTATTATGACTACTCTAGAAACAAACTGAGGAAGAAATAGTAGGAAAAATGTTAGCCACAAAGATGTCATATTTCCAGGCGTGTAGCTAATGTACCATATTGTTGAATGCACCATCTTGTAAGGTCAATATCACATACATCTTTGTGGGTGATGGATGATCCATGGCCAACAATAACATGTTACCATGACTCATCACCTTCACACTATTGGTACTCCCATTCTCATTATATTATGTAAGCAATCCACAACAAGCAAAATGAACAAGACACAAAAATACTAACATAACACCATCACACATGAATACTTAAGTACTTCCATGAAGTTTCCAAGGCACGGTTGATTTCAAGCAAGAGCTTCAAACTTAGTTGATTTGAATCAATTGGGTTGGTTGGCAATAAATTTGTTTGGAGAGAAAAGTTCTTGATGGAGCTTCAAACTTGGGTTGATTTCATGGAGCTTTGAACATATTTGATTTGTTCATGAGTTGGATCTACAACTTGTAGTTTCATAGAGATCTTGAGAAAAGAAGACATGGGCACCAATTTGTAGATAGTTTGAAAAGAAGAGTTCTTGAACAAAGAAAATATATGGGAACTCGTTTGCATAGATCTTGAGAAAAAAACTTTTGTGCAAAGAAGAGATGGGTATCCATTTGTAGAGAATTTGAGAAAGAAATTTCATGACAAGTCATATCAATGGGTGTAGCACACAAGTTGTAAATCCTATCAAGCATGATCAAATATTGGAAGAAGGATTGTCTATTCTTGAATCTATTAAAACCTCCACCCATCCATCAAGCTGACAATGTTAATAACTCATTAAAAATAAAATCATAATTTTTTTTGCACTATACATAACCATGGGTTTATATATATATATATAAAATTATTATTTTAATTTAAATAATATGAAGATATTATATGTATTAAAATGATTCAAAAAATAATTCCATAATATAATTAATTATATATAATGTGTTACGTGATATGTTACAAATAAAAATATATTTAGACCAATAGTTAAGCCAATATTATACATCATAAAAAATAAAAATTACATAAAAATTTATGTTATATATTTATGAAATACAAAATATTATTGACCTACTACATAATTATTTTAGCATGTAAATTATTTATTATATGTCAAAAAGTTTAAAATAAAATTTCAATCATACATAGGACTAATATATGGGAAAAATCATTTTATTATTATTATGTGAACCATTAAAAAAAGTAAAAGATTATGCACTTTAATTTTTTTAAAATAGACATAAAAATCTTATTAAATTATAGACTTTATGTTTTTTTTTTGAAATGAGTTTACAATTTTAAGAAGGATAAAATTAAAAATGTACATCATTGAAGAAATGTTAAGCATGAACTTTAATTTTTTGATTTTGACAAATTATGAATTTCTAACATTAAGTAGTAAAATTTACATTAAATACTAAACCTTTGTACCATCAATGTGACCCAATTTCATTTTATGTTCATTTTCATATATGTTAAATCATATTGAAAAGTGAACAAATAATTTTGAAATCATGAATTTCATGATGTATTGACCGGGAATCAAATATTAAAAAAAATTCCTATATTTCATGGTTAATGGATTATCACAATATGATATGGGTATTGCATTTAAATTCCATAATTTCTTCTAAACCGCCATGAATGTGACCAACTTTGTAATACCTTCATTCACTTGAATCAATATGTAGGGTATAACATATTAAACATGGAATATATATATGTCCTTTTGTTTCATAGTTTAGGGTTTATTGTAATATAATGCAAATGTTACTTTCCTTTTACGTTTTCGTATGGTAATGCAAAACCCTTCCAAGTTTTAAAAGATATGATATAGAACCCAAAAGATTTCTGGGATACCTTACAAGGGGTATTGCATGTGCATTGACTATACTTGCCATAAGCAATACCCTTTGACAATTTAAACCAAAATAATTTAGCCTATGGTGTTTACTGAATGCCCCAAGCATAATATTGCTTTGCTCTTAGGTTTTGGTAGGGCTATGCAATACCCTTCCAAGTTTCAAAATATATGCTATGTATTTCTAGGATACCTTGCAAGGGGTATGGAAGATTTATTAAATAATTTTGGCCATGAACAATACCCCTCCATTTGGGTAAATCCATAGTGTTTAATTATAAAATACAACTAATGAATATTTATTTCCTTATTGGTTTTGATAGGGCAATAAAATACCCTTCCACGTGTCAAAATACATGTTATGGAACTCAATGCATTTATGAAATACCCTAATGAGGGTATTGCATGTTTAGTGAATCCTTTGGGGCATGAACAATACCCTTCTAAGAGCTTAAACAAAATAATTGCTTTGATTATCCACTTGATTTGCAACACACCCATGAAAAACACTTTTTAAACAAAACTTGTAATACCTTTATATAAGGTGTGTCAAATAATTTAATCGTCCCCATATTTATTTGTTTGAGTGAAAAAGACCAAGCTCAATGCAATACTTTCATTTTATTCTTTCCTAATCATTGTCAACCATTGGGGGGTCCATTGAATTGGCAACCATCTAGATAGTGTAGACCTGCAGGTGAGGTTTTAAGTATTGATAGGTAAGAAGGTGGAAGGGCAGGTGCGTAGGTAAATAGATGAGGGTGATAGGTAGGTGGGTGGAGTTGAGAGTAGCACATTTTAAATTTATAGGTGAGTAGGTAGATGGGGAAGAGTCTCTACTTTTAATTTAAATATATAGGCGAGTAGGTGGGAAAAGTTTCAAAAACCAGATCTAAAGGAGGTGTTACAAAACATACAATGCAGAGATCTGGATACAGCAAATATTGCAAACTAAGTATTATCATCCTGGCAATGCTTTAAACCAACCTATCTAAAACAAATGTGCCTCATGAAGGGGAAAAAAAAAACGATAAACAGTGATCATCAGCAAAAGGAAATCACAAAGAAGGGTCACAATGCTTTTCCAACAAGGATCACTGCTCATCATTCACAAACTATCCCACCCACTCAACACTATTGCATTGCTCAAAGGCCTTGATTATCATCCAGCAAAACATTTAAGGTACAATTGCAAACCATGAAAACTGAATCCAACCTCTCAACAAGAAGTCGAGCTTGCAACCTGCTGGTCCCTTAAGACACACATTAAACTGCTGTCAACAATGGTCTGTTAGTTGGCTGAGCACGGGCACAGGGCAGATGCTCTTCAGACCATGGTGCACCACAAATACATTTGGTATAATGTACTTGACATTCAAGAGAAACCAAGGTAATCTCTGAAGAAATTGTCCACTGCATGAACCCAACAATGACCAAGTAAAGATGAGTTCATCCTCTCAAACTCCCCAATCTTCA
>Ga0209208_10002720_pt1 | contig 25388 bp, 25 predicted proteins | sample S1TSphfallax_3_FD_187694 | JGI IMG/M metagenome (GOLD analysis project Ga0209208, IMG submission 187694) | Host-associated microbial communities from peat moss isolated from Minnesota, USA - S1T2_Fd - Sphagnum fallax MG (SPAdes) (version 2) | ecosystem: Host-associated > Plants > Peat moss >...
ATAAAAGACATATCTTCTCTTTTGGTTTTATATGAAATTTATTTGATTATTTTTAAAGATTAACGTATTTTCTTTCAGTTAATAAATATTTATAGTTTAAAACCTTTGAATTTTGGTTTTTAATTTTTTTCCTATGTTCTTTCAATTTTTTTTATTTTGCATTATATGATTTGTATAACTTGTATAATTTTTTAGGTTTAGGGCATATATCACTAAGACTTTTTTTTGTTAGGATTTGGTAAAAGTAAGTACAAGTGCAAGTATTGAAATTATGCCCCAAAATTCCAGTTGGTAAAAGTAAGTACGGGTGTAGGTATTGCAACAAAACCCCAAAATTCTAGTTGGTAAAGGTAAATATAAGTTTGGGTGTTTCAAGTTGAAATGAAAAAACAAACCTAAATGTAGTACTCACGTTTCAAAAAAACCCATATAAATGGTTTGGATACCCTTAAGTGAAGACCTAGCCCTAAACACAATATGCATATGCAAAGTCACTTTGAAATAACCCAACCTTAAATGCAATACTTGCACTTTGGGTCACTTCGAAAGGACGCATGTAGGGTTTAAACTTTCTTTATATGAAGATCTTACCCTAAATGCAATACTTGCATTTAGGGTCACTTCGAAAATACGCATGTGGGGTTTAGGTTCTTTATATGAAGATCCCACCTTAAATGCAATACCTGCATTTGGGGTCACTCCGAATAGCTACCCTGCTCACTTTCCTACCCTCATAAGTATTGCACCAACCTTGGTACCTTATTTATTATCCCCTACTGACCTAGCTATTGTATTAACCACCTACCCTACTAACCTAGCTACTCTATTAATTACATACCCTACTAACTTAACCATTAGGTTTAGGGTTGAGACACATAAATTAATTAATAAGTTTTTCACAAATGTATAGTAATTAATATAAAGTAGGCTAAATTTGGGGGGAAAATTTTAAGGTTTACACATATGTGAAGTAATACAATTGCATTCTATATCTTCTTCAAAAAGAGTGGAAAAAATTAAGTTGGAGAAATCACACAATGGTAAAAGACATATCTTCTCTTTTGGTTTTGTATGAAAATTATTTGATTTTTTTAAAAGATTAACGTATTTTGCATTATATAATTTGTATAGTTTGTATAGTTTTTTGGGTTTAGGACATATATCACTAAGACTTTTTTTTGTTAGGGTTTGTATAATTAGGGTTGTAATAAATTTTCCATATAATTGTTATAAGTATATAATAGTGGAATATGATTCAAATTTAGAGTTTGGGAAACCCTAAATTAATTAACAATTTTTTTACAAATTAATAGTAAATAAAATAAATCTACGTTGCATTGTAGGGGGAATTTTATATGAAAAAAAATGCAATACATATTTGCAAGATCATACTGAAATAATACATAGGTGATTGAAGGAAACCATATGTGAAAACCCTAAACCCTAAATGCAATACTTGCATGTAATGTCATTTCAAAAGTGGTCTGGGTACCAAAATTATGTCTTTTTATATACCTAAATTAATCTTATGACAAAATGTAAGTTTTACAATGAATGTAAAAACCAGCAACTATTATGGGACCTATATGCGGGTATTGCAAGAGATGCCAAAAAAAACCAACGGCTATTATGGAGACTATATGCGGGTATTGCAACGAATGAAGAATGTCAACGATTATTTGTGCCCTATATGCGGGTATTGCAAGGAATGCAAAATGCCAGCAGCTATTATGAGACTCATATGCAGGTATTGCAAGGAATGTAAAAAACCAACGCCTATTATGAGACTTATATGTGAGTATTACAATTAATGCAAAATGCATGTGGCTATTTTTGGACTTATATGCAGGTATTGCATATTAGAAAATGGTCTTATGGAGTTCATGATAGAAAATGATGTGGGTATTATATGTTTAAAATGTGTGGATTATTTTAAAAGTCTTCAGGTGATGTGAGTCCTATTAATTTAGATGTAAGTATTGTATAATGTTCATTTTGATATTTGGTTTGATTTTTACATCTCAAGTACTAACAAAATTATGACAAAGAAAACATATATGATTAACTAGATACACATCAAACAAGTGTGAGTAGAAGATACTATTATATTGATAAAATATGTACAAAAATGGGTGCATGGAAAATTACTAAACAACCCAATGGAAAAAAAACATTGGATCTTTATAACATATCAAAGGATCGAAGTTCAAAATTAGGTAGTCCAAAAAATAAAAGGGCTACAAAACCTTACTAATTATATAAAATGAAACCCTAACCCATATCAGTATCTACAATCCCGTGTTTAGCTCGGTATGTAGCTACTGCATTTGCAACGTTTGCTGCATGATGAGAAGTGTAAAAATGGCGGCGTTGCATCTCAACCTGAAGTGCATTTGTAACAAACTGGGCCTTTGTTTGGTCCTGAACCTTATAAACACCCAAAAATCACCAAATTAAACCATAACACACCTTGGATGAAATACAATAAAAAAACAATAAACATTGCTTATTATTGTTTCTTACCTTCCATGAATCATTTTAGATTCATGAAAATCCAAAACATTCACCAATTGTTTTGTCCGACTTGTTTTATTGGACTTTCGATCTTAATATTTGACATCCCATAATTAATAATTAAACGTGTAGTGCAGCAAAGAAAGAGAAAGAAGAAGGCCTTTCTGCTGCAAAAAAGAAGAAGAAGGCCTTCTTCTTCTGCTACAAAAAAGAAGAAGAAAAAGGTTTTCTTTTTCTGCTGCAAAAAAGAAGAAGAAGGCCTTCTTCTTCTGCTACAAAAAAGAAGAAGAAAAAGGTTTTCTTTTTCTGCTGCAAAAAAGAAGAAGAAAAAGGTTTCCTTCTTCTGCTGCAAAAAAGAAGAAGAAGAAGGCCTTCTTCTTCTGCTACAAAAAAGAAAAAGAAAAAGGTTTTCTTCTTCTTCTGCTACAAAAAAAAAGAAGGCCTTCTTCTTTGTTGCAAAAAAGAAGAAGAAGAAGGCCTTCTTTGCTACAAAAAAGAAGAAGAAGAAGAAGAAGGCCTTCTTCTTTGCTGCGCTGTAGTTGAGCTACAATGCAGCAAAGAAAGAGAAAGAAGAAGAAAGCCTTCTTCTTCTGCGCTGTAGCTAAGTTACAGTGTAGCAAAGAAAGAGGAAGAAGAAGAAAAAGGCCTTCATCTTCTTCTGCTGCAAAAAAAGAAGAGACTTCTCAAGCCTTCTTCAAACAAAACAAACAAAAAAAACAAAAAAAAAACATAAGCATCTTACATTTTCGTGGGCGCGTGGGTCCCGCTCCAACTCCAGCCACTCCAACTCCAGCTCCCGCTCCACATCCACAGCTCCAGCTCCCGCTCCACAACCGCTCGAGGTCTCTGGAGCTCTGGCGAGGGAGTGAGGGGGGGTGGGGTTGGTAGGTAGGAGGGGGGAGGTAGAGAATTTCGGGGCAGAGAGGAGGTGAAAAAAAAAAATCTCGACTGGCAGGGAGGATGTTCATCCGCAAAACGGGTTGAACGGGCTCATCCTCAACTGGTGCATTGGTGGCTGCTGGTTCACTCCAGCACTCAAAACATGCCATTTTGGCTTTAAAATTTGCTTTTGGCCCAGCATTTTTTCATTCGATGCAAAGTTTAGTTAAAGGACAGTAGAGCTTAATAAATATGATCTGACTCTTATGAAGAGTGTAAGAAATAGGATTTGATTATTGCTGCCTGTTTTTTAGTCGCCAACTATGTTATGAAGAGTGTAATAAATAGGATCTGACTGTTGCTCCCCGCTTTTGATTGGTCAACTATAATGATTGGTCAAGGTGATTTGTTATTAAATAATCTCTCACCTATTTGCAGTTTCTGTTTTAATTTTATGGGTGGGGCTCAAAAAATAAATAAAGAACTTATCTTGAACATGAGAAATATTTTTGCTGGGTCACACACAGAGCATCAACCTTTCTTTTCTGGCAGTCAGAGGACAATTCATGCATTTCAGGTTCTCACTCATTCTTTCCCTGAGTATTTTAATAATTGGCAAACATGACCATAGTTCATGTTCTAATAAGTGTAGAGGATGACTGATATTTCTGGTTTCTAGTGTTTCTCAAGAACGAGTTCCAAGCTATCTTATATTCTCATTTTGCTGTTGTGATTAACATGTATAATCAACAGTTTTTCAGTTTAGAGATTTTTTTTATAGTAGTCGCATTTGATGATTCGATTGGAATAACTAACTCTTATGGTGTTCTTGCATAGATTAAATTTTTGTAAACATTTTTGTAGAGTAGCTCAATTGTTGCCTTTGCATATTTGGTTATGATTTTTTCCCATCCAGCAGTTATTTGATATTCTTTGCTGTTTTTGGCAGCTCATTTTATTTCCATCATCTTAGTAACTTAATGAAAGTTGAATCTGTTGAGTTTGAGGATATGAAAATTTGCACTATGAATTTGAGACTTTTTGCTGAATGAGGTTTTTTTCCATGAATATTAGAGTTATCTGTAAAGTAGGACAAACACAGCACCAGAACCCCGAGTTTCATCATACACAGGGTGAGATTTTAAGAAACCTGCAAAAAAGTACATTAGCATTCAATGGGGGATGAAACCCAGAAAACCGTCAATTTTGGTGTTCAACTGAGTTTCATCCTGTCTTTCCTTTCTCCTGAGCGCCTCCACTGCTGCTACATATATTTTCACTGCTCTCAACTGTACAACTACTATAATTAGTCTGAAACCTTGTGCATTAAATGCTGAGTTTCAGCATTTCATACTGAGATTTAATAAAGTGTCCTTACTTTGCGGATACCACTGAAAGAGAGGATAGGGGGTGAAAGGAGGCCCAAAGACAGGGTGAAGACGGGGTTACTTTACAGATAACTCTATTGGTTGATAGCTAGTTTGCTTCTCACAAGGCCATGGAGCCAGCAAACAACACATCAAACTAGATAGCAACCTTAAGTTTGCTTCTAAATGTTGGTTGCAGCCCTTAATGGCATGTATCAAATTCTCTCTGATCATCACTGCCTTTCACTTGCAACACACAACTTCACCACATTCCTACATTGCTCAGTAGAACATGGCCACATCTTCTAAATAATATTTTTTAAATATCACCATTTGGACTCTGGAGTTCAAGACTCCTGTAACCATGTGGGCACTTTCTCAAACACAGAAAAAGGGCTGCTGAGCACCATTGGAGCTGCTCTAATTAGGGAGGTTATCAGACATCATCATCATGTTTTGTGTCTAGAAAAGCACTTTCACTAAATTGAATAATACTATTGTGAATCATGCATTATATTGGTGGTTTGATGAAGGCCCTTCTAATAGAACCCAAGTTCTTTGTTCCAGTTAACGCAGAACAATTTTAAAAACTACGCAGTGATCCATCCATGCCCAACTGTATTCACACGTTTCTGACATTTTAATGTGTGCAAAAAGGGTGGGAGGAAGAGCTTGAAGGTAATGTCTTTAAATGGACAATTTGCAAGCATGGAGGCAGAACATTTAGTTGGAGCTAGTTCACAGTTTCTAGTTCTTACATATCTCACAAGAATCTTCCACTCACAATAGAAGTGAGGTGCCAGGGGATTTTCTTTCTCAGTTTTGACTACTCAGGTTTCCAAATCTTTAAATGTTTGAACTTAGTCATTGCAGTTTCACATGGACACCTACTTATGTGTAGGGTAAAGCTTGAGGCAGCAGGCTTTACTGGAACAAATCTGGTAAAGCCTGCTTGCTGCTGAGGGCTTCACTGAGGCTAAAGACTGTGCCCAGATTTTACTGTTTAATTTTTTCCATGATAGCCAGTGTTTTTGTTCTGCAAAAATGTCTCATGGGGTTTTGCGGTTTACAATCATACACTAGAAAAATCCAAAGAGGTCTTTATGATGATCAAGAAACCCGTCTATTTGGTGTTGAAAATTTCTTCCCCAACCCAAAGACTTGTAAGTTTGTCTGCATCTCAAAGTGAAAATTGCAATTGAAATTCATTGTAATAGATAGTAATGACAATGAATTTTATGGTAAGGAAAGATCACCTGTCACTGAACTCCATCATTATATGCTTCCGACTGAAATGTGTTTCAACAGTTTTGGAAACCAATTTATTATTAAATAGAACCTTGGGAAGGTCACTCTTTGTCTTTATTGGGTACCCCAGTTCAGTTCCATGCATGGAATATTATTTGACTTCCTAATAACAAATGGAATGTGTGTCAGTATATATCCTTTTTTATTGAAAAGTATGTATCATTTTGCCCAATAGACAAACTAAGTGGAACTTAAATACTACCCAAGGGGCCAAGAAGCATGTACAAGTTGATGAAAAGCTCATCAATTGCCAAGGTTTAAAAACAAACTTCCCAAAAATTTAGACAAACCATCATGATTTGTTTTGTTCAGTTTCTAGTTTTACATTTTCACTTCACAATCCTAGAGTTGTTTGTTTGATTTGTTTCTGTCATGTTGATGAGATCTGCTAAATCATAGGGCCCTTGGCTGTGTTCTTGATACCTTTGGAAAGCCCTCAATGAGTAGGGGTGCTTCAAGGTGTTTTTGTAATGGAGTCACGGAATTTGGAATATTTCCATCAACGAAAATTCAATGAAACCAACAATTAAAATATTGGAGAAATTGGGAGTGCTCTCTTGATATTGTTGGAAAACTCGTGACAAGTACAAATGCATCAAGGTAGTTTCATGATTTTCAGACTTATGGTGTGAAAGTTATTGAAATTTGAGTTACTCTTTGATATTGAGAATTCAATAAAAATCAAAAATCAAAATTTTAAAGCAATTGTATTTCACAAAAACATATATATTTTGTAACACTAAATTACAATAGGTGCTCAATGGCACAAGCCACACTAGTCATTCCTACATGAAGACCCGTTAATAGTTAAGGTTTCAATATCTCAACAAAAGTTAAGACTTACATTAAATACTAGGGTTCAAGAAGCAGCCCCAACTCAACATGGAGCAAGCGTTCCTATTGCCTGAAGGCTCAAAATTGGGCTCATAGTTGACTTGAGGAGAAGAGCCAAGCCCCAGAACCCACAAATGGTGTGGTCACTTATTATATACCTAGCATTATTTTGGCACCAAATTCTGGGATGACTGGTGAAAAAATAATTCTCATAAATGAACTCTCAACTTCTTCAGCAGCTCCACACAAGAATTGCATCATTAAATCTTCGCCATTGGATAGAAGCCATATTTCAAATGTGAAAGGAAGCAGAGGGAGGAGGAGGGTACTCAAGCTGAAGAGGGGTTTCTACATGAGCCCATTTAAAGCTCTATTTAAAGCTCTAGGTTCTTCTTTGAGCCCATTACTTACACTCCTTGCTCTCTGGCCAAGAAAGTACATTCATTTATGGCCTCAAGTAAGTTGGCCCAAGCAATGAAATATTTTTTCAATTTTTTTGATGTTACATCACTGACTAGCATCTCACGAGGGATTTAGCATTAAATGTTGACATGTTTATAGAACACGTATGCATAGGATTAAAAAGGGTTCTTTAAAAAATGCTAGCAAACTAAAGTCAGAGTCCAAATGTGGGGAATATTTTTCAATCTTTCTATCAAATTTTGACAATTTTGTTCCGAAAAGGGGAAAAAAAAAGGAATATTAGAGTTATCCGTAAAGTAACCCCGTCTTCACCCTGTCTTTGGGCCTCCTTTCACCCCCTATTCTCTCTTTCAGTGGTATCCGCAAAGTAAGGACATCTTATTAAATCTCAGTATGAAATGCTGAAACTCAGCATTTAATGCACAAGGTTCGAGCCTAATTTTATTAGTTGTACACGAAAGAGCAGTGAAAATATATGTAGCAGCAGTGGAGGCGCTCAGGAGAAAGGAAAGGCAGGATGAAACTCAATTTACCTCCAAAATTGATGGTTTTCTGAGTTTCACCACCCCCTTGAATGTGCTAATGTACTGTTTCAGTGAAAAGTATATGTAGTAGCAGTGGAGGCGCTCAGGAGAAAGCAAAGGCAGGATGAAACTCAATTTACCACCAAAATTGATGGTTTTCTGAGTTTCACCACCGCCTTGAATGCTAATGTCCTGTTTTGCAGGTTTTTTTTGAATCTCGCCCTCTGTATGACGAAACTCAAGGTTCTGGTGCTTTTACGGATAACTCTATCGTGATAGACTATTCTCTTTTTCTTTTTGGCATTTTGACGAATTTTCACATCCAAACAAATCATGGTCCCAAGAAGCCCTTGCCCTTGGTCCAAAACGTGATAATGCAATTCTGCCCTTGATTCACAGGGTGTAATGTCAGTGCATTCCACTACACAAAATACATATTATGGAATGGGCAAACAGCTGCCCATTATGCTGGGTGCATTGCCCTTGGCGAGCCCGTATTGGCAAGACAGGCAGCGCACCCAGCATAATGGGCAGCCGTGTGCGCCTGTTCCATTCAGTTAAAATCTGTGATCAATGATTATGGCATTTCAATCATAATCTTCTGCCCTGGAAGCCTATGAACAAGATGAAGAGCAATAAAAGTTACCCAGCTTACTCTGCTTTTTAACATGAACACAAAAGAAAACAAGGGGTGTGTCACATTTGTGGCCTTGCCATTTACATTAAAAAGTATCTTAAGGCAACAGAAGAATTATGGAAACACTCAAATATATTTCACCATGCAAAAATACAATCTTCCAAAAATCCTCTTGAAGAAACCAAAATCCTTCAAGATATTATTATAACTCTATAACAAATCTCAAGTTTCAACACAAGCTAACATACCATCTTTCAAAAATCCTCATATAAAAAATAGACCTATTAATAACCTAGGGGCCAAAATCCCTGAAGCTACCATACTCTATAATGAATTCTAAACACAATATCCTTGCCAACCAAAAATGGCATAGGTCATCATTCAGCACAAAGATGTGACCATGATGAGGTTTCTGGGCTCAGTTTTATCCAAGAGCATTTGCGTCTAAATTGGGTCCAAAAAGCTTTCCTCCTTATTCTCAGCAATGAAGATATGGTATTTTGTTGCTGCTGCTGCTGAAAGAAAAGTGATGGAGTTTTGTTGTGGGGGAAGAAAACAAACTCAACTCTTCTTCTTCTTCTTCTTCTTCTTCATCATCTTCCATCATATTTGACTCACATGTACCTATGCAGTTAGTTTTCCAATTGTCTAAGATTTCAAGCTGATTCAATGTCAGCAATGTGCAACAAAATGCATCAAGCCTTTTGGATGTTTTCAACTTGCTTTTGCAATCTCTACATCTCCTCACTTTCACAAACAGACAGACACACATACACACAAAGCCACACACACACACAGATGTCTCCTTCTAGATGTGACTAACATAGCATAAAAGAACTTTCCTTGCAAATGTTGCAAAACTTCTTCTGTTGCACAACTGCCTCTTACTTAGGTTTGTAGTCTATTCTTGGAGATATAAAGTTACACAATTTTCCCACAAGGGAATCATTCAAGAGCTCCTTGTGATATGAAAAATGTCACATTGCAGCTTCTCGTGTTGATAATTGCAAGTAACTTTATTCATGAATTTTGTAATCAGAAACTTCTTCTGTCTGCAAAGCATTTGAAATGGTTGATTACAAAAATGAACATCCAGAAATGTTGGTGTTCTCTCTCTCTCTCTCTCTTTGATAGAAGATGAAGACTGTTGTGGACTTCATGGATCCAATGATTCCAATCTTACAAAGGCAACACAAGAGAGGAGGCATGGGTGCTGCACAGCTTCTTTGAGTTGTATGCTATTGGAGAAATCATGATGGGTACTACTATGATGGGAAATTGAGGGTTCAGCATTTGCAAAAGTGGGTCCTCTCAATTTCATCAAATCAATAACACAATAATCAATGTCTTGCTTTTTCAAGAACGTTAACATTATTTGCAATTTTTGTTTGACTCAGGTTATGAAGAAGAAGCTGAAGAATTTTCCACCTCCTCAACTAGTTCCTTGCTGAGTGTCCAATGTGCAAAAGATCAGTTTCTGATATGGTATGCAAACCTCCTTGTATGTCTGAGGGTGTACATTTTGAATTGTATCTGTAGTATGTATGATGTTTTTTTTCTTGTAAAACACTCTGACAAGGTTTGTAGTGTATTTGGAAGAGCACTTATGAGCATGAGAACCCATGGGGCATTTCAGAAAACTTGATATCCCACAGGCAGGTTTTCTTCCTAATGTGCAATTGGGCAGCTAGCTAATAACCTTAGTGAAAGAAAACTTTCAAAGTAAGGGAAGATTTGCAAAGCTACTAACTTCCTTCCTTCCTATAATCCCATTGACTTTTTGTACCTTTTGTGTACTAACAAACTGCAGACTGCAGCAATCTGTAGTCTGCACGAGATTGTCATTGTTGCAGGCAACAGAGTGTAAATAATTGGGAAAGAGAGAAGGAGGTGAAAATAAATTAAGTTTAAAACTTCACATGGGCTCGGAGTCAGAGGGACTCCAGATCTTTCTTTCTTTCTTTCTTTCTTTGTACAAACTTTATTCCTGCGACTCCCAATATTCTAGTCTCTGACAGCAATAAAGTGGGTAGAGTTCATCTGATTAAAGTGTCTTGAAGAGTTCATAGAAGCAATGCAAAGTACTCTCTGGTGTCTGGACACAGCTTTTTGTTTTTGAGTACTTGGCAGAGAGACAGTGGGCACATGACAATGCCCAAGTGAACACTCATTGCTAGTAGGGGCTTCAATGCCCCCAGTGAATCCTCAAAAGCTGGGCTATAATACTGGCAACTACTTATCATCACTTTACTAATATAAAACAACAGTTATTCTCAATGCAGATAATCAGAGCTTCCTGGTACTTATCTGTCAGAGAAGTAAAGTTCAGTGGATCTGACTGGCATACCCTTCTTCCTTTTAGATATTTGAGTTTGTGTCAATCTACGATGGTGAAAGTCAAGACTTGGTACAGTTTGCTGATGTATGCCTAATTTGGACAGAAAACAAAAGAATTGGGTCCCTTTGAAATTGTGGTGCTAACAAGAGCAAAAAAAAGACAGGAGGAGACCAAGCTTTTGAATTTGGTAAAACCTTTTGTATTGTCAAGAGCTTTCTTTCTTTGATTTTTGTAAAAGACTTTTTGCCCCAATCTTTGTACAAATAAATCCCTCTTAAAATTTAAACAACCAGCTGATATTGTTGATTTCAACCAACTCCTCCAGTCTCCAAGAATTTGAGAGAAGTTAAAATGCAAACAAGTCATGCTCCTGAAGATGGAGGTAAGAGATTGTAGAAGACTGTCGGATAACAAAACAAGCCACCCAACTTCAATGAAAAAAGTCTAAGCTTCTTGTATCATGGACACCATTGTAAAGCTTCCAGAAGAGATAATCATAGCCAAGTCTAATTTATCAGCCTGTTGTCAAATACTGTCCAGGAGTGGCTGGTGCCATACTCCTAGGAAGCTAAGCAGACACTGAAATAATACCTATGCTAAACCTTGTAATGTTACAGAACTTGGGCATAGTAGCAAATGAATAAGACTCTTTGCTACAAAACTCTTAGCACATTGTGCCTCAAAAGCACCTGAAGTACTCGACCTACTGCAACCCTTAAGTTTCTAAGTGACTGTCTCCTGAAACTGCATTGTGTTCACAAACATATGTGGATTGTAGAACTGTTTGTTGGTAGTGGTGGTGGTTTGATTTTCCATCTTTGGGTAGAAAGTTTTGGACAAGGTGCCTGCTGCATCTGGGTCACTCTTGATTATTCCCACCCTATTGTTCCATTCATTGCTGTTGGTTGTTTTGGAGTCAATCCGCATTGATTTTGGTCCCCACATGTTGTCTGTTTTCCCACCCTCAGGCGAATCTCTCTTGCCTGCAGTTCCCCCCGGTGCAGCTTTCAAGCTCCACCCCTCGGCAGCACCCACCCATGAAACTGATGTCACTGCTGCAGACACCTTGGATGCTGCTGCATCAGAGACAGAAAAATATCTGTTTGTTTCTGGCACAACTCCAGAACATGCTACAGGCATTCCAGGAATTCCTGGGGCCCAAGGAGCACCACCTGTCCATAATGCTCCAGGAGGAACTGGACACCACGATGCAAACTTTGGAGATGGAGGATTGCAGCCCAAGCTCCCAGGTGTAGTAGCAGTGCAGAAGGTGTTGGTAGATGGCACAGGTGGCAATCCACTCCAGCCGACATTGTACCCGTAAGGCCAAGCCTCGCTGAAGAAGCTGAAAGGTGTGCCATTGCTTGTCCACCCACCCAAGTCCCCCATTGCCATAGACTGATGATATACAGCTGAGGGAGAATGCTGATGCTGGAAAATATGCCCATCCTGGACGACAGTATGCATTGGTCCAGTCAGAGAGCTTCCAGCATCTTCCTTGCTTGAACCTACAGTGCCATGCTCAGTGGTTATCTCACCTGAGCTCAAAGCTGCTCCATTCACAGTATATGATGCTTTTATCATCTGCCCCAGCCTAGTGGGAGAATCTGAGCTTGGTTTCATCCCCATTTCAACACCTGCATCATACACTCTGCTTGTGTGAGTATTATTCAGAATGCTCAAAAAGAACAATTTTTCTGAGTGCAAGGGCCACCCGACCACCACTTGGTTGCTTGGCAACAGGAAAAGCAGTTCATGGAAACAACAAAGCAACGGCAATTGGAAAAAACCATGATCTTGTAGTCACATACCAATACAACAGTCTACAAGAATCTGAGAACAGAGAGGCTGAGGGTTTGTAGAGACTGACTTGTAGATTTGAAGCTGGCCATTGTGTTGTGGGTTGCTGCTGCAAATGGGTTGAGACTGGCTGATCCACTCAGATGCAAGGGGAATGGTGAGCTCATGTTAACAGTGAGGCAACTGTCTGTGCTGCCTCCTGGGCTTGCAAGCAATGGGGAGCTTGATGGGTGTTCTCCCACAGGTCCAAGGTTCCTTGGCTGTGGGATCTTCAGTGCTGAAGCTCTATGGTTTGTTGTCTGCTCCAGTCGTGTGCCATCACTCAGGTCAATCTGTGTGGAATCTTGGTATACAGGCTCAATGACTTGCCCACTGTCACTTGAAGACTGAAGGGATGGTCCGGCATGAATCCCCCCACTGTGCTTGTTCTTCCTTCGTCCTGCACCAACAGGTACATTCCTCAGACTCCCACCAGCAGTCCAGTACCGCTGACAGTTTTTGCAGAAGTGTCGTGGCTGGTTGACATTGTAGTTATTGTAGTAACAAAACTTGGTGTCAAGGCTGTCACAGCGAGGACATGCCACAAGTTTCCCTGACTTGTGAGGTAGTGTTTTGTCATCATCTTCACCATCTTCCACCTCTGTAGTGGTCTGCTGGGTTAGATGCACCTGGTCGTGGGCTCCGGCCGAATCCACGTAGGAGGAGGGTTCAGCTCCAGATGGTCCAAGACCACAGCCTGTCTTGAGCACAACAGGGTGGTGGCTTGAATCATCATCCACCACCCCACTGTTGCTCCCTGATGAGCTTCGCAACTCATCAAGATTTTGCTCATCTTCAGCAGTCATGGCAATGCTGTTGCCATTTTTCTGTACAAAACAAAAGAAAAAAAAGCAAACAACACTCAGTCAGGCCATCATCAGCTTTAGACTACTCTCTTGCTACTTGTTGCAACATCACCAGATAGATGTGCATGCATGGCTTCTTCTATCAGATCAGAATCGGAATATGTTTCCAAGAGAGTTGAGTTGAGTGAAGTTCCCTTTCAGTAGGAATAAAACCAAACAACAAACAAACCTGGGCAAGTCTAGCTGCATATATGTTCAGTAATTTAAGGTGGGTTCCTGAAGCCGCAGATGGCTCAGGACTCCGCAGTTGTGACTTCGCCGATTTGATTTGATTAAGGCTTCTTCTATCTACTGTCTGAACAAAAAACTAGTGCAACACAAAAAAATTGTTTGTGACAAAGCACTTCAAGCTCTCCCCCTGGGTGGGGGAGTCATGGGGAAGAAGAAAGCACACACCTGGCTACAGAATGGTGCTATGGCCCAATGGGTAGTAGCACGCATCCCGAAGAGAGCTCCTGCATCGGCACCTGCATCAGAAAAACCAGGAGCTGCAGCAGCAGTAGTAGTTGCTGCTACAGCTATGGTTTTTCCAAATAGCTTGAAAGCTGGGTCCATTTTGATGACGGTCCCAGAGTCCTTTCTGGAAGTATCAGCACCAGCATCAGCTGCTGCTCCAAATACTCGATCCTCCACCTTCATCATCCATTGAAACGACTTGGACATCCCCGCCTCAGCAGCATCCACGTTCCCCCTCCTCCTCGACACAACCCAAAACAGTCTTCAGTCGCAAACTGCCACTCTCAAGTTCAGCACCCACTAAGTTCTCAGCATGGACGCAGGTTTCTTTCCAGTTGACATAGGACTCATCACACCCATTTACAAACCCACTAAGTTCTTGACATAGGTTTTTTTCCTACTTGACATAGCACTCATCACACACCCCCCCATTCACAAACCCACTAAGTTCTCAAAGTAGACATAGGTTTTTCCCCATTTGATGTAGCACTCATCACAAACACCCATTCACGAGCTCCAGACCCACCCACCAACACTCCCACCTCTTAAGAAGCTAGAAGTAGGGTTAGAAAGCTCGCTCTTCTACTGGATCCCAAATTCCTCACAACTTGCCCTCCCCCCACTTCAACAAACAAACTCACTCTCTGGCAACACAACTACCACAGTGATCTCCTGGATCCCCAAGTAACTCAAACTGTTCCCCACTTCAACAAAACTCTGGCAACAACCCACTTTCAAGTAAATCCTGCGAGAGTGAGATAGGCAGTGAGACAAACACTAGAGCAAGCAAGTAAGACAGACAGACAGACAGACAGAGTAGAGCTTCCCACCCAATGACTTGCACATATCTTTGTGTAATTTTCTTTCTTTCTTTCTTTCTTTCTAGCTTTTACCAACTTCTCCCAATTTCCCAAAAGCTTGACTTGACTTGCACCAACCACCTCTGAAAAAGGAAAGCTCCAAATTCACTTTCCAAAGATTCAATCTCCCGCAACTCCAAAAGTTCCCCTCCCCCCCCCTTCCCGCCAGCTCTGTACCAAAGTTGGAAAGCTGCAACAAAAGGGCTTTCCCCCTTTTCCTGCCCCCTCTCCTCCCCCTCCTCCTCCTCCTCCTCCTTTAGGCTTTGTTGGTCCCACCACCATCACGTTGAAAAAGCTTCCAACAAAACAAAGCAAAACCAAAAATAAGTATAAAGTAAAAATAAAATTTATAACCCTCATTTTTTAAGAAGCCAAAAACAACGTTCCACCTTGATTCATCACCCCTCTTCTCGAAGCAAGTTGGTTTTTTTTTAGGCCAATTTTGTGAAGTAGCCAAAATGGCAATCATCCCAAAAAAATAAAAAAACCTTCAAATTTTGGTTGAATATCATTTGTGAAAGTTTTTTAAAACTAAGGATCCTTCAATTTCTTGGCTATGCACATACTAGAATTTATCATACAAATGTGGCGATTTTTTTGGGGTTTAGGTTGAAATCCTTTGTTTAGGTTGAAATCTTTATTTTTTAGGTCGAATTTTGACAATGTAAAAACATTCAATGTGAGTCCCAATGCACACAATGCAACTAGCATTTGCATCTCTACACATAATGCCTGATCGCACCTAGCACTTGGAGTGATGCACTCAATGCATTATTAGCACATGGAGCAATGCACCCCATTGCATCCATGGACTTGAATTCATTTCAAATTTCATTAACAATTTCACAAATGTAAATGTCACAATTCACACAAACTCCATAGCCATTGGAAAAATTATTCACAAACCACAACTTCCAAGATGGTAATCAAATTAGTTGAAGCTCTTCATGGTTCACAAATGTTTTACCAAATTCATCCTTAAATTGTAATATGTGTGTGAATTTTCTAACTCTTCAATGCTTTCCATGTATGTTTGGAAAGCCAATCCACATCGCAACTAACTTCCATTTGCAAGATCAAACAATGGTTCAACATTAGTATGATCATTTTTAATGATTATGTTGTGCATAATCACACAAGAAATCATGATTTTGTAAATTATATTCATTTGCCATAATCTACAAAGGTTTTGAATGATGGAAAATTGAGATTACAAAATTTTGAAACACCTTTCCATGCCCTTATGAAGAACATTCTTGAGAAACTTTACTTTGCATTGATTTGAAATTTCCTTTCTATGTCAAATCTATTGGGTTCTCACAAGTACCAAAAGATTGCCATTGCTACTTGCACAAAATGATTTAAGCATTCAATTGTAATATTTTCACCAAGTTGACAATATTTATCTACATAATTAATCTTTACTCCATACAAAAGTTGTTTGAGTACAATAATGCATTTTTTCTAAGTAGAAACCTGAATTTAACTATACAATCTAGTCATTACAGCAAAATTATATCATATTAACAAACATTATTCATGATTCTCAAGAACAATCTCCAAGTCATTTTAGAACAAAGCTTAAATGATCCATCACCATACATTGGTGAAGGTGCAAAATAATCTTTAAGGATTTTGACTTGGCTTTGATGTCAATCCCTTTGCAAATTCTTTCATCACCTTGCTTTAGAATTGTTGTGTCTTCTTTGAAACTACACAGTGTCAAACGCAAGTACCTTCGAAGCTCCAACAAAAAATGACTCATCACCTTTTTTCTTGTCCATGTATTCTTGAAAATGCGAGAACAATTGTTACCTCCATGTTTTGTGCAAAGCTTCACAAAAATCCAATGAAATGACCTACATGCAAAGCTCCACAAAAATTCAATGAAATGACCTACATGCAAAGCTTCACAAAAATGCAACAAGCATTATGAGCAGATTTTGACACTTGTCTATGCAATTGCACACACATCATTTGTGTGCACAAGTTTTTGTGAAAAGATCATGATAACATTGGATTCAATTTTGTCAAGCACAATGATATGTTGGGTTTAAAACCCTTCATACACTAACCCAAATACAAGGCCTAGGATCTAAGTGTCTAAATTTCTCATATGATGCATCATTACAAGTCCAATGTTGGAGATGCTCTTACCATCATCACCCTTCTTCTCCAAGCCTTGGATGAACGAGCACCTGCACTTTTTGCCCATGGTAAAACCTAACAAAAACCCCAACTTTTAGAAGCAAGTTTGGTAATTAAAATATATGATCTGAAGACTAAAACTCCAAGTCCAAATTCAACATTTTATGAATTAAATAGGTACCCTAGTACTATGGCAACCTTGAACACTAATTATATTATTTTAAGAAATACTGGTTTTTTTTTTTAAAATATGGTTTTCAAAGATAGCATTTGTGAAGGAAACTAGTGAGAGTTTTTTTTTTTTATCATATTCTGAATTTTCATACATGAAAACTTCCCCTTAAAAAAATCAACACTGAAATGTTGAACTTGCCATGGTACTATGGTACAGTCATTAAGAAGCTTCATTCATTAAGAAGCAGAAGGTACTAGTAGAAGTCCCAAAACCCCTGTAACTTACAAGTACTTTTAATTACTAGTTTAGTTACCCTTTGGGGGAAGGGAGGGTAGGGTGGGGTGGGGTGGGGTGGGCCACCAAAGTGGCTATCTACTTTAGCCCACCCCTCCCCCCCCAAAATTCATTTCTATCCTTTCTCTTTGTTTATTTGTATCTCCTAATCTAGAATGCTTGATTTTGGGGACTATAAAGTTTTTAAATAGCTAGAATCCCTATATATATATATATATAAGTTTTTACTACTAATGCAATGACCAATTCAAGTGCCAATTCCCCTCCCAAATTGATTCATGGGTCTATTTAAACTTTCATTGTTTATCATCTATCATATCCTTTTCAATGTGCAAATTGTCTCTACTCCTTTCCCAAACAATAAAAATTGGAAGCTCAAAATGAGGAGTTACATTTTGGGGGGGTTTCAAAGGTTGATTATTATGTGGTTCTTTATCATCAATGATTCAAAGTCTAATTATGCTCTTGATTAATAATTTAAATAAAATCTTCAAGCTTTGAAAAACCAATACATCAAACTTCTATTTATTGGGGTAGGGGGTCAGGACCAAATTATGACTTTCTTTTTATTACCTGGATGGGTATATGTATGTTGGGGGGTTTTTTTGTTCAAGGAAAAAGAAAGTGAATGACTCAACTCATGGGCCACATATTTGAAGCATTTCTTGGATCCAAGAAAGCCCTTCAATCCAAGACATCAATAACAACACACATATAGGTGAATTGGCTGAACTAAAAGGTAACCAGGGTTTGCTTCAAAAGAAGAAAGTATGAATCAAGTCTATTGGAAAGTAAAGGCAAGAGGGGGGGAAGGAATGGAATGTAGATGAGGAGGTGTGGGTGGGGTAGGTAGGTAGTTATGGAAGGAGATAGAGAGAGGAATGGTATAATAAACCATGGTTTCCCAAACCCCTCCCTCTACCCTTTACCATGGTTCACTTGGGTGAATCACCACTTGCAATGTTACCATGGTAAAACCCGGGGAGTTGCATCTAACCATGGTAAATATCATGTCTTAAGACTAAATTAGGGTTGCTGAGTCCAAATTTAACCTTTCCTGGGTTAAATATGCCCACTAAAAGGCCTCACTCTAGAAGGTGAAGGTAACCAATGTAGGTGCCGGTTCACCCTCCATTACAAAACCCCCCCCCCAAACCGCCCCAAAAGGGCCACCTCCCCCCCCACCTCCCTAAAAAGAAAACCCACGTGAAAGTTATAGAGAGGCACGTGAAATGAACTGACTTTATGGAGCCTTGGATGATACATGGTGGTGGGGACTCCTCCCTTCCCCCTTTCTTTAGGCTCTTTACAGGCCATTATAAATGAAGGGGGGGGGCCTCTCTTTTTTTGGCTGCTTGGTTCTTGGCTTTTTCTGCACTAAACCTTTTCAGGATAGTAGGGAAGTGCATACTTTGCTTTGCCTTTGCTTTGCCCCTTTGCTTTTATTCTTCATCCCTCAATTTAGGCGTCCATCAAACCAAAGCATCTTTCATTCGTATGCATGACAATGAAATGAATGAGTGGATTAAATGATGAAATCATGCAAACAATGACGAGTTCATCACATCATTCTTGATGGACTTCGCTTTGCTTTCCGTTTGCTTTCTTCTTCATCCCTCAATTTAGGTGTCCATCAACCAAAGAAGCATCTTTTCTTCCTATGAATGAAGATGAAACGAACAAATGCATCTTTTTATTCTTATGAATGACGATGAAATGAATGAATGGATAAATCATGAAATCGTTAAAACGATGACGAAGATTCAAATGGATAAGTGATGAAATCATGCAAACAATGAACCACAAATTGATCCATCTTGATGGATGGAATATGGACTGATTGATATTCAAATTGAATGATTCGACTCATTGCCAGATTGATTTCTTAGCTTTCTCTTTTCTTTTCGACATGAAAATTTTCCCAATCATGAAGCATATATTGTTGCATTCCTTTCCCTTTCTTTTCCTTTTCCTTGTGTTCTTGAGCTCCGTCCCTTTTGCACGCTTTTGTAAATTAGCTGTTAAGAGTGTGGGACTTTTTTGTTTGCTATACTTTTTTTCATTTTTCATCCAAGTTGTTGGTATTGTCTTCTTTAAGAAGCATGGCTCCCCGCTCTCCAACTCGGATGAAAAAAAGTATAGCAAGCCATTGGTGTTGATGTCCGTCCGCATAGTGGTGGTTGTTGTTAGGTTTCTTTTCTCTTCTTTTTTTTTTTTTACTTTTTTTTATTCTCCTCCTTTAGGGTGTCTAGCATGGCAATCATGGTACGGTTCTATGTTCTATCAACCCCGCGCCTTTCGACCATTCTTCCATTATTTATTTATTTCAGTGGTGGTCTCGGTGTTGTTTGTGTTCCACGTCTGATTTATATCATGTATGCAACCCAAAGGGTCCATTTGTTGAAGTTTAGACCCAAAAAAAATTATTTAACAAATAAGAAGATTCCAAATGTGGTCTTGTACCCACCAAATATTTTTTTTAAATGAATCCCTTAATAATAACCTGGGTGCCACCAATTCCGTTATTTTTTCTCCTTTCTTTCTTTTCTTCAATATTATTTTATTATTATGTATTAGTATTTTATTATTATTATTAACTTGCTCCAAAAAAAATTTCCATTTCCCCCTTGAAATAAAAATAAAAGCAAAAGCGGCCTTTTTTTTGTTTTTTTTAGTGGATGATTTTTAATTTTTGTGTGTGTCTTTCTTTAACGAACGAACAAGCAGAACAACACATTTTGATGACGATTAGAGCTCGAATACTAGCTTCGGTGGACCAATACCCTACAATCCACTCCTCCGAGGACTAAAAAAAGGGCCAAAAGCTATGGCACAAGGCACAACAACAAATAATTTGAACACTTTGCAAGGGGGATGAACAACGAACGGGTTCAACATTTACTCAGAAACGATGCTAGATTTTAAAGTTGGGTGTGGTGGGACGGAAATTCCCCAAACCCGAAAGTGCTAGAAAGGGCATAAGATGATGTTAAGGATTGGCACGATTAGCCGGAAACCCATCTAATATTTATATGAAAGCAATAGCAAGTATGGTGCCCGTCCACTACCGTTCACCACCGTTACATAATTCGCAAAAAGCAAAGTCGAGAAAAAGAAAAAGGGAACTTGAGACACGGCTCGGCACAAAAATTGCTAGAGTCGAACAAACTCCCAAGGCACTTTGGAATGATTGTCTTGGTCACTAGATTATCACTATTCATTACAACACAATATTGTACCTTTATGTAATTATTTAATTTTTTATATATTTTTTTTATTTTTAAATAAATATTATGAATTATTAAAAATGAGCTTGCCCATTCCCTTTTGTTGAAAATTAAGTATTTCAATAGAAACCATCCATTGGGAATGGTGGGTGCCGTATAACAAGTCGAGTGCACTCGACTTGTTCGACTTCAAAACTTGGTATCATAGTACCCCCTTGGCGGCTTTGGCACAAATTGTATTATTTTTAAAATTTGTAAAATTGTGAAATTTTACTTTTCTCTAAGAATTTTTGTTTTGGGGTGAAAGAAAATGACAAATCTTTTATTATATTTGAGGATATTATATTCTTGCAAATATGGAATATTCAAAATTAATTAATTAATTAATCAAAAGACGTGTTAAAGTTGCCCTCCCCCACGTACGACTATGGTTTTTTTTTTTTTTAATATTTTATTTAGGATATGGTTTGTTTTTAATACCAATGTTAGGTGATTCTTTTAATTTTCCGGAAAAAAAAAAAAACCTCCGTTCTTGGTTCTTAAAAGCAAATTGTGATTTAAATGTGGTTAGACCTTCATGTCTTGAGCTAAGATAATCAACATTTGGGAGGGTTTTTTTTTTTTTTTCCTCAAATGGCACAAATGAAAGAATTCATTATTGACCCACCTAAGGTTTGATCTTTGTGTATGTTGTGTATATGTTGCATTCGAAGAAGAATTCATGATACATGCCCTAAAAAATTCATTTTAGGAGTTCATTCATCAAGTCCTTGAGGCCCTCACTTAAATATTTGTACTTCTCAAGCATTGAGTTGAGTTTATTGCACTACAAGCCTATCATACCACTCTTGAGTACCTTTAAAACTCTTTTACAAATTCCTCTTTCATATAAGATTTGCAAGCATTTTTTTAAAATTATGCATGATGTATTTTTGTTTAAATCCATTTGATTATATCACTTCCTAATCTATTGGAAGGTCCATCCATTCTTCATATTCACAACATTGTATTTTTTTAAATAGTAAAAAATGATTTTTTTTCTTAATTTCCTCACCTTGAAAAATAACATGATTGGGAGATATGAAGTCAATTTAAATGACACTCCATATGCGCCCTACTACGTGCCTTCCAAACCCAAACTAATGAATTAATTATCTTCTTTCATATATGAGTCCAAATTAGTTCCCTATTATTTTTTCACATATTCCAATATGTGAAGGCAAATAAAATATAATTCAATTAATTTACACAATGGTATAGTTAGGATGAGTAAGGAAAACTAGTCTTGGGACTAACTAAGGTTCCAAAGCCAAGGGCCACGGTAAACTACACCTTCATGAGTTAGGCCTCTTAAAGGTGCATTCACACCTAACGTTAAGTCGGTGTTAAGCAAAAATCTAGGTGGCATCTTAGGTGGCAACCAATGTTAAATCGGTGATTGTTTAATATTAAGTGAATCTTAACTTAAGATAAAACCTTCATGGTAAACAACACATTTCGGTCCTAAATGACTAGCTTAGTGTTATGGGACTTAATACTAGAGTCCTTAACACCAAGTGTGAATGCACCTTTAGCTAGCTATGTTTAAGGAACCTAATAAATGTTTAAATTTGGAAATGTTTAAACTTGGAGTTGGGACTTTGATTTAGTCTTAAGACAGGATATTCATAATCTTGGGAAGGGAAGCAAACCCTAAAAACCCTAACTAGGGTTTTTAGTTTTTTATCATGATGCCAATTATAGGTGCTTGTTCACCCAATGCCCAAGCCACAAGGACACACACACCTTACCTTCTTACCTCCAATTTCTTGTAATCAAGTTCACCTAATTGTACAACAAAGGGCATAGTACCGACAACAATAGAAATTGTAAAGTTGACTTCATCTTCACAAAAGTGCTTGTTTCTTCTAAAAGTTGGTAATGGCCACCATCTCTCTCTCTCTCTCTCTTCCCCTATTATTAGAGTCAAAAGTGGACAACTATGGAAAGACAAGAAGCTTCACTCCTCTTGCATGATTACAAGACTCAAGAGAAGTTGGGTTGAGGGGATGGTTTGAAACTAAAACCAAGGAGATGAAAGGAGGAGGAAAAGGGAGCCTGGGTGAACCAGCACCTACACTGGTACCATGGTAAAAACCCTGTATTTTTTTTAGCTTATATAGTAACCATGGTAATCTCCCATTCTAACCATGGTAATCCCCCATTCTAACCATGGTAATCTCCCGTTCTGAAACTAAATCAGGGTCTCGGATTCCGTATTTAACATTTCCTGGGATAAATACGGCCACTACAATGCCTCCTCACTCAAGAAGGTGAAGAAGGTACTAGTGTGGGTGCTGGTTCACCTCTTTAACTTTAAGCTTAAGTTTTGGTTAAATAAACCTAAACCCTAATGACTAAGCATGAGTTTTTTTTCATGCTAAAATTAGGTTTATTCATACACCCAAATACAAAATATATATCTCAGTATTCTCAACATGTGGATGATTGTCAAACCGTTTTTTTAATTATATTTTAACATATTTGTTTGTCCTCAAACTTTTTGGCATCATATGATCACTGATCATGGTTTTTCATCTCAATTTTGTGATGCCAAAAATTTGGCATTTTTTATCAGAACATTAGCAAAATACGTGCACTAAGAAAAAAAGAATCCAGATTTTCCAATTTTTTTGGTCAAAAAATGGCAAAATTTATTGGAGAAAAAACATTACATTGTTAATTTAATATGGTTAATTGAATCCACTTATTCCATTGTGCACAAAACAAAAGTTATTTTTTCCCTTTTTAAATGAAAACATGAATAAGGAACATTTTATGATTTTTGGCTTCCTTGTTGAAGCTTATGACTCAAAAGTATGTAAAGAACTTGTAGAAAATTTCTAGTGTATCTAGAAGGCACATTACCAGGAACTTTTCTTGCAAAAAGGGCAAGGCATTTTTTAATGGTGTTTTACATCAATTAACATCCTTGAAGCAAGGCATTTCCGAAATTAGCAACCATGCAAACATCTCATTCCAAAGGCGTTCCTTTATTCTACAAAGCACTCAAAGAAAATGAAATCAAAGATTGAATATGAATTCACAATGAAAGGCAAAATGATATTTAACTTGGTGTAACAAATCTGAAACCACCTATTGTTCCATGTATACCATTCTAGAAGCTTCAAAGTCCAAATTAGTGTTGGGCAATTTTTCAAAAGTTTAAGTAATTTAACAATTCCAACTTTGGGTATAAGAACCTAACTTCGGCCTTATCTTCCTTTGAATAACTATATGAAAACCTTGCTCTAAGACCCACCTACTTCCAGGATGGGTTGGACTAAAGAAGTTATGACCAACATTGCATTTACTAGTGTTAAATATTTTGCACTAACAAGGATTTTTTTTTGTTTTCAAGGTTTTGGGCATTTGTAGGGTTTAGGGTTTTTTTTTTCCACAATCTATGGTTTTTTGCACATTGTTTTTTTCATTTTCGTAACACAGCTCTTTTTTCATCATCTTAAGACCTTTGATGTTTTCTAAAGCAAGCTACCTCCATTATTTTCAAGTTTTTTTTCTTTTTTTCATTTGTTTCTCCATATCCAAACTCCTTTTCCCCTATTTGTCTTTCTTGGTGTAGTTCATACAACTTCAAGTTAGTTGCATCATTGAGTTAATCACATCATCTTGTAGGTAAGATCACTTGAACTTGATTGAATTTCATGTCATCAAGCTTTTTGAAATGCATTGAATCATCAAGCTTCTTAAATTATATCACAAAACTTCTCAAGCTTGAAAATTAATATTCTTGATCTTCATTGAGTCATTTTCCTTGTCATGCCAATTTCTTGAACTTCATCATTATGTTTGTATTTTCATTTTCTAAATATCTTAGTACATTACCATTTTGGCAACAAACTGTCAAATAATTCTTTAAATTTGAAATCTTAACTTCAACATCTGGTTCTTTTATTTTGAAATTTTCTGCAAGTAATGATTATAGAAAATAATAAACAAGTTTTTTCAATGTTATGGAGCAATCTAATGTGTCTAGATTATTTCAGTTTTAATTCATAGAAGGCCTTTGGTTCAATTCCTGACATTTGAACTTTTAAATTTATGAAAAAATTTGCACAAACAATGAATAATTTTTCAAAAGTTTGGCAAAATGAAAATAATTTAATTTATGTTGAAATGGTAAAGGTACTATAGTAAACACCATTGTCTTCTATTTTGTTTTTTTCATCTTGTTTTATTGTTGTTTGTTTTTCCACCTTCTTGAACTCCTTTGCATTGTGCACCTTTTTTTCCCCTTAATTCTTGTTGGGTGTCTAAATTGCAAAACCTCCTCATTATTAGGTCATTTTTTTAAGCTCATCATGATGATTGTAGTTTCATCACCTTAATTGTCTTTTTGAGCTTCATCATTATTTTAAAAGATAAACTTCATCACCATTATCATGAGCTTCATAAAATGTTCATGTTCTCATATTGCCTTTTAATTCTCTTTATTGTAAGCAGTGACTATAAAAACCAAACCCATATACACATGCTTACAATGGTATTCAAGAATGTCATGCAACCTACAAGAGTAATTTTTTTTGAAAAAAACAACTTTGCATTTTGCTTCTCATACTAAAATAAAGTTTAGATCACAAAAGGCATTTAATGCCAAAGTAGATTCAACCTTGGAGCTTTTCATTCTATAGGTCTTAAC
>Ga0209208_10002721_pt1 | contig 25381 bp, 18 predicted proteins | sample S1TSphfallax_3_FD_187694 | JGI IMG/M metagenome (GOLD analysis project Ga0209208, IMG submission 187694) | Host-associated microbial communities from peat moss isolated from Minnesota, USA - S1T2_Fd - Sphagnum fallax MG (SPAdes) (version 2) | ecosystem: Host-associated > Plants > Peat moss >...
GTGCATGTTAAGAAGCCCTTTCATTGCCTGGATGAAATTTTAATTCCTAAACTTGTTCATCACCATTTATTTATTTATTTATTTATTTATACATACATACATACATACATACATACATACATTTTTTATCACCATTTTTTTATTCTTTTTTTATTTTAAAAAAATTTCATCGTCATTTTTGGCCTTGGCTAATTGCTACTGTGGTACACCTTCCTGAGAGCATGGGTACCTATTCCTGTGCTGGTTACAAAACTGCTTCTCAGTATGAAAAACTATATTATATTTTGTATTGCAAACTTTGGGTGAACCCCACCAATGTTATGTCCTTCAATGACAAGTGTGACCACAGAACAGGTACATGCTCAACAACCAAACACTTTCAAATTACATCCCCCAAGACTTTCAAAAAGACTCCTTCAATAGGGAGAGGGAGAATTTGGGTGGAAAAGTTAGGAATCTGCTGAATCTTGGTATTGAATTCTGGAAATGAGTTTTCGATCAAGTATGTTTGAGGTTTTTGGCAAAGTAGATATTAACTGGACATATCAGAAGCTGCCACTTGCAGAATTGTGTATACATTCAGTTCGATTGTTATATTTTGCTTTGTTTGTGTGAACCGTTTACACGACCCGAGACACTCAACTTTGCTTTGTTTGCGTCAATTGATTACATGACAAAAGCCACCAAATACCCTCTTAAATGAGCATTGGCCAAACATTAGTTTAACTTTGTATAATGAAGGTTCCTCAAGACCCTAAACCCGTTAATCATCAAGGTCCATCATCTGGTACCTGGGCCTCTTCCAGGGCGTAATCAGTGTTCCCCACCATGAAATTTGTCACATTACACACTTTCCAGTTTTTGCCTTGGCTATTTCCAGGTCTCCTCAGCTCAGAGAGTGTAAGAGCATCTCCACCGGTGCTCGGGATAATAAAATTAAATGTCTAAGTTTAGCTGTTTTTCTTTTTGGCAATCCCCCCTCCCACTAAAACTGTGACTGGAACTGCATATACGCGGGAACTACTAATAGCAAACCACCTGGACCAATCATTACGATCGACCAATCAGAAATACTGAACTGCAGTCAGGTCCAATTTATTACACTCTTTTTTGGAGGTGCACAACTATGAAGCGCCTTTCACCTTTTTTTTTAATCTTTGGCCTCATTTTGCTCGCAGCCACGGCAAGCTGCACAAATTTGATGCAGAAAAACCAATTTCTTGAGCTAAACCAGCACATATTGACTTTTTCACCATAAATTTTACTCTCTGGAGTCACATACTGAGCATAGGTGGAGATGCTCTAACACTCTGTTGTTACCTGCAAAAAAAATTGAAGTTGTTGGAAATGGTAGAATTGACCTTCACTACCTACTTACCTACCTACGTATGCTACCTTAAGGTCAGGAGATTTCATTACATAATTAAGCTTTTTTTTCTTAGTGTAGTTGTAGAGCGCCTTACAAGACGTAATGTGGCGGAAAAATGTAATGCCCATGGAGGTGGGTATTTGTTGTTTTTATAATGATTTGACCTACCTACAGATCATTATGTTATGGAATGTGCCCTAGGAACTCACTAGGAGGCAGAATGTGCTGGATATCAAATCCTTTTTCTCTGATTGGATAACTGACCCACTTCTTTTTTGTCAGTTTTTTCGAGGGCTTTTTTCTTTTCGCAATTATTTTTTAAATTTTAATTTTTACAATTGCTTTCAAGAGGGGATCCTGTCAGTAGTATCCGCGTGGCACCACTTGGCAGACGACGTCCAGCAAAGGAGGAAACCAGCAGGATGGTGTGTGGATTAGTTCCACGTGGCGGGAAAGCAAAACAGGCACGCACTACGGACTTCCTGCCATCTGTCCCAGTGCGACTTCAGTGTTTAAGCTAACCGATACTTGCCACCTGGGCACATGACGTGGTCGGACCTTTTCCCCGCCCCGACACAGACAGAAACAGACAACCTAAAGTAGCCTTTATGTCCCACGTGGCTCAGGAGTTCGTCGACTACCCTTACTCTTCACCGTCATGCATGAGAACTAGCGCTGAGTCAGCTGCATAGGTGGCAACGGATCTCGTTCTCGGGACGTCAAAAAATTCGCCTTCACGATTTGTTCAAGTGGAGAGAGCGATTTTGTAAGATAGTTTTTTGAGCCCTCCTTTTGAGAACCTCATTTCGACCTGTCGATGGATGGGACTTCTTCAGGGGAGCGATTTTGGGTCATCGTTTTTTGGAACCTCGTTTCGACCTGTGGATGGGACTTGTGAGCGAGTTTTGTAGCATATTTTTGGGGTCCTCATTTTGGAAACCTCATTTCGAGGGACTTGTTCAGGGGAGCGATTTTGTAGGATAGTTTTTGGGCCGTAGTTTTTGGGAACCTCATTTCGACCTGTCGGTGAGGCACTTCAGCAATTTCGTAGGTTTTGGGCCCTCAAACTTGGGTGCCTCATTTTGACCTGTCGACGGGATTTGTTCGTTGGAGCGAATTTGTCGGGAAGTTTTGGGAACTTCATTTTGGGAATCTCATTTCGACCTGTCGATGGGTCGGGCCTTCATCTGGGAACCTCATTTCAACCTGTCGGTGGGATCTGTTCAGGTCAACGATTTTGTAAGGTAGTTTTCGGGCCCTCATTCTTTGGGAACCTTATTTTTTCCTTTCGATGGGACTTGTTCATTGGAGCGATTTTGTAGGGTAGTTTTTGAGCCCCTAATTTTGGGACCTCATTTTCACCTGTCGATGGGACTGGTTCGCGTGAGCGATTTTGTTAGCGTAGTTTTTGGGTCTTCATTTGGTAACCTCGTTACGAAGGCTAGTTTTGGGCGGTCATCTGGGAACCTCATTTTGACCTGTCGATTGTAGGTTCCTGGGGCATCAGGATCTGGAAAGAAGAGCAAAACATATAAGCAGTGTTCGTTGCAATGCGCACGCGCGCGCGAGGGAGAGACGGCTGCAAAGCTCTGAGCATCGAGCGTTTTCTTTCTCATTTTTGACCGCTCTTTTGCTTCCAGTTTAGAAACTGTTTTTTTGTTCTTCTGTATACTTTTGAAGGAATTTTTTTTTCGCTTTTCTTGATTGTTTTATTCCAGCTTGTACAGATTTTTCTTATGTCCGAAGCATCATCTGCAGACTACTAGCGACAGAGACCGTGTCGGCGTTTTTCTACGCTTTTATTTCCTGTGATGGAAAAGGAGATCAGGAGAAATTAGAGGCTCGTGTTCTGTGTTAATGTATGCATGTTTGTAGCAGAAAAATTGCGCCTGGTTGAGTTTGTGGCTTGCCTAGCGATAGAATTTTTTTCTCTCTCGGTTGCAATAATAAAAATTTCTGCTCTCGAGAGCTATGCAGAGAGACATGAGTCCAGTATGAAGAATCGTTTGAATTTCTTTTGAGAAACCGTAGCAGCAAGCAAGGAGAGCTGTTCAATTTTCTGAATCCTTCTCTCGGAGAGCTCCATTAGAGATTCTTCTTCAACTGGATCATTCTGCAGCAGGCCCGGCAGAAGAAAGGCTTGGAACAGGAGAAACAGCAAGGAGACTTGATCCATGATTCCAAGTTTCAGCTCCCGAGGGTCATTGCCGCAGCAAGTCTCGATTAGGCAAAATCCGATTTGCCTTGGAGCACGGTTTATGCTTCCAAGAATCGCTCCAGATCAAGCTCAACATCGAGATCCGAGCATATCACTCCGGCGGCCCTGCGGCAGACAGAGCAAGTTCTCTGCATCCAGTTCTCTACAGATTTGAACCGCAAACAAGCGCTTCCATTGCATCTGTAAGCTCCACAGATTAGATCATTTTCTGAAGTTCACGACGCATACCGATCTCGAGATTCTTTGCAGCAATCGATCAGATTACTACGCTTCTTCTTTGACCATTCTTCTTCTTCTATGGCATCTTGTAGTACTAGTTCTTCTACCAGTGGCACTGTCCCCGTAGCCAGCACAGTTGTTGCGACGACGACACCGGTCACAACTGCAACAACAACCGCAGATTCAGCGAGTGCCGATGCAACGCCCGCGCCATTCTTTGCGCCTACTGCTTACACGGTGATGCATCAGCAGCATCCTTGGCATGCTTTTCCAGGGGCTTACAATTCTTCATTCTTGGGAGGAACTTTGCCACCGCCTCCAGGAGGTTATCCTGCGGCTTACGCTTTTTCTGCTTCGCCGCCGTCTCGCCTTCCTTCGCAGCAATCAGGAGGTGTATCCCCTTCTTCGGCTGCTTTCACAGCTCCTTTCGCCAGCTTCAGGCCTCCGGCAGCAGCAGCGTGGAACACGCTTACGTTTCCAAGGTTTGTCCGAGGTTTCCAGGGTCCAGCTGGTTTGTATCCACAGGCTTACCCAGTTCCAAGCTCCGGTGCGGACAGTGCGAAAGCAAGCAGAGGTCGCAGTAGCCTCTTGTTGCCCCGCCCTTCTCCTGTGTTCCCTGATAGTGGCAGAGGGCAGCTTCGTCGTCCGCTGGCCACCAAAGCTTGCGACAAAGTCACAGTAGCGATTGCTGGCGCTCTAGCGCCAGACTGCTATCTTTCCCTCGGAACTTCGGCTCCCCGGCAGCGCCATGACGGGGCTGTTGTCGCTGGTGAGCATTTTGGAAAAGGTGATGCTGCTGCAGCATTGGTAAAATGCAACGGCAAAGAAACAAGTGAGAAACAAAGACACGTAGCTGTGACAGCAGGCGGAGAGAGGAGAGGTGCGGTATGCTCCGATGCTGCTGCTGCGGATTGCTCATCGCTAGAAGGTGAAAGTGTCCTTGATGGTGAGGAGCTGCCACCACACAAGGAATCGGAGGTCGAGAGAAGACAGAAGGTGGCAAGCAAGAAAGAGCATCCGGAGTCGCATGATTTGAAGAATCCATGGAACGAGGGGATGGTGAGGTTCTTGTTTGAGAGCTATGAAGCCATCCACACAAAGCTCAACAGTGAAGGCAATGGCAACGGCCAAGGAGGCAACAGCAAGTACCACAAGAAATGGAGTCCGATCTTATGCTTGATGAAGGAGAAATTTGGCAGAGAGTTCACCAAGCATCAATGCCAGAGCAAGTACTACAAAGTGCGTAGAGAGTGCGCCAAATACACCCTGCTGTACAAGAAGAAGAAGAAGAAAGCAGCAGCAGCGCAGTGTGCGGGTGTTGTGGCTGATGATCGGGAGTTGCAGAGGCCTAAATTTTACGAGATATGGCAAGAGTTTGGCAGCAAAACAGGGAAGAAGACCAACAACTACCCACAAATTTCTCCGTTGATTCTAGACCTCTGCATGTCGGATGCTGAGGAAGTGTCACAGGAGATAGAGGAGGAGGAGGAGCAGCAAGCAGGATCGGAGGAGGAGAAGGTAGAGGACGAGGACGAGGATCTGTTCTCTCCGTCATCTGAGGAGAGGACCCAACAATGCACAAAAGGAGGAGACCCAGTTTCAGCAGGCACCCAGACTAACTCTCAAGTGGTCCAAGAAAGACCCATCCTCAAGATTTCAGTGCCTTCTTCTCCTGCAAATACCCAGGGATCAGAACACCAGGAAGAAGAGACTGCAGCTCTTTGTGGCCCCATTGCTGCTGCAGAGAAACAGGAAAGGCGGCCTATGGCTGGGAATGCAGAAGGTCATGGCTTGTGGAAAAGAGGGGAAGGTGTGGGGTTTGAACATGGGATTGGGGTTGATCTCAATATAGGTTTTAATAGATGGGACAATTTGGGGAGATCTCCAACAGCAATGGCAGCAACTTCTTCTCCAACTGCTGCTATCGAAAAACAGCAGCAGGTGGATGGAGATGATGGTGCTGCTGCTCAATGTTCTGTTTTGGGGAGTAGAGAAAGACAATGTCTCCAAGGGGTGAAGAGGAAGAAGGGAGCAACAACCCTATCTGAGAAAGGTGAAGTAGTAGAAGAGGCATCACTGGCATCACTTGATGATTTGAAACAAGACACAAACAGACTAGGTTTGGCACTGGCAAAGCGAATCAAGAAGGTGGACGACTTGCAGCTGATGAGAGAGATGCAAATGCTGCTTTGTACGCAACTCAAAGCTTGTGAAAAGCGGGAGGAATCAATCCGTCTTTGGGGAGAGGTAAAATCTGCACCTTGTTTCTTTTAGTCACTGAAGTTATCAACATGAATTTTGAGGAGACAGCTGAAGAAAATACACAACGTACATAAGGCAATTTGTCATGAGGTTTATCTAAACCAAGTAGCATTGAAAGAATGTTGCAATCATTATTATTCCAGAGCAGCTCTGACAATGTGAGCAAAGGATTTCATAGAACAGCACTGATGATATTGTTTTCTAGAGCTACAGACCTTGAGGTCACTGGAAGAATCAGCACTCAACAACAAAGCGTGTGTTGTGGTGATGCATTAATCAATTTCAACTTCAATTGGGCTTCACATGTGGAAGCACCTCATAATTCATGTTCTGAGCATGACTTTTGTAACAGTAGACTGCAGGAAGTCATCATTCCAGTTTATTCACCTTTTGTGAGGCATTTTGTATATGCAGGCCATGGGAGGAATGCTGAAGCAGCATGTCGAGTACATGCAGACATGGGGTACTACCATGGAACAAGCCCGGTTGCAGCAGTCACAGGTATTAGAGTCTGTGATCACAAAGCTAGAAAGCTTGATGCAGCAAGTGGCTTCTCTGCAGTCAGAACCACCTAGCCCTGCCACACCAAAGTAGATGATTGCTTGTCACCCTTGGCACCCACCTCCAGTTTTCCAGTTTTCCAGCTTTCTTTCTTTCTGCAATTGCAGGCAACCACCACATGCTATTAGAATGCACTCCATGAGTCAGAGTTTTGTTACTCGGAAAGATTATCTTTGCAGAGAGAACATGCTACATCTGTGTACTAAAGAGCATGGTTTTCTTACTCAGAAAGATATCTTTGTGGAGAGAGCCTGCTGCATCTGTATACTATAGAAGACAAAAGACAACAATGTATACCATCCACTACAGGTGAGATATTTCTGCACATCATTTGAGAGACAATTTGATGTGCCAAAACATATCTGGATTGCTTGGCCATGTATCAACCAATTCAACAAGTGTACAGCTTAAGGTAAAATTTTCATGCTGTCCAAAAGCGGATAGCAAAGTCCACATTAGTTTCTAACCATCCCTTTGAATGCACAGCCATGAACAATTTGTACTGAATCATCTAATTCAAGTATTCTGTAATTTCTGTCTTCTGTTCAACCAGAATGAAAACCCTATATACACCTCTTGTTGAATGACTTCCTTAAGCAATCAAGTTTCATTGACAACCAACTGCCCATGGTTTGCCAGAAAATTGATGCTTGATACACTGAAGTGACTCCTCAAATGCAAAACCAGTAAGCCCAATCTTACCCTTACATTTTTCAAAGTCCATCTTCTTAGATGAAGAGAAAAAATTGGTGGAAGTACAAATTGCATACTACACGAGGAGATTTGCATGCTGACAGTAATGTTCTCACCATCTTTCAATCTCTACTTAGCAAGGACCTGGTGAGGACATCACTGTCTGATTTACAAAAACACCCACAAAACTCTCAAATCAGAACCTCTAATCAGAACAAAGAGAGAGTACCTGTCTCACAAACAAAACTGCCAGACAGTCATTGTGAGTGTAACCTCTGCTGAACAATATATGGAGTGGAGAACATTATCCCCAAGTATCAGGTTACTGACACACAATTTCTGCCTAGTCCAGTGTAGAAAACTCTGCTTACAATGTCTGCATAGCCCAACACAGCAACCTTTGCTTACCATGTCATAACATGAACTACTGTCGAGATGCTGCAGAGAGTCGGAGCTTGCACAGATCCCAGCAGCATAACTTCATATTGTACACACATGCCAAGTCCTTCAGCCTGCCAAAGATTTTTCTCCAACTCAGACGCCACTTTTGTTCCTTCAGCCTACCAAAGATTTTCCGCCACCTTAGGTGCCACTTTTATCTCTATTGGATAACAGTTACCACCTCCTCCTTCTTGCTGGAAGTTTAAATGCTACGACCTTTCCAGGAAGTCAGGTTTAATCTCAGCCATATTGGGTTAACCTAAAAGATGCTAACAGGTTTGGTATGGACTTTTGTTTCATGGAACTAAAATAGGTCATAGGGTAGACTTCTTATGGATAACAGGGAATGAGGCACTGCTGCAGTAACCAAAACCAAAACCTAACTAAAGGATACCCCATTAACTACTCACATAGTTTCCAATGGGACAACTACCAAGTCTGGCCAACCCTGGCCATGCCATCATATCTTTCTCCTCATCATGCCTCCATGCGCTAGTCAATTCTCAGTTCCAAGTAATGAGTTCTACCAAGCTTATCAGAATCAAGAAGTGCAAACATAATCTGACAAAAGACAGCCAGAGAGATCTTGTTTATCCAACCTCCTGACAGAACAGAGGAGAACCACAGACGAAGCTCACTGCATGCCAAGCAAGTTAACAGCTCATGTAGCAACTGGTTCTCTTTACCCTCTCCCCCCCCCAAAAAAAATCTGAAGAGGTGCTCAAAAAAAGCAAGGAACCCAGATGACTAGTGTCTGGTGGTACTGTCTAGTGATGCTGAGCCCCCACCCCAACCCCCAACTGGCAATTTGCTGCTTGGAAAGGCATCAAGGAGTCATATTAAGAACTGTTTGAGCACTAGTTCCAACTTAGTTGTCTTTTGGTAAAAAAAAGGTTCGTAGCTGTTCCACCAGGTGCTCCTTTAAAGCTCTAGGAACCTGAAGTTTTAAAGGTTCTTGAACTTCAATAATAAGCTGTTTCCTGCATCACCCCCATAAGTAGCAACAAAATGTAAAAACTGAGTCATCATTGCAGCATCCGTGATGATCATCCTGACTTTTGTCCCAAGAGCAATGACAGACACAACAACACCTGCATGTGTTGTTGAACCCTATTACATACTGATTAGAGAAAGACTTCTGCTTCTTTTGATCATGGGGTCAGAAATGTGCACAAAATTTCAGACCCATTCCTATATACATATATATATACCTACCTCAAAAGAGCTCTGTCTGCAATTTCTCTTGGCCACAACTGTCCAAGCCGCCGTTTCTTTGCTGCCCGCAAGGACTCTCTCAAAGCTTCACACCAACCTGAACGTTGTAACTCCGCACGTCCTTCCTTTTCAAGACTGACAGTCACATGGGCATCCACAGGTTAGCTTTAGATATATGCAAAGGCACTTGAATGCAGGCTAGCCTAGTCTCTCACCGTTTAGGAACCCATAGATAAAATGAAACCAAATGTCAGGCTAAGCCACTGATTGAAAGTGGCATAAAACAGAGCTTAAAACACTACACACATTTCCTTACATGATCTTCAGCTTCTCAAGCTCAGTTAGCTGATCTGCATCCTTTAAAGAGTTTTTCTCATTCACAGACAGAGCAGCTCCACTAACTTCTTTGGCCTTGTTGACTTCAAGTAAAGAGATGCCTTCTTCTCGCACCCTCTTTTGACAAAAGTTTGCCTCCTCCGAACCATCTTTTTTCTGCTCACTCTGTACCAATTTTGATCTGCAGTCTGCCTCCCTGATTTCCTGCAATTAACCGATAAGTCATAAATTGAACCTTGCGGAGACCCTTTACCAAACTAAAGAGAAATTGCCTTGTGATACTAACTGGAACCAAAATTGGCAATGACATCCAAACAAGAAATGTCCACTATCACTAAACCCAATCCTGATCCTCCTTGAACTCTATAACTGTACCAATCTGATTAAGTAAATTAATCCTCAGCTACTCATGCTGCTTCATCTGCAAGATGGCAGTTTCCACCTATTTTAAAATAGACAGCTTAATAACACTACATTGTTCTGCCTACACAACTTCCTGATGAGATTTAGTAACATTCCCATTGAGACTTCTTAACTCTCCAACAACTTACATCAGAACAACTAAACAAACTTCCAATAGGGGGAAAAGCACAACAGAATCATACAGAACACAATGGCAATTCTTACTCACCATTGCAAAAGAGTTGGTTCCTCCAGAAACAAATGCATCCTTCACTGCAACCACAGGCTTGTCTCCAATTGGATTATTTGATGTCAACTTTGGCAGTGCAGAAACAGCAGAAGAGTCAATAGATGTACCCAATGGTACTGGTGGTACAGCTGGCTCAGCCAGATGAGTTGTTCTTGTGTCCTCTGGAGAAGAGGAGGCTAGAGTTTCTGGAAGCTCAGGTCCATAAAATCTCACATTGCAGTCTGTTCCAACCAATGATATCTCCTCATGGGGAGACAAGCCACTGCTTCTGCAATCTCCATTTGTGCTTATTTGCTCCTCAATCACAGCTTTACCATTAGCTAACTGCTCAGGCTTGCAGTGGCTACCATTGCCAAGGTGTCCAAACTTTACTCGGTGACCATTGACAGCTGGAACACTGCAAACTTTCAATGCAGGCTTTGCTGTTGCCCTGCTGAGATTTCCATTGTTGCTGACCCCAAAACCAGAAATTTTGCTTACAGGTGCACTCATCTTTGGAGACTTAGTCAGCTGTGTTTCATGTATAGCTCGTGATAAAGGCATTGAACCAACAGATGCAAGTGATTCTTTTGATGTCTTCATCCCCATGGAACTTCTGACATAGAAAAGCATGTAAGCCTTTTCATCTAGAACAGTCTTTGTATTTATCACTGCAGATACACTTGCATCATCACAGCAGAACCATCTTCCACTAGAATCCTGTCACAGAAACAAGAGAACCCAATCAGCTTCCTGCTTACATGGGCAAGGCAACCTCAAGAACTGTAAATTCCCATTTGTTTATTGCCCACCAATTCCTTGTGAAAAAGCCAGAGAAAACCTGGTTAAAAACCTGTGCCCAAGCAACTTGCCCATAAATACTGCTGTTGCAATGATCCCCACAAATTTGACTGGTCCACACTGGCCTACCTTGACATATGCATAGTAGTGTCCAGCATCTTGTGAATGACCCACATGGACAACTATTCCATACAGTGAGTACTCTGGTCGAGTGTCCTGGAAACATGCAGAATCAGCAAGTTATAAAACTGTGGACAAAATTGTTGCAGCTTACAAGCCATAGCTCCACAGAGCACATGTGCAAAACATAGACATTTCAGACACTATCCATGACAGACCATCAACAAACCTTGCTTGCCCTGCACATATGACCTGTCAGGCACAACCGTTCTTCAAAAGCCACATGCCGGTCTATTTTGCCTCCATAGATGTTCTCAAATCGCTGCAAGAAAGGTTGGGGAAGCAACATCAGATGGACAAAATCTTGCAGAAGGACTAAAATCTCATGTGCAAACAAAGCTCTCTCTCCATGTGCGGCCAAGAAACATCATGAAAGCCTACCACGTGTTCAATGCTTACATATACTTGGAAGCATCAGATGCAGACACATTAGAAGATAACCAACACAAACATGGCCTCAAACCTGCCAAAAGACTCCCTGAAAAACTGCAATGGGAAATGATCACAGTTGCAAGGAGATGGACCTAACCTTCAGATGTATAACAAGTACATTGGGTGCCCGATACACTGCCATCTGTTTACGGGCTGGACACAGCTTCTTGCACCTGTACAATGAATGAGAAACAGGACGTGCTTGTTAATTCCTATTACCAAGACATTTGTTCTTACCACCTAATCTTTAGGTAGAGCTGTCACAAAAATTGATTGACCCAATGATGCAAACAAGCACCAGTAGCCATAAGTCTGTGAAAACACTATGAAAATTCTCACTGGCAACCATATTGTAAACTACAACTCACCAGGACAACTAGCAACCCCTTAGGTCTAAAGTTTGAGGTAAAGAGGAATGCAATCATCAAATGGATCCTTTCCTCTCCAAAACCAGTACTCTGCTGGACATAGTGGATATCAGAGAAGAGACAAATGTGCAGAAGTGGCAGCCAGGTAACATGGGGTCATTATGAAATTGCCACATTAGCCCATTAGCTCATGAGAGTATCTTCATTAATTGCGGAGAGAGTTGCTTAATGAGGCATCTGAGCAGGTTAGTATAGAAGTAATATATCCAAAGAGAAGTATAATCCTGAAGTTTGACAATTGAAGAGCAAATTGAGTAATGTCAGGGCTATACAAACTTAAGCAAAAGAGCAGATGAAAATCTTACTGATCACATCTGTATTTGTTGTCACCATCCAACACTTCAGGCTGGAAAAACCGACACAGAGCATCCCCCACCGTATTCATCCGCACAATGTCAAGGCTGAGATCCATAATCTCATCTAGCTTATTGGACTCGGTATTGCATGAGAGGCACCGGACTTGACTCTGCAAAACCCCTCCAAACATTTCCTTAACCACAGTGTGTGGCTCCTCTTTTTCTCCTCCTCCTCTGCCTCCTCCTCTTGTTGGATCAATCTGCTTAATTGCAAGCTTACTCCCTCGGAGCAACTTATGTAGCTGTACACAAACACTATTACATGCCTCGATTGCATATCGCAGGAGCTCATGTGCATCTTCTTGGCGTCCATTTCGGAAATGCTTGGCAAAGTACTGTAGCCGGTTGTGTATCCTTACAGGTGCATCCACATCAAGTTCAGTTGTCAAAGATTGCTGAATCCGTTTCTCCAAGTAGCAGAATGGACAATTACTGTTATTCTTCTCATTCAGCACATTGCCTGCACATATACATCAAAATCCCACAAAACCAATGACTCCCAGGGTCTCTAGCATGAGGAACACTGCATTCTCCTGACTACTTGCTGCATAGGGCTACAGATTCCTGCAAAAACCTCAAGCACCTAAAAACAGCAACAACAAACAGGCTGCGTTATGATCCATCCTTACAGAGTGAGGAGTGGAGATTGAGAACGCAGTAATTTGCGAGTGGAGGTGTGTAAGTCAAGCACTGCAATACACTGTTGAGGTAACATGTGTTCCCCAGGTTTCTCAGCCCAAGAGGCCCCGCCTTCCGTCGTCCGGTCGACGTGGCCTGCCACGTGATTTGCAGATTAGGCAAGAGGGAAAGAATCGCCATGTGTGTTGCGGCGGCGGCGACGTCGGCAGCGCACTTCTCTTAGCAGGCCACCCCACATGATGATGGTGCAGCAGCACAAACAGTGGCGCCGGCAGTGGCGGCTCCTCTAAAGGCACTCGCTTCTCCATACACCAAAGATATTACAAGCAAGCTTCGCAATGGTCGTTGAAATTGCTGCTGCATCGTCTGACCTATGAAAGCAATCCCGCAAAATTTACACACTTATTTACTTTCCTTCTCTTCTCTTATTCTCCTTTTCTCCCTCCTCCTTCACCACCACCACCACCACCTCCCCTCCGCCCTCTTGGTCGCACGAAATGATGCAGCAGCAACAGCAAATCAGGTCCAAATCCAATACCATAAAGATCACTAGAAAGAGGAGAAATCGATGAAAAAGCACCAGCACCAGCAAGGGTGAAAAAAACACGAGGCAACAACAACAACAACAACACGTGGTTGCAACGGAAGAACAACAATCCAAAGCCCCTTGAAGGAGCTGAAAAAGAGAAGGAAAAATCAGGACTAGGGTTTGTTTGGACTCTGGAGCTCCAAAAAGAAGAAGAGACGAGAAAGAGCGCGGCCCTCGAGGCAATGATAATGTGTGTAGGGCGCACGAGGTGGTAGGTAGGTAGGTAGGTACCTACTACCTACTCTCAACCGGATGCTGTCGCACGAAAGGTAGGTAGCTAGACAGACATGCAGGCGGCTCTGATAATGACCCAACCCGAAGAACTGCAGGGCTACATGTGGGTGGGAAGAGGTTAACCCTAAAGTGCCATACAGATTTGGCCTTTGTTCTTTAGGGCAAGTGTTGGGGTAGAATTTTGCTCAGTTTAGGGTTTAATAATGGGTTTAAGGTGTAAAAGCCCCTATGGAGTTTTAGGGTTTAGGGTTTAGGGTTTTGAGCAGTACCCATAGGGGCTTTTACACCTTAAACCCATTATTAAACCCTAAAGGCTCCTTGATAGTGGAATTTTACTTATTCTTTTATTATTATCTTAAGGTTTTTAGTGAATTTTTTTTTAAGGATGAGGCTTCCAATTTCAGGTAGGTATTATGGTTGTAAACTCTTTTACTGCCCCTCCTCAAGTACAATAAGCTTACACTTGAGGGGTAGTCTTAGAGCAGTTCCAACTTCCATGCACACTTGATATTTGAGCCTTGAACAATAATACTTGTGACATCCAGGATAGCATTACTTTTCCAGGTTCCAATCCTCACCTATAAACATGAAAACAAGGACCATAAAAAGTGGGAGAATAGTAAACCACCTGAACCAATCATTCTCTTTGATACATAGACCAATCAAAAAGAGCAATTGTTGAATTGTGCAATGCCTTTTTTGTCAGGCACACAAGCATCCTCCTGTGCAAAAGTACTAGACCAGAACCAATTTTTTTACTTTCCCAAAACCCACATCAACTTCACTTTCCTTCATCCAAAACATGTTGTGCAATGTGCTCGAGGGGAATGCTCTTAGTTGATTCTCCTGTGCTCAATATTTGACCTTGCAAAAATTATTTTTCACATCCAAGTTTAGTTATTTTGCCTTTTGCGACCCCACCCATTACAACTGAAACTCCGAGACAGTAAATAGGTGGAGTACTACTAATAACAAACCACCTGGACCAATCACAGTGACGACAAGTTTCATGTAATTTCCCTCTAGCAGGGTGTCTGTTTGGCAGGGGAGTAGGTAGTAAGTAGTATGGCAAGAGTGAAGCATGGTGGAGATTTTAATAATATTATTTTTAGAATTATATGGATATTTATAATTAATGTAAAAAGAAATATTTCTTGGAATAGCATTTATTGGTTTAGATCAACCTTTCTATTTGTTGTGCAGTAATCAGGTTGTTGGAACTAGGGAGTAGTAAATTTTTAGGGCAAAAAATCTGTGAAATTTTTACTTGAAAAATCTGATTTCAACTAGTAGATTTTTCATGAAGAGAAAAGTTCAAATTCACCAGATTTGTAGGAGAAAATTTCCCAATCGCCAGAGTTTTGTTATAGGTTCCAAAAAGTAGCCAAGAATATAGAAGGGTCCTTACCTTATTTTACTCGCATATCTGGTAAACCTGTGACTCACCATAAAGTGATATCTGTCTTTTCTTTTCATGAGGACATGTGTTCTTAAAGTTCCTAACATGATTAACTACATATTTCAATGCACTTGTAGCTCTCCGATGGAAAGTGACTATCCTTGCAGCAAGAAACAAGGCCCTATATCAACAGCTTTCCATTTGGTGAATGTGATCACAGCACATTATGTGTAATTATGTGTAACTGTGATCACAACGGCCTAATGGAAAGAAACCCTTGGTCTGCTTGTGCCCAACAATACTAATCCGCCTTTCCTCCATAGTTGTCCTGAAATGAAAACAATAAGAAGTTTTCACAAAGAAGAGCTAAGGAGTGAAAACCAGACCAATGGGATTTCTTTCTTTTTTAGTTTTCAATTTTGTTGTGTAGTAGCCAAAGCGATGAGAATCTAGAAGCCTGCTGTGCTCACAATCATCTCACAACTCTATTGGTCAAGCATTGATTGCAGGAGCTGTGAGAGCTCTGAATCACTGGAAAAACATAATGGAAAGCTGTTATGATCACAACAGCCTAATTTGTAGATGTCCTAAGTCTACAATGAGTGGCAGCTTTGAATCAAGCGCATTTATCTGGTACCAATATCCTTAGCCATGGGTGAAATTGCATTTCTTTAAATAAAACTATTGCAGATTTATGTGTGGATTATGCTTTGAAGTATGGGCATAGAGCACGGGCATGATTGCAATTCAATTGCACATTGTGCTAGCTTCAATTTGTATGCTAACAGTCATTGTCCAAATGAGTAAGCAACTTTTAGTGTGCAAGTAAAAAACTATTCCACATGTTGGGAATAATTCAATGGCTGCATTGTTGCAGATGCACAAATGAAACCGCCTGCAGCACTCACACCTTGTCTACAAACCCCTGATTTCCCACAAGATGACCTTTTAGTTTTTGGAACTCTTCTCTCATCAACGTTACTTGAGGACCTATTGCCCTACTGCGGATTTTTTGACATAATAGTTGTGACATTGTAATCCAACACACTCACACAATGTCACCTTGATCCCTTATTACAAGGGGCATGCTTGCCCATTCAACAGAACAGAAATGCATCACAAGACATTTCCACAAATGTGTAACCATTCTACATTCATTCTCTCTCCAATTATTCCAAAAATTTGTGAACTTACTCATTTCTCCACATGATCATACCCTCTTCGAACAAACTACACTATGAGCATCCACATTTCACCACTTATCTCCTGAAAAGAAAGCTGGCAGCATCCACTGCAAAAGACAAACCAGAGCAGCATCTGTTCAAGGTAAGATGACAGTAAATTTAAACACATCAACCAAGAGCATGCAAAACAAAACTTATCATTGGAATTCAGTGCATCATTTCACCATTGTGTCCATTTATCCTCCATTTCTTGCACACCCATCATCACCCTCCATGTTTCTCCTTCCATTTTACTCCTCACCTAGCTAAGTATTCAGATTTGCACAAGCAACACAACACAAGCATGCATCATTAAAGTGAAAATTCTATCTCCTGTCACCACATGAAAAATACACACCCCATGTCGTTACTTCAATCACAGTTTTTTGAAGGCACAAAAATTCAACCCTAAAAATCCAAGGAAAACTCAAGTCTAAACCCTAAAACCTTAACTTTCCAAGCTCGTACATCCCACTCTGCATCTCTCCTACATCTGCTTTTTTCAAAACTACCAATCCTTTAAAACTCTAAAACACAAGGTTCAACAACCCTTAGGATAACTTCAAGAACTTTCTTCTAAACATTTAAACCTTCAAAAATAACCTTATCTACTCATTTGCATCCTTCCATGCATCCCTTCTCTCCAAAAAAAACAATCCCCTCGTTTGCTTCTTTCAATGCATACATCCCCAAAGCTAACACACTTCTCCTCTTGTTTCTTGAACTTTGTTCCTTGTAAAAAACTTCCCATATAACTGAAGGAAAAACCTCCTTGTGAAGTTCCAATGCCTTCCATTCAGGCCCCCACACCTTCATCCTGTGCACTACCCTCCTCTCATGCCTCCAATTGCATTCCATGATCTCCATGCCACTCAGCCATTGCCCTCCAAAAGTCACCTTCACCATGCTTCAAAAGTGGAAGAGCTCCACATTAAGTGTTCAAGGAAACTCCTTGGTGACACTACCACCCACTTTTGCCAGCTATTCACCCTAGTTTCCTTGTCAATCATTTGACCATCGTCAATGCTTGTGTACAATTGATAACACTACTAATGGTTACACTCTAAACAATAGTGCTAACACTGTTGACAACACTAACTACCAAGAGTGCCATATTCATACCAATAGTGCATGTACATTACTTGACAATGCTTATAAATATTAAGTGACAACACCTATATACAAGCAAACAACACCAGGGTTGAGAACACCATTTCACACCATGTTTTGCCTAAAATTACTAATCAACAATGCCTATATAGTACCAGATAATGCCTATATTCCAGCAAACAACACCAAAGTTGAAAGCACCATGTCACATCGTGTGTTGACTACCCACCCACTTTTTCCTTGTCATACCAATAAGGTATATGCTACCTTCCTCATCCCCTATTCCTTCCATAAATACCTGCCAACAACAGCTACTACTACCCAGCTCATCTCAAACCTATTTCTAATGAAAAGGGGTGAGATCCATTTCATATAAGATTGGACTCTTTGGTGTGCCATAACTCATTACAGATTTTGGCTGATGATTATCATATTACATATCTGATGCCAAAATACCCATACTTAACACAAGATACCCATGGTTAACATGTAACCACACCCCAATACACAATGTTCCAATTTGAGAAATGCTTTATGTTAAAGGAAAGGTCAAATGGGGGAGATTTCCAACCCAACCACTTGAAGTTCCAAGGAATTGTCACCATAGTGACCCCAATCATCATACATAATCTGGTGGGTGCAACTTCCCCTCCTAGACTCAAAATGCAGCCACCCATCCATCCTTTGGCATCAAATACCTACCTGACCATTTCTGCATCCAAATGCTAGCTAACACTACAGATTCTGTAAGTAGCAAAAACATCCAGGATATATTCAGATGAGGTTTCCTCAGATTGGGTAACTGCAATTTTGATCCTGGCTTTTGGCTCAACCAACAGAAGAGATGGGCCGAAAATCGAGACCTTGTTGTGTATGGGCAGAACAAGGGCATTGGCCAACAATAGTGCACTGCAGAAGCTCCTTAAGCTCAGTGAGCCCGCCTATGTGCTTGTAAATCATTACACTCTGCTCTGCAAAGAGCTATAACTCCTCATATGGAGGAGCTTCATACCTGTTACACCCCACACCAGAGTCATCCCCCACATCATACTCATGCAAAAGACATGAAATCACCATGAGCCACTAACCATGAGTAACACTTATAGCTCCACTGACATGAACAAAGGTAGGGTATGGTACAAACAACTATAACACTGTCAAATTCTTTGGTTGAATTCCTGAAGTGAAATGGTGGAGATCAAAGAACTTTCTTCACTTGAGGAATGATTTAGGACACTAGAAGTACTAAAGGAAGCCGATCTATTTCTCTATAGCCTACCCAAATGTCCATTTATGCTTCCTGTTTCCAATTTCCTCTGGGATATTATGGTCACTGCAGTTACTACAGTAGAACATGAGAGCCACCTCCATGTGAGATGACCTTCCTACAGTGCTTGGAGCTGTGGCTAACAGATTGTCAGTGAGGCTATGTTAGTTGTATCCAGACACAAAGGATATATACCTGCACATTATAGACTGACTGGTTCCACTTCTGTGAGCATGTAATTGTTTTCATAGAATCACACACATCCTACTTCAATGAGTGAGAATTGAGCAGGTTGTATACACGGAACCTACTGAAGTACTTCGAAGGGACAGAAGGACAGGCAGAACTGCAACGTACTCAGGGAAAAGAGGAAGAGATGTCAAGCATCTGGGCCCAACCTTCCTCGACTGCTGATAGCCTCCTCCACCATTGCTCTTTCTTCCAACACCTGTTGAACTCCGCAGTTATGTCACTTTCACATCAATGAACTCTAAAAGGACAATTTCTGGACAGAGATTTCTGATCCCTGTAGGGAAGACTGTTGAACAATACAAGCCCTGAACACCTGGTAGGGGTGGAATACTATACACATCCGCAAAGACAGAAAACCCTGAAAACAATTGGGCTTGCATGCATCACAATCCTCATGAAAAAGTAACACCAGGATGTCTAGCACCATCTTAACCTCACCTCAGGAAGTAAATCTTGTCGAGTTATCACTCCAAGAACCCGTGAAGGCCTTGGCACAACACATATATGCCGCAACCCAAGCTGCCGAAATAGATTGTACACCTGCTTCCAATGAACTTCCCCTCATCAACAACCATCTCATGCTAGAGTTGTTGACAGAAATTGACTGTAGCTGCAGCCACGTATTTGTGTTTTTCTATCTTATGCCAAACAGACTCAAGGTAGAATGAGAGATCGCACTTTTGTGAGTGACATGTCCTCAGGGACAATGTAAGGTGTAGGATTCACAAATGGCTCCAAGTCAATATACATTTCCATCTCTGCTGGGCTGATATTGATGTCATGAATGGAAACACCTTTGCTGGACACAGGCTTTGCAAAATCTCTAACATCATATCTGCACATGGCAAATATGTGTCACTTTAAATTGGCATCTTTGACAGACTCTATATGACAGTAATCCCTATATGACACCTCTACTTATCACCCAACTGATGCAAGAACCATAAGTAAAATCACCATATCATACTTGTGAGTGTGGATTAGAAGGTAAAATGAGAAGAGAAGTCAGTATGAGCTCTTGGATAAAAATGCAGGGCTTATAGCTTATGTCTATCCATTGTAGAAATGACTATCACAAAAGTGATTCAGCAACTGTCATAAGATGCTTCAATCATGCCACAGCTTTGCATCATCACAAAAGGAAACACAGGCAGATCATGATCAGGAGTTTTTCACCTGAATGTAATGCGTCCTCTTGTGTCCCCTGGGATGGGAGTGAGCTGAAAATCTGCCTTTGCTTGCAGTAGCACAATTAGATAGCTGCATCAACCAATCCACAAAAGCACTGAACTGGGAAACCAGAAATGCTCATAACAGAGACAGAATATTCACTAACTAGCTTTTAGAGTTAAAAGTCAACAGGTTAATTGTTACATGTAAACAGTAAGGTTTGAACAGCTGCCCACCTTCGCAGGATCAAGCCAATGACAACTGTTTCGCCATTGTGGAGCCAATCAATCACCTGCCATGCTCAACCCCAGCCTGTTATCAGCAAACAAGAACAACAGATGACACAATTTTTCATCCTTTCTTTAGCCTGATGTCTTTCTTCAACAGAAGAAGCTCTGTTCTAAGTGACCGGCAGCCCATCATAATGAAATCAGAGATTAAAGGAAAACACATACCGGGAAACCATTATGGTTGTTGCTGCGAAGAACTGAAACAATATGGCCAACCTTGGATATTCTTGAAAATTGTATGACCTAAAAAAGACCAACAATTTACAAGGAAACTTAGCATGCTCCCACCACATCCAGACAACATGCTCAAATAGTTGAAGACTCCACTATATTAGAGCTGCAGCAACACTTATTGTAGACTGTGACACAAAAGTAAAGGGTCTCTGTATAGCTTATCCACTTCACATTACTGTCAATTCAAAGCAATTCAAAGGACACCCTTCAGCTGCATCTACAGTCCCAGGGTAATGAAAGCCACTCAGTTTACTTGGAAATGATTGTAGTCTTAGTGGCTGAAGACTGCCCTATTCTTCAAAAGTTCTAGACAGCTAGCAGAACTGGAAGGGTCAGCCTACCATTGCATCAACAATGGCTGTTGATTCTTTTGAAAGACAAGAAAGATCAAGGCACAGATTTAACAGTTCCAGCCAAACTGTTCATTCATGGAGCACACTAAACTGTCTTGATTGCAATCCCCTCAATTCAAATGATTACAAAGATTGCTGGACACTTGAGCGGAGATGTCAAGTCACTCAAGGTTTTTACCTTTTTGGTGCCAATTGTGTACTTGGCAGACATATTCCGCATGAAACGCTTCGGCCTTGAATCAAGGACAGGGAGACCTCGTAATTGGACTTGCTCCTCATAAAAACCTGCATTGAATGCATCCCCCACTGCCTGCATTGTCAAAGCAACAAAGTGTGAACAAGGAGAAGAAGCAAAAGAATGGCATTGGACTGGGAATGAAAGAAAAAATATAGTCAAATGGTAGCATCTGAAAAGAATTGGAACATTAATGTGCACAGCATGTACTGGGGGCAGATGCACATGTCATGATATGGTTGGTGATCTTCCCCATTGAGACATAGCATGGTAACCTTTGGGACATATATATCTGTATCTTATGTGTTCTGAAGCTCTTTGGGGCAATCAGGGCAGAGAAATGCAGTGAAAGGGCAAAAGGAAGGGATCAAGACGCAGTTCTAAACAGCAGTCTTCAACTGAAATCTGTTAACTCAAACAACACCTGAAACCAGATCTGTGTCATGCACATTCATACAAGTTGATCACAGTTACATTTCAGGGAACAGCAAGCAGGAAGAGGTTTATAAATCTGCACCAAATTTGAAGCTACAGAGACCAAAGAAACACCATATGCCATCCATCATAGGCAGCTCTGCACTTATAAATCACAGATGCTTAGAGTACCTTCGAGATAAGAAGAACGAGCATGATAAGTGGTAGAAGCTTTAGGTTGTTCGTGATTTCCACCATGATCACACACAGTGAGACTGTCATCCTCATGGAGCCTCCAAGAAATGAGGCTGCCCCTAGCAAGGCATACCTGATTACAGACCACACTGCACTCTGTCAGGATCTACTCAAAGAGTACAAGTATTGAGTTTCCCAGAAAGACCTATCATGGGCAGTACAGGTTCATATTGATTTCTGAAATAACTTGAAGCTACGTCTGTCTGATGAGCTGGAACCAGGCAACTCCGAAGTAGTCCATCTTTCATATGTGGAGATTAAAATTTGATATGCTAATTTCCAAATAACAAATACAGAGAGGATCTAGCATAACTGCAGTCATATACAGACAAACCAACTGAGGCTGCATATGGCCAAAAAGGGAACATGCCCATATTTTACAAAATTGAGCCCAAGGTGAAGGATTGGGAAACATACGTTCCTTCGTCAACACTGTCTCTATTGGAAGCATTGACAACCAAGATGCCAACAAGTCGGCCATATGTTGCACCAATCATGATACCTGGAACAAACTGCCCTGATGGGACAGCTGTTCCATATGTGACCAGTGCCAGCAAAAAGAATGTGACCTGCACACACCAACACAAAAAATTCATTCCTTTGTTCCTTACCCTTCTTCTCAAGAACTGATCCAACATATATCCAACTCCCAACATCAATATTTTCTGACATTTAGAGCTGATACACCTATTGAAATAGGGCATTCCTCTTGGACAAAGGTATAGATGCTGGCATAAAATGCAAAGTCATTCTGACAGAACCTCTACCAAGCCTCATATATGACATGTTTAGAGGGCCTGTTGGAATAATACACAAACCCTAGATACATTATTACAGACCAAGCAGCACCTAAGCATCCATCACCACCAAGGATGTGCAATACCAATGTTATGCACTGAAACATAAACTGGGTTAACAAAAATTCTTCCAAGCAGTGGTCACTGTATACTATAAGCTGTACTGTAATATATATTGTAGTCCCCAAGAAAAAAGCATCCCTTACCAGAAAAGTAATAAGGGTATATGAATTGTATTCACGTGGAGTATTTGTGCTAAACAAGTTCCGAATTGCATCATCCTGCAAAGCAAAGATTTCACATCAGGCCTTCCTGAAAAATGAACTTGCAGCAAATTGACTTGGGAAGAAAAGGGTCCTAGATGCCCAGATCTCCAGGAAGATAAATTCAACGATTGCCATGGACACAATCCATCAATGCTTAAGTGTGCTTGATAGAATCCACTTGCTCATCTTCTTAATGAGAACATGGACCTGTTGGATTGGGAACCAGTTCACTTCTCACCTGTGTGTTGAAAAAGATGGTTGCAAGATCGTTGTAATGGCTTTCACTATGACAGTTGAACTGAATACATCTCCCATATACCACAAGAATGTCAGTTCAAATCTTGATGGCTTGTGGGATAGAAACACCAACCCTGCAGCCTCCACAAAGTCGGAAGCTTAGGGAAGCCAACCATCCAACAACTTGGTGTCTTCCACTAAACTAAGAAAAACACAGAAATGAGAAACAATTTTGAAGAACATAAGCCAAACCAACAAGTATTTCATCATTCTCTTCCCTTCAGCTGTCTCATAGAACTCTGCAAACACTCTATGTGTGACTTCAACACTGCTATACCAAAGCATCAAACAGACAATACACATAATGACCGTACATGAAGGATGAAAAACATTGAAGACAACATGATCAAACAGAAGTGCAAAATAAGAGAGAAGACTTAACTTACATTGACATAGTTGCCATATTGCCCAGATGGACGGGGACAAACTACATCAGGGTACTTCTCAGGGTTTGGACAGGGAGTACATTTTGTCATCAATGGCAAACCAAATGAAAGGACCGATGTAATCAATGACACCAAGCATGCTTCCATAATCTGCCATGCCCACCCAATGTGAGAATGAAGTTCCCACTTCCAAGCCTGGCCCTTCTGCTCATCCCCCCAAAGAACTTTCTCAACAAGGACAGAGACTGCCAATAAGATAAAGCAAAATTACAATTTCAACACAAATTATGAATATCCCTTGTCGTTATTGTTGTGATCCTTCAATGTACCAGATTATTGGCAGAACATTGTTTGGAACAATTGCACTAGTGCAGAATGAGCATGAGGACTTAAGCACAGCCAGACCACAAACAAACAAACAAGCATATTAATACCTTCACACGATTGCCTTTCTTGTGTAGGACATTTCGTCGCCAGGATGAGAGAAAAATTGTCAGCTGGTTGAACAAAGCTCCTGCAGACAAGATAAAAGTATAGAATCTTTACTCTTGATGTTCAAGGCTTTTGTGATGTTAACTTATCCTTGCTTTTCGATGAGGAATATCAAGATTCTTTCAAGTCAATGTCAGACATTATCACCAGAAACTCATAGTATTGTGTTATATACAAGCTTGTTGAGGAGGAGCCAATACAGTTTCCACATTGAACTACTGCAGGTGCAACCCCAGTTACCCCAAAAAAAAATTTGGAAATGGAACGTTTCATGAGAGTTGAAATTTCATGTTAGTTGAAGCTCCAAGATGTCAAAAGGGAGGTCCAAAGTCCATTAACTCAACTGTGACACATAGAAACTGAGCTGGGGGTGTAGCTATGCTAATTAACTTCATCCATGACTTGCAAAAGCTTCTTAAGCCCAAGAGCCATTCTCAGTCGGGCTGCAACAAAATCCTACTTGGGAAAAACTTTCTCAATCATTGATGGGATAATCTAGTTACACACTTGCATCTCATGAGAATGAGTAAAAATTGCACCTAGTAGTCCTCCAATAGCACCAAGCATTGCCATAGGCAAAAGCTCATAAAATGAATAGTCATCTTGACCCCTGCAATTCCAAGCAGTGGTAACCATCAACAAGAAATAGCCTGTGGTGCTGAACTGATTACCTTGAAAACATCCAAACAACATTCAACCTTTCCTCTAAGACCTGAATCAGGAGCACCTTTTCCTCCTTGAGAAGACAACTGAAGTTTTATGAGAATAACTCACCCTGAAATGTCCCATATGATGAAGCCACCAGAACCAAAATGTCCACAATTTCCATTCCCACACCAGCGCATTGCAGTCCGCACTACAACAGCCACCACAGCTGATGTGAAAAAGACACGCCATAGCAGCTGGCTTCTCCACCTTCATTCACAACAAATAGATTCAATGCAAAAGCTAAGCCCACAAGGATCCAAGATGGCAAACAGCCATCCTCCAGTAGGCCACAATCCCATCACATTAAAACCAAGCATTTTGAGGACAGATCAAAGATTCTATCTGGGGTCAAGAAGTATTTCTACATGGCATTCCCAACCACTCATGGAGTTGCAAAGAAGAACTCTGCATAATTTGAAGTTGGTCCTTATGTGTGCATGTGAATCAAACTGCTAACTCGAAGTTGGTCCTTATGTGTGCATGTGAATCAAACTGCTAACTCGAAGTTGGTCCTTATGTGTGCATGTGAATCAAACTGCTAACTCGAAGTTGGTCCTTATGTGTGCATGTGAATCAAACTGCTAACTCGAAGTTGGTCCTTATGTGTGCATGTGAATCAAACTGCTAAC
>Ga0209208_10002722_pt1 | contig 25378 bp, 10 predicted proteins | sample S1TSphfallax_3_FD_187694 | JGI IMG/M metagenome (GOLD analysis project Ga0209208, IMG submission 187694) | Host-associated microbial communities from peat moss isolated from Minnesota, USA - S1T2_Fd - Sphagnum fallax MG (SPAdes) (version 2) | ecosystem: Host-associated > Plants > Peat moss >...
AGATAGTATACTCAAATCTGCTGTATATTACTCTGCTTATTGCAAATTGGATCTCAACATAATAATCCAAAACTAACTAAAGCCCAGCATTGAACATAGTGCTCCAAAAATCCTATAATGCTACAAGCCATGAATCTGATTCTTCCACAAGACAGATCACAAAATAGTTCCCAATACAAGTGTTTAACCTGGCTGTACAACATGCTATGCACATTTTGTCTTCACAGTTGCTCTACATTCCATCACCTTAGGTGAGGCCACATGGAGGCTATGAATGTGGTGTGTGCTGTTGAAACTACAGGGATGGCTAGCCTCTTGCCAAAATCCCTCACACAATCTTGCCAGATTGAAGCATTTGTACCAGGTAGATAAGAAATGAGCGGCATTGTCATGCCACACAGGGCCAGTATACATCATCAATACCACTTGTACCTGAAATTTTAGATTAGGATGTACCACAGCTATAGATGCTAAGCTTTGCATCATGTGGACAAAAATCTCACACTAGTAGTGACAAAAGAGTTGGAGTACATGCTTAACTTGTTAGCTTTAAAGAAAAGAAACTAGCTTCATACAGAATGGAAAACAAGCAGCAAATGTAAAGAAAAACTAACTAATATTATCTGCAATCCTATTGGACCATATATTCATTATTAATACACAAGTTAACATCTAATTTTACGTCCAACTTATCTAACCGACGGTGAATGAAAAGGTGACCACCACTAACCGCAAATGCTAAAAACTGTAGGACATCATGCATGGGTGTACATATTCAACACATCCTTACACAACCTGTGTGTACTAAAATCAAAACACTTTGAATTGTTCTACCTAACTTTGTTTTTAAACATGATCCTGAACCCCTAGCATATTTCTGAAGTCTTGGAACTTCATTTTTCCAAAATTTGGTCAAGATATCTGCTATTTGTTCATTTGATGGAATGTGAAACAAACCAATTTCACCTTTCAAAACCTACTCTTTAACAAAGTGATAATGAGCTTTTATGTGTTTGGTTTTTGCATGAAAGACCAAATTTTCTACAATCTTGAGTGCACTAATATTGTTGCACCATATTTGAGTTGGTTCATCACTCAAAAAACCCAACTCAATTGATAATCTCTTAAGCCATGTAGATTCTTTTGGACCTTCAACCAAGGCGCAGTATTTTGTTTTTGTTGAAGATAGGGCTACAATTGGTTATTGCTTTGAACTCCACATAATGGGACATCCTCCAAACTGAAATACATATTTAGAGGTTGATTGTTTGCTTCTACGCTCACCAACCCAATTGGCATCTATGACAGTTATTTTATTCCATATTCCTTTTTCGAAGTGAATGTCGAGTTCAATAGTTTCTCATAAATATCTTAGTATTTGCTTGACAACAACTAGGTGAAGTGTTTGAGGTCAATTCATACATTGACTTACAACTCCAACATGACAACAACTAGGTGAGAAGTCAATGGTCGATTCATACATTGACTTACAACTACAACAAAGTATGAAAGATCTCATCTAGTTATAGTTCGGTGAATTAGTTTCCCAAGAATCTTCTTATAAATTATAGGATCTACCTCCTTTGAATCCATGTTTGCTAGAAGTTTGACATTATTGTGCATGGGGACTAAATATGCATTACACCCATCCATGCCAAATTTTGTCAAGATATTTGTAACATAACATTTTGAGTCATAACAATTCCTTCTTTCGAATGCACAAACTCCATTCAAAGGTAGTATCTCATTTGTCTTAAGTTTTGACATATCAAATTTCTTTATGAAGTTATTTAATCCAATGTACCTTCTAAACATGGTTGTCGATTATTAAAAGATCACCTATGTAGAATACTAAGATCAAAATCTTGTTCTCCTCCTTTAATTAATAGAAATTATATTCAACATTACTTCTACATAATCCCTATCTTTTAGGTAAGAGTCTATGTTTTTGTACCAAGCCTTAGGAGCCTCCTTCAAGCCATATAAAAGCTTTGTTGAACTTACAAACTTTATCTTCTTTTCATGGCATTGTGAAGCCTTTAGGTTGATACATGAAGACACTTTCATTGAAGTCAATGTTCAAAAAAATTATCTTTATATCCAAGTGATATAGCTTCTAACCATTGGAAGCTGCAAGAGCATTCAAAGTTTGAACAATTGGCCATTTTACCACTAGAACAAACATCTCTTCGTAATCAATTTTAACCTTTTGCTTAAAATCGAGTGTGACAAACCTCGCCTTGAGAGTGTTAACTTCTCCTCTTGGACCTTCCTTGATTTTATAAACTTGTGTTTGGCTAAAATAAATGATTTTCCTTTTGGACAATCTATGAATGTCCAAGTGTTTTTCTTGTCAATGGAATTCATCTCTTTCTCCATAGCAATTATCCACCTTGGATCTTGAATAGATTCATCAAAGTTCATTAGTTCATGGGTTTTTGTTACACCTACAAAATCTTTTAGATAGAACGGTCTTTCTCTTGGTTGATTTGACCTTTGAAGTTCCATTGTAAAAACAACTACTGTTTAAGCATGCACGTTTTGAGAAAAAAAATTTGGATGATGTTATGGTTGTGTTAGATCCATTAACCTACAATAGAACAATGATAATAATTTACAATAGAACAACCAATAATAGCCAAAAATAGTCTATGATATAATAACTTAAAATAATTTATTATAGAAGAGCAAAAAATAACCTATGATAAAAATAGTTTTAAATAACTTACTATCAAATATTCAATAATAACTTATGGTAAATAGGGCCTAAAATAACCAACAATAGCTTAGAATAAAATAGCCAATAATAGCCTACAATATAATAGGCAAAATAGCCTATGGTATAAATAATTTAAAATAGACAAAAATAAGATACAACAAAATAACTGATAATAGCTTATGAAAAAATAGCCTAGAATAGTTAAAAATAGCCTACAATATAATAACCAATAATAATTTATACTAAAGTAACCAATAATAGTTTATGATAAAATAATCTAGAATAGCCAACAATAGCCAATGATAAAATAACCAAAAATAGCCTATGATAAAATAGCCTAAAATAACCAACAATATAATAAGCTATAATAACCAACAATAGCCAATGATAGAATAGCCAAGAATAACCTATGGTAAAATAGCCTAAAATAACCAACAATAGCCAATGATAGAATAACTAATAATAAATTATGATAAAATAACCTATAATAACCAACGATAGCCAACAATAAAATAGCTTAAAATAACCTATGGTAAAATGACCTATAATAACCAACAATAGCATATGATAAAATAATTTAGAATAAACAAGAACAATTTAGAGTATAATAACCAAGAATAGCCAATGGTAAATTATGCACTTGAAAGTGAATAGATCTACTAGATGGGATTGTTTTCTTTCCTAATCTTAAAACCTTTTGGAAGTAATGTAACAATAGCATTACAATTGTTAAGTCCAAACTCTTCAAGGACTTCTTGAACATAAATGTGTTAACACATAAAAATGCCACTCCCCATATTGATGAATTCCATGTTCAAATATAACCACAGTTCTCTTAAATTGGACATTTCAAAATTATCTTCAAATTATATGATAAAACATTGAATATTTGAATCATGGTTTCTTGTAATTAATAAATCATCAACATACAAGATGAGGATGAGACTTTTTTCTCTTTCAACATAGAAATACATGTTGTAATCAACTTCATTCCTTTGTAGTCCCTGATTTTGGATGAACATGTCAATCTTATTATACCATGTGTGTGGGGCTTGTCGTAAACCATAAAATGCCTTTGAAAGCTTGCATATTTTTGTTTCTTGGTCAAGAATTATAAAACCTTTTGTATAGGAAAAGGGCATGAGTACATGCCCCTCCATGATTTGAGATTTGTGCTCAAGGCTAGTAAGCCGAGGGAACAAGTTGAAAATCATCAAAGGGCATGTACTTAAGTCCTTTTCTTACATAAAGTAGAGTGAGGAATTTTTCACTTTTTAGAAATGGTGACAAGCTAGCTAATACCTTCTGCTAGTTTAGAAGATCCCAATATATCTTGGCTAGTACCTTCCACTATAAAAGATCTCGTTTGCTAAAAAAAGGTTTTTTTGAAGCAAGTAAGGGAGCTGAAAATACAAAGGAAAAATCCAAATATTGTTTTATGGTTGAAACATGTACATTTTGTTGTTGAGATTCTTGTTTAGGAACATTATTTTTATGTCAAGATGAAAAACCTTCCAATTATTGTGTATTGCAAAAACAATAATTGTTTGTATGGTTCCCCATTTTATAATAAAGGCAAAAAAATAAAAAATCTATGTCTTCCTTTTGTTGAAAACCATGTGCCATTAATTGTGCCTTGTTTGAAATTAAACCCATTAATAGTAGGTTTCAATTTAGGGACCCATTTTGCAAAATTTGTAGTTTTGTATGGCGGTAACTTCATTAAGGTCCATGTTTGATTTTAGGAAATAGATTCCATTTCTTGCACATAGCTTTGCACCAATTTGGATCAGTGACAACTTCTTCATATGTGGTAGGTTTTGAAGCCATAGGTGATTCCAAGACTTCAAATTGTAATGCATAGTTGATAGCTTGCCATGAACTTTTAGAAACAACATCAAAAGATGAATCTTCTACTATAAAGACAAAAGCTTTCAACCAATAGGGAGCACTTTCTAATACTAGCCTATACAATTGGTTGTTCAACTTCATCCTTGGATATTTTCAATGGAAAAGAATGCAAATATGACATTGATTCATTTCTTGCATGTTTTGTGAAGGAAACAATTTTTGAATCATTATCAAGTTCTGAATCAATGGTTGGCATTGATTATTGATTAGTAAGTGCATGTTAAGGTGGACCAAAAAGTGGCAAGAATTTACAAATTTGAAAGTCCATTTCCTTTGTATTTTTTTTTAGCCTCGAAATGTTTTTTGTAGTTAGGTAGCAATAATGCATTGATTCAAAGCAACTTTTTCCCATTAAAATTTTTATTATTGTAAAGCTCATTAATTAAAACATAGTTGCAAAATTTCAAAATAAATCATGTTTTTTCTCAAAATGAAATGGACTTTTGAAAAAATGTGCTTGTTTTTCACCAAATAAAAGTCCATAGATCATAAAATTCATTAGATGTGAATCAAACCATTTCAAGCTTGATTTCATTATTACATTTAAAAATAAAAACCAATTCCTTAAATGTTTTTGAGGTCCATCATAGATTCAAACCAAAGCCCATTCATTTAATTGTTGCTAGCGTTACATACCGTGATTTTCAATTTCAAAAGTCCATAGCTCTTATAATTTTATATATTTTTCATACTAATCAATTTCATTACATAAATATTGAAGTTTGTAATTTGAAAATGAGTCCCATTTAACAATTCCATAATGTACAAAACAATATAGTTAAATTTAGGTGGTAGAAAAATCAATTGTGTTACTCCAAAATTGGTCCACCCTACCATGCATCCAACATTGATGTTTGGTGATGGTCGCAATATTGGAGTTGGCATTGAATTTTGGTACATGCTTGGTGATGTCAACCAACCATTAAGTTGTTGGAATTGTTTTATCTCCAATGGGGTAGTAGTTGAAGGATCTTCACAAGTGAGAGCAATTGGAGTAAGTTATAGATATAGTCTTAACATAAAAATAGCCTCATCCACCATGACATTATGGTTTATATTCATCACCTTTCATTTCTCAAGAATGTAACATCAATAACCTTTACTCGCTTCGTCAAAACCAACAAAAATTCTTATATGAGCCTTAACTTGTAACTTGTTTTGTTCTTACTTGGATATGTGGATGATTTTTTTGCATCCAAAAATTTATAAGTGACTAAGATTTGGTTTTATTCCAAAAAAACTTCCTCATGAGTAATACATGGATTGGACCTTGTAAGCAATCTGTTTGAAAGATGTTCAATTGTGTTTATAGATCTTGTGCAAAAAAACTTGGACACATTGGCTTCTAGCATAAGACTATAAGCCTTTTCAAGAAATGACCTATTCTTACACTCAACAATGACTTTGTTTTGTTGAGGTGTGCATGCTTGTGTAAGTTGACACATGGTCCTTTGTTGCTCACAATATTGGTGAATTTAATTGATATAAATATTCACCTATGTGATATATTCAAAGCACCTTGATTTTTCATCCTATTTCATTTTCCACCATGTGCATGAACAATTTGAACTTTTGAAATACATCATCCTTGTGTTTCATAAAATATGTCCTAAATGACACATTCTTTATCTTGTTATCAATGAATGTAATAAAATATGGTGACCTTGACAGTGAGGGAATAGGAAAAGGACCAAAAAGATTTGAGTGGATGAATCCTAATTAATGATTTTGTTGTTTTGCTTTGATTATTCTTAAATTGCTCCCTATGTTGTTTGCTAACTTGGCAACCTAAACAAATTTCCTTAACATTTGGAAGCTTTGGAATGCCTATTGTCATCATTTTTTTTTGTCATGTGATGAAGAATTTGATAATTCAAATGTCCAAGTCTTTTATGCCATAATCTAGCCTTTTATGTTTCAACAACATTAATAGTTATTTGGGTTGTGACAAGCTAGAATCTTTACAATTCATTTTCTTTATTTTTCAGTGCCTTTGCTACTTCACAATTTGATTTCTTATTCATGATGAGACATGCATCAATAGTAAATACAACAACATGACTTGATTAGTTATGGACCCAACTAATAGTAAGCTTTTTCTTTAAGTTAAGAACATAAAAAACTCGTCTTATATTTTTTATTTCTCCAATTAGAGTTTGAACATAAACAATACCTTTCCCAAGTACACGATGTGCATGTCCTCCTTCTAATCATACCCTAAAGGTGTTTGGTGTTTTCTCTAGGTTTTGCACTAAGTTTCCAACAATAGTCAAATGTTTAGATGCTCCAAAATTGATGTATGAATTTGGATCTCCTCTCTCCATGTTGATGGAAGCTAATGTTGCTTCAAAAAGTTCTCCAATCAATTCTTGAATTTGCTCCTCTTTAGGTTCTTCATCACTGCCTTCTCATACCATGTTTGCACTTTGGGGTTGTTTTTTTTAAAATTTGGCACGCTTGTTGACTTCAAGCTTGTAGATGTTAGATTCTTTGTCAAGACATTCCCACATCCAATGCTTATTAACTGCAATAATTGTAGGGCCTTCATCATATATTGCAGGTGTTGATTTCATCATTACTTTTAACAATGTGTTTGGTTCTAATGAATAAAACTTCTTCATGTTTCTGGCCATGGCATAAAAGTTGCTAATTTTTTTCATGAATGAGTTGTCCCACAAGCTGATCAAAGGTTGGATACTCTTGTCTTGCATAAACAGATTGAATGAAAGCATCATAGTTATTAATAATAGCATTGAGAATAATTTGAATGAGATCTTCATTGTTTATTGTGACAACTATGGTTACCAACTAACCAAATATGATTCTGATTTTTTTCAAATATGATTTGACACCTAAACCTTCTCCCATACAAAGTTGGGTAAGCTTGTTACAAAGATACATTTTTCTAATCACATCTTTGATCTCATATAGATTTTATAGAGGTTCCCATGCTACTCATGGATGTTCTACATTTGCAATGATGGTTAAAAGTTCATCTCTCACTAATATTGTAATAAGGATTGACATAACTCTTTATTGTTTGTAGACATGATAAAACTCAAGTGGAACTCTAGGTTGATTTGTTGTTGAAGATGGTTAATAACATTAGGAGTAACAACTAGAATTGTTGATGGACTTGACACACCATTACTAAGTGGTAAAAGTTGTGGTTTGAGATCATTTAGAACATTTAATGGGACTACCATGTCCCAAACTTCCTCTCTCTTGAGATAATGTTTCATTCCAACTTTCCAACTATAGTAGTTTGTAAAACTTTCAAGTTTGCTAGATTCTAGAAACATGTTGTGTGACAAGTTTGACATTTCTATTTGATGATAGTCTAGATATAGTTGAAAATTTCAATTCATGAGTATTTTATCTGACCTTAATGAACATGAAACAACCATCTACTTAATCTTGCCACTAATGGAGTTATGTTCACATATATTTAGATATTAGACTAAAACTTTGGTGTAGCTACATTCAAACTAACACTCGATACAAACATAGATAACGTCTAATAAATTTATGTACATGGAGCTATGTTCACAGTAACATTGATCAAACCAAGGACTTTTGAGCCTAGAGCTTTAATACCATGTAGAAAACTAAGATTATGAACATGTTACATTGATCCAAAGTAAAAAACAAATGAGAGAGCTAAGACTTAAATAAAAAATCACAATGATATGATTAAACAAATTTAACTACAAGTCATATCCTAAAATTAAGGGATGATGCACCATATCTACTAAAGTTAAATATTACGGTGGTGGGGACAATGAATAACTATGGTGATGATGGGGTGAAAGCATGGTAAAGTAGACCAAAAAATCACCTTGCAACGTAAATGGAAGGTGATTATCAAGTAGGCCTTGTTATATTGAATTTAAATATATTATTTACTTTAATGTTTAATTATATGGAGTTCTTCGACTTTGTTACAATTATATTTAAAACCACATGTTTAAAGTAGGTTTGCATATATTCATCAAAATTCAAGTAGTTGTCACAACCTACAAAATAAATTAAGCTTCAAGCACAAGTAGATTAAATATTGGATCTATTTTATTTTTAAGTCAATCATGCTAAATATATTAGTGGACTTAAAAAAACTCATGGTAGAATCAAAATATAATTTAATGTTTAATGTAGAAGTAAAAATGAACATAACATTAACATGTTAGTTTCATTTCTACTTGTTACCTATTTTTATTGTACTAAATTTTTTCACATTATGTATTCAACTCATCAAAACTCAATGGAAGCATGGTGGCTTCCATAATGAAACTTATAAAAAAAATTGAACCTATTTTCTTATGTTTATGTTGAAAAATTACCATATTAAAAATCTGAATTTGGGCAAACGTACTTTTTAGTCCACTTTACCATGATTTGGACCTGATGATGATAACTAACAATGACTAATACTTTTGATTGCCAAAATTTAATGATTACTAGTTAAATAAAGTCTACATAATTTGTAACAAATCCTTGTGGTTAAAGACTCCATGGAGATGTAATCTCTATAACCTTGCAATGGCATAGAATTGAGCTTGATTACATGCACTAACATAATTGTCATCCATTACAAAGCTTGTTTGCTACACAAAATAAAGAAGGTGATCCTTGTGGTTGTAAATTCCATGAAGGTGCAATTTTTATAAGCTTGCAATGGCAGAGAATCAAGCTTGATTCTAAGCACTTAATATCAAGTTGTTATTAGTTTAAAAGCTTATTTTTTGCGCAAAATAAATATGTTTCTTGCAGTTATGGAATTCAAGAAGGTGAAATTGTTATAACTTTGCAATGACATAGAATTCAAGTAGGCCACATGCATTTAATATCTTTGTTGTTGATTAAAAAACTTATTTGTTACACAAAATAAAAAAGGTGATTCTTGTGGATGTAGACTTTAGGAGTGCAATATTTATATCATTGTAAATGACATAGAATCGAGGTAGGATGCAAGAACTTAAAATGCATGAACTAAAGACCTTGCTTGTTGCACAAAATATAACACAAAAGGTAATCCTTGTCATTGGAAACTTCATGAATGTGCAATCTTTATAACCTTATTATGAGGTCATCACTATGAGAAATCGCATTCGTTGAAACCACATTATCCTACAACTAAAACTAAAAACAAAAATCATATATAATTATTGTGCAATTATTCCCTGGGTATTACAATTATTGTGCAACTATCCCTTTAGAAATACAATGAATTAATAAATAAATTATCATGTTAGAAAATCAATTAGTTGTATTATAGTTGCAAGTGAGTTGAAAATGGGTCCTCTATACGATAATTTATATGTAATGTACATACATATGTAGTCAACCATGTTTGACTTTTTCAAGAGTTGCATTATAGTTACATGTGGCAACTACTTTGGAATTGTTGTAAATGTGCCACTAAAGCAACAACTATGTTGCAATTAATGTATAGTGTACATACATGCAATCATGCCATGTGTCCACATTTCCACCACCCATTATGGGATACATTTGCAACTAATTTTTAATTATGATTCCCATTGATACAATTAATACAGCTACTAGTGCGCCACTATTAAAGTACTATTGTTCAACTATGTTATGATTATAATACAACTACTTATAACTTAATAAGGATAGATATTCATCAATTATTTATATCTTCATCATTTGTGTTTCATTTTGAATGATTTAAAATGTGATGTGAATGTTACTTCAAGCTTTAAAAAACATCTTTGAAGTGAAAAGGACAAGGAATTATGAAAAACCAAGAAGAAGAAAAACAAGCTATCCAATTTATAAAAAGTAATTTTTTTCCTTTTTTTTTCTCTTTGGACCCCTCCTACTTTCGAACTTCATAACTTATTCATTTTAAATGATTTAAAGTGTTATAGGAATGCCACCTAGAGTTATACAAATCATTTTTTAATTTTGATAATAACAAAACAACCTACAAATAATATTTTAGGATTTTAGGAACTAGCCTTTGTAGTGTTTAATGGTTTGGTTTTTTCAATTTTTGACCCCTCCACTTTGGGGGATTGTAATTTCTCAATTCTATTTCATTTTGATGATTTTTAGTGCACTAGATGTGCCAATAAGATGGGTTCAAATTTGTTTTGGACAATATAAATAATGGAATTCTCCCCTTGGATTTGGCTTGCCATGAATGTTTAAATGTTCAGTCATCGACCGATTTACCCTATAATTGCAATTCAATTGCAATTCAATTTGCAACTAAGGAAAAATTAAAAGATTTAACCTATATGTTTTGTCTTCCAATCCCATGCTACAAACTATATAAAAAAGGTTTGTTCTTTTATGTCCTCACATTAAAATACATGTGGTATTTTGGGATGAGCTAAAAAAAGCTTAACCCAAAGGCAAAACATAAAATTAAAAAATAAAATTTCATGGCTATTCTTAGTTCATTTAATTGCATGTGTTCCTACCAACTTACCTACCTAGGTAAGTAAGTAAATCCTAATAGGTAGGTAGGTAAATAGTTCTTAGATAATTAAATACGCAAGTATGTAGGTTTTAAGATCTACTAACCTACCTACCTATGGTTATGTGTGACCTACTTAGCTACTAAAAAAAATTTATTTATTTATTTATTCCAAAATATAATTAATAGGCCATGTGGAAATTTTCAATTATGCCATGTGTCACAATTTCAGACCATCATTAATAATCATGATGGGTGATGGAGATAAATATTTCGATTTTTTTTTTAATGTCCAAAAATCTTCATATTTCCACGTGTTAAATTTTAATAGATGGATAACAAGTAATGACTTCAACATGACATCATGGGTGCAATTATAATGGAATTGCATAGTAGTTGAAAATGAGTTGTTTTGACAAAGTTGCAATTGAGTTGCAATGAGTTGCTCCATATATACGGTGAGTTGCAACTTTGCAACTCATGCAACTTGTCCATTAGCATTCATGGTGTATAAATATAGTGAGTTGCAAATGTTCAATGCAACTTAAAAATTGAAAAGCAAAACCAATTGCAAAACACCTTTTTTTCTCATAGTGCATCTGCCAATTCTTTTCTTTAGGTTGACATCAATTATAAAAAGTTTGAAAAAAAATTCAATTCTTTTGAAGATATTGTCAAATTAAATGTTCAAGAATAAAAAATGTGCAACTATTCATTTGTTGTGATTACTTCAATGTTAGGTCCATGTGTTTAGATATAATACTTTTATTTATTTTTTTAATGTTAATTTGGTTTATGCTTTCATGAATGTTTTGTGTGCCTTGGTCTTCACATCTTTTTTTTTCATGTCTTCAAGAGAATTTTATGTATGTGATGTGTAATGTAAATTTTGTTGGTATTAGCCTTAATGCAACATGAGATATCGGAAATGACCAAATAAATAGATTAGTTCAATGAAAATCCTTGTGAAGCATGATGAATTGATCTTGAGGTGAGCAATAATTGTGTAGTTATTGATGAATTTATCTTGAATGTTTTCTCTCCATTGCACCTATAATTGTGTAGTTATTAGGCTTTATTGTTAAGGTATTTAGACTTATTTATTATATAATCTTACATGTACATCCAAGAAGAAACACAAGATTTAATTTTATTCTATTTATGCCACCTTTATGATCAATGTATTTAGGTTGATTCATAAAATGCATGGACTAGAAGAATGCCAATTTTGCTTTGAAGGGACAATTGACATTGTTTAATAATCTATTATTGTGAATTGTGCCTTCCAAAGAATGGCATTGTTAGTTTTGTTCTACAAGATTACATTTGTTGGAATTGAGAAGAAATGTGATTGATTAGGTTTTTGGGGGTGGCTAATGAAAGTCCATCAAATCATTATGGTTGTGAAGCAGGAGGAATGGAAGTTTGACACACTTTGTGACTTGTACACTTATAATGTTCTCAAGATGTTTCCAAGTTCATTTTCATATTGCACAATATAACATATGTACTCTACATATTCACATATAAATTCTTCATGTATGAACCTTTTTATACCTTGTGTAGGTGTCATTAATGATCGACTATGATGTTAACAACCACGAATTTTACATAAATTAACATATAGGTCATTTTTGCCATTTTTGGCACAAGATATGTACCTATTCCAATCTTGGTCTCTCTATGTGTGTTTCTTTGTTTGATATCACAACAACTTATTTTGGGTTTTGCAATTGGTTTTATAGCTACATACTAGCTAGGAAAGACATATGCGACTAATGATTAATAATTTGTTAAACCCATGTTGTTTCACCCATTTAATCGCAAGGGCATTGAGTTGCAAAGCCTAACTGTTTAGCAATTAAGATTTTTTTAATTTCTTGTAATAATGAAATTCCATGTCATCATTAACCTTGGACACATTTGTAAAGTGCACGTCATCTCAATCTAGTCATTTTATTCAACTAAGTGTTGCAAAAGATCCTTTGATGGATGTAAGACATGTGTCAAAAATCTATAAACACATGTTATGAATCATTGCACATGATCAAAAGTTAACCTAGTTTCACCCATGTAACTAACATAGCTAAACGTCAACTTAGCTTAACCTAGCTAGGTTAGGTACCTATGTTAAGCAACCTAAGCAATATAACTTAAGCTATATGGCCTAAATTAAAAACAAATGTCGAACTCCTAACCCAAGAAGCTTAGACTAGGTTACCTAACCTAAGACAAATGGCCTAAGTATCATAGGTTGCAAGAATGAGGATTTGAACCTTTCACCTTCATATTGGAGTTCAAGTCCTCATCCATTGCACTGCCATATTTTTTTATATTAATTATATTTAATACAAAGTTATAAAGCTCAAAAGTTTTAACCTTGAATTCACCTTGGCCTCCCTAGGTTGACCTATGTCAACCTACCTATTACCTACTAACCTAGCCTAGACCTAGACTTCCTTAGGTTGAATTAAGATGAATTAATTTGTCAACCCTATACTACTTACTAACCTAGCCTAGGTTAACCTAAACATTCCTAAGCTAAAAAATAAATTAACCTAATTTAACTCCTAATATTATTTAGGCTTTAGGTCAAATTTAAACTAAATTAAATTAGACCTAGAATGAACTAAGTTAATCTAGGCTAGACTTAGATTGTCTCTAACTTAAATTAGACCTCTAAATTATATTAGGTTAATTTTTACATTACACCTAAACTAAACTAAACTAATTTAAGTTAGACCTAAGCTCTACTAAGCTAATTAAGGTAGGTTAATCTAGGTTAAATGTAGACTAAACTATGTTAAACATGGTTAAACATAATTACTTAAAATAATTTTGGCTAAATTTTTTTATCTCTAGGCTTAAAATTGGTCAATTATTAAAAAAATTAGATCAAACATAAAGATTTTAGTGAAATATGGTTAAATTAACATAAATGAAATTAAACACAATTATTTAGGCTAAACATGGCTACACACAATTACTTAGGCTATAAACATGGTTAAATAACTACAACCTATTATAAATGATCATAGTTAACCTATTTCTTAGGGAGCCTAAGTTCCTATCATGTATTTTAAGCACCTATTTAGATATCCATTGGGTATATACTTAAGTAATCAAGGAGGAAAATACAACCTACTTGAGTATTTAAAGGTTACTTATTAGGTTGCCTTAGTACATAATAATTAATATCATAATCACATCTAGTCACACAAACTTGAGGTGGTTACAAACTTGATAAATATTTTGTAATGAGGCTATTTAAGTAGGTTGACTTGGCCAAAAACCTAAAGCTAGGAACTTAGGCATGCCTACCTAAATTAACCTATTAATAAGGTAACCTATTCTAGGTATATTTAAACATATTAGATGTAGTAAATTTCTTATGTTTAGTTAAGTAATTTACAATGTAGCTTATATTATGAAACATGTTTTTACTTAGTAGCCTACATACATAGGTTAACTTCATAGGTATGTTAACCTAAACTACCATAATACCTTTTTAGGTTTGTGCCAAATAATTAAGATAGTTTGAAGTTTTTGTTTCCACACCACAATTTTTGATTTTGCAAATTTTGACATATAATGATTAAATATAATAAAATCACAAGTTCTCTCACAAAATATTTGTTGTGATGTAGTTTACACTAATCAAAGATAGTATGGGTCTAGGGACAATGTGGGTTTGAATCTAGCTACCTTTACTGAATTTTCAAGTTTTTCGACGTTAAGATTTGTTTTTATTTGAAAATTTTAGCAAAAATGAAAATAATATAATTAGTGCCGAAGTTGAAAAGGTAGTATGATAGTGTGTTACATAATGAAAAATTCAAGGAATTATGTGTCATTTTTTCAAAATGAATATTAATATTGTAGTCGGAATTACAAGTTGATTTTTTTTTTAGTACACATACACATGCATGTGTATTTGTGGTTTCAAAAACTTCATGGCACAAAAAATTATGGCATTCTATGACAAATATTGGTGCCATAAATTCAAGACACACAAAACTTATGGTGTCACAAAAAATCATGGATTGCCATTAAAATTTGTGACACCTTGTTGCCAAATGGCATGGCATGTCATCATCACATGGAAGACCGAGTCATTATCAATCACAAAGGACAATAATATTTTCAACTAGCTAATAAATGAAATTAATTCATCAAATTAATGACATGAATCATGATGTTAATGAATAGTCACATCATTTATTGGCATATAACATGTCATGTCATCATCATGGGAGATTGAGTTGTTACTAGTCACAAAGTTGGATGGTTCTTGCAACTAACTAACTACTAAACAAAAATTGAAGAAAAATATGATAATTTGCCAGAAAAACCAACAAGTTGTCATATTGACTATAGTTGCAAAACCATAATGCCATGTGACATGTTGATGTCTTTTGTCATTACTTAGTGATTGTTATGATTAAATAGTTATAGATGTAGTTGAAAAAAATAGTCATTTTTGTGTCATGTTCAAAGGACATGATTTGTTGTAATGAGGGTAAAGTTTTTGGACTTGCATCTTGATGCAAATAGCTACATTGAGGGATTGGACATCATTTTTAACATAATGACCAACCAATAAATGCTTCATTTTATCCAAAGTAATGTATGAGTCATCATGTTGACTAATAGTCAAATATTTTATTATAACATAGAATGCTACATCATCATGTTGTGATACTAAAAGTCATTATTCGAGTTGCAAAAGTCAAGGTATTTTTAATTAACTAATTTAAAATTATCTAAAAAAATATTATTAAAATTTAAAAATAATAATATATCCATCCAAAAAAACCCACTAGTTGTCTTATGAACTTTAGTTGCAAAACTATGACATCTCAATGGTCTTTGCAACTAGATAATGATTTGTGACCAAGTAGTTATAATTGTAGTAAAAAAGGACAATAGTTGTTTCTTTGATTAGTAAAAAAACACATAATGTGTTGTTGTGTATGTTCTACAACAAAATTGATTCCATGTTCTCTTGGTGTTTTGGAATCCAATTTTAGATGTTGTATCTTTTGTGTAGAACAATGGTATTTGTATATTGTAGGACATTGAACAATACTACAACACAAAAACAAATGAAATACCCATGAATAAAGCCGACTCGTGGCCAATCAATTATCAAAGCCAATTTGTAGGTGTAAAAACCCTTCCATTGTTGAAGAGTAGGCATAAAAACCCTCCCATTCATATGCCTTGTGATCTACACAGGTTTACGGTTCATGACAAATTTTGCTTTGTGTTTTACAATAGGTAAAGTTTAGGGTGGGGGACATTCTCAAAATACGGGGTCAAACTCAATATCTCCTCATCCTAAGGCCCTTATTTTGAGAATGTCCTCACCCTAAGGCTTTACTTTGCACGTAAAGCCTACCTACCATTTCACATGTTTTACGATAAGTGTGCTTTTTGTCTTGTCATTACCATAGTGCCACGTGGGTGAGGTCTTTGTGCATAGTAAAGCTTGTGGACTTGGGCTTTACCTACCACTTCACCAATAACATGGGGTTTTGTTTTCAATTTTGTGATGTAGTTGAAGTGGCAATCACCCATAAGATGATGTAATAAGATTTGGCCACTAGAAGAAATATGTAACCAATCAATTAACAACTACATGTGATTACATGCAACTACCTATCATTTGCAACTTTGTTTTATCACTTTTACACCTAATCACCATCTTTTAAACTTTATGACTATTTTTGCAACCATATTGCGACTATTAAATTACACATCCTTCCATATTGATTAGCTTTTAAATTTTTCATTCAAGAATAGGCCTCTATTCTCATTTAGTTACAAAATTAGTTACAATTTGGTTATTTATTATGGTGTGTTTCTACATTTAATCTACACTAGCATTGTTGTGGAGTACATTAAAAATAAATTATATAGATTTTGTTCAAAGTATATTAAACATCTATTTCATTTATTTAACATATTAAATTGCATTAAAATTATATTCAAGGTATATTAAACGTATTTGACTTGTATTCATAATATGTTAAGATATTTAGTTTGTATTCAAAGCATATTAAACATATATTTGACCATATTATGGGCATATTGGATTGAAAAGTAATCATTCTGATTTTGTATGGTTCATTCAAAAATACACCATCTTTATTTAAGGTATAATTAAATTATAATAGCAAGGTCATATAAATATGATATAATCGTTGTATTAAATGAACATTAATTGCTGATAAATCATTATTTCAAAATAATTCACTAATTAGTATAAAGTATGAACTACATAATTTTATTTAATCATTTAATTATATTTTAATTAATACCAACTAATTAAATAATCAAATATTATTTATTAGTTATTTCAAAATTATTTGTTGATTAATTAAATATTAAATCGTAAATTGATACAATAACTAATCATTGTTCATGAATTATTCATATTAATTAATTAAGAAATATGAACTAATATTTAATTGATTAAAATTTTATTTCTATCAACAAGTCGATAAGTTTATAAATAAATAATCTATTAAATTTTTGTCAATAATTTATTTAATAATATTTAATATTTAATTACTATGAAATAACTAATCATTCTAAATTATTATTCAAATAATAATTATCTGATTATTCCTTATTTAGTTAATTCTGATACATATGATTAGTTCTGAAATATCTCAATAATCTGATTTAGGTAGTTAATAAAGAGTTATGGCTAATAGCTAATAATTATTAATTAGTATATATTTATTCAGTCTTTGAATAATAAATAATAAATTCTTCACAAACTAAATTGTCTAGCTACTAATAATGATTAATTAAAACTTATTTAATTTTTACTTAATAAATAAGTAAAATTCATAATATATATATTTCTAATACTTTATTTTTAATTAGTCAACATTTCTTCAATCTAAAGAATTTATTAATTTATTAGTTCATTTATATTTATTAAAATATGTTATAGTTAATATTTATTAATCAAGAATTATGTTTACTATCTAATAAATATTAATAAGTTAATATTAATGGTTTATTAGAACTGATTTAATATTTACTAATTGAGTTAATAAGCTAGAAATTTAATAATTTATCATTAATATTCAGGAATTACCAATTAACGAATAATTTATTTTTAAAGAGGATCAATTAATACCTAATTATTTTTTATTTAATTAGTTGATGACTAGCAATTTATAAGGTTTATTTTCAGATGTAAGTAATTATTATTTTTGTTTTTTTTTTCTAAAATTTTATCAGCCATGTGGCAACTTTTGATTGTGCCACATGTCACAATACAATAACCCTAAATTGAATAATCATAATGGATGGTTGAGATCAAGATTTCAATAAAAATTTAATCTTCATTAAAATTTATTCCAAGTGCCACTTGTCAAAATTTCCTTTGTTCAAGTCTTATCATGTAAATAGTTGAAATTGGACCATGTTGATTTTTCCTCATTATATATGATATAAAATCATATATGAAAAATTCCCAAGTTTTGCCATGTGTCAAAATCTGATTAGAATATGTGTTGAAATTTATTGCCATTCACAATGGATGGCCTAGATTAATATTTCAATAATAAAAAATTGCCCAAAAAATTATTATGTTGACAAATAGCAATTAGTGATAGGGTTACGTACTAGTTGCAAAAGAGTGATTAGTAGTTGCAAATGTTATACACTAGTCAAAGGATGGAAATGTATATGTTGATCATATATTTCATCCATGAGAAATGTGCTAACATCATGCAAAGCTACCAACACCATATGTTTATAAAGAAACATGAAACCCCACATTTCTCATGATGACATTGAAAGTATCCCAAGTGGTATCATCGTATGTAGTCCATTCCTCACCATGAAAACAACAACAAAAAGTGGGTCCTTGCTAGATCTAAAGGCCAGCCACAAATGCAATGAGTTAGCCTTGAGAACTAAAGGATGGGAGAGGTTCAACTTGGTTGAAATGTGATAGTTAGGCAAGAAAAAATGACTAATAAAGCCAAAAGTCAAATGCATAAGGTAAGGCATGAGGTCAAGGACATTAATAGAAAAGAAAAAGAAAAAATAAATTAAAAAAATCCCACCTTGCATGACCATGTTCAAGTAATGCCCTTGATAAAAGGTTTTATTGAACATAAATACTTGCCAAATTTTTTGGATGGATGGGATTACCCTCACAAGATGGATCATCTATGATCCTAAAAAATGGGTATTGTTTCACCCTAGCTGCTGGTCACCTGGGTTGGTGAACTCGAGGGCTTCTTGCAGATACACCTTGCTTCGCTATTTCCAACTTGTTACCAACACTTGGTAGAGTCCTGATGTTTTTGGGCTTCATCAGCTGTTAGTGAGCCTCTTTGTCCCCCCTTCCTCTTCACCATATAAAAGTCATATGAATTCACAAATAAATCTGTGACCAACCCAACACAAGTGACCCTACCAGCTAATCCTTGTAATCTTCACAATGAATACAAGGTCATATTCCGGGAACAAAGAGCAGCAATAGCCATCAGTGCACCATCCATTCACTACAAGAGAAAGTGACTTTTATGGCACAAAAAACCATGGCTCATGACATTTGTGTAAGGTAAATTGTTGGGTTTCATTCATTACAACATGTGATGTTTATTGTGACATATGGTACACAAAAATTGCAATTTGACACTAGGTAATGACACATATTACACAATGCATATGCATCATTACCTAATCTCCATTTGCAATTTTTATTTACTATATATCATAACAAACATCACATATTGTACATTGTAATGGATGAAGTCACATAGTTACCTCACACAAGTATAATGGGCCACAACTTTCTGTGGGATAAAAAGCCACTCAAAACCCTAAACCCATTTCTGATATGTAATCCTGATTATCCAAAAATCAAATACTCAATCATGAAATATAATTATGGCTCTCAAATAACCAGTTGGAAAACCATGGGTTCTTTCATGAAATTTGGTGATTCTTTGAGGTTTTTTGAAATACTCAAAACTGATGGTTCTTTGATTCTGATTTTTTTTTTCAAATAACCAAAACCAATGGTTCTTTGATTCTGATTTGTTTCCCAATACCCAAAACCACAAGTATGACAAAAAAGAAAGAATTGCCCCCCCCCCCCCCCCCCCCATGGGTATAAACAACAACTGAGCTAACCACCATGGTTAAGCTAGGGAACTAGAACCCATTTGTCCTCCTACCATTCATCCCTCATGGTGCACTGGTGGGTCTTTGGTTCACTCTGGCCATCATTATGCTGGTTGGACAATCCCCTAACTATAAGGACAACATGTACACACTCACAAGTTTTGCATGGGTGTCCCACATTCATTCAATTCATGTGTTTCTCACATTGTTTTTGTTGGAACCAAAGCCAAGTAATATCTATTAGAGATATCCGTAAAGTCACCCTGTCTTCACCCTGTCTTTGGGCCTCCTTTCACCCCCTAACCCCTCTTTTTAGTGGTATCCGCAAAGTAAAGAAATTTTATTAAATCTCAGTACGAAATGCTGAATCTCAGCATTTAATGCACAAGGTTCGAGAGGAATTATAGTAGCAGCAGCTAGGAGCAGTGAAAATCTATGTAGCAGCAGTGAAGGCGCTCAGGATAAAAAGAAAGACAGGGTGAAACTCCAGAAACGGAGTTTCACTCCCCCCTTGAATGCTAATGTACTTTTTTGCAGGTTTTTTTTTAATCTCACCCTGTGTATGACCAAACTCAGGATACTGGTGCTGTCTTTTCCTGACTTTACGGATATCTCTAATATCCTAACTAAATTGTCGACCTGAGAAGGCTGTTTTGGCCATTGGTCATTTTTTGCCCTCCTACCTTCGAAATTGTTGTTATAATTTGGATACTTTATGCACTAGATAATTTGCAATCCCCTTTTAGTTCATAATTCAATTCATTTTCAGTAGCTATTTTATATAATGATGATTTATTTATATAATGTTTTAGGTGGCACAGTTGAATATGCAATTTCAATGACACTTCTTTAATATCAAGAATTGAAATATCAGTTTTTGTTTTCCTTAAGGTAAGTACACATTAAATAGATAGTGCCCTTTTTCAACACCTATTTTTGTGCCTAAAATAATATCTCCAACCTTGAATGGGCAGCTAACAAATAAAACAGCAAAAAAAAAAAAAAAAAAAAGCAAAAAAAAAAAAAAAAAACCAATGTCACATCTTATTGCAAATGGGCCCACTTACAAAATTAATTGTATTAATTAAGGTAGAGATCATAAAAAGATCAAATGCCAAGGGCATTTAGACTCAATTACCTAGGAGGCATCAATTTGATGAATAGATGGTAGTTTAATGCAAATGTTGTGTTGTAATATAATCACAATGTAATTGCAATTGAGTTGACAACCACACATAAAAGGGCTGTTTATTATCATTATTTAAATTCCATACAAAAATGATTTTACACAATAATTAACTAGCATGCAATGTGAAGCAAATTGTTCATTTTGTGTGCAAAGAGGAGCAATATTGCACCTGCTTGTGTTTTGTGTGGTTGTTGTCAAGGATCTTGATTGAACCAACATGGGTCCATAGAAAGATTCTCAAGCTCAAATGTTCATGGGAAGATGCAAGTTTGTGGAATTGGTTGTTCATGGGAAGTTTAATGGTGAGGGAAGCACACATGGTTAAAGGAATCCTAGGTGAAATAAGTGCTTGAGCAAGCTTAGTCGATAGTTGGTTTACAAGTAGGGCTAGCATATTTTAGCAATAGTTGTTAGTGCATTTTGAATCAAGGTGATGTGCCATGAAACATAATTTTGGACACTTTTACAACCAATAACAATGTGTAGTTTTGTGATAGCCTTGTTGTTGGATGCAAGTTAACATGTGGGGAGTTGCGTTAGTAATATTATTTCATCTAATTATATATAAGCCTCCTATAAAGCCATAATAGGTATCTATGTATTCTAATTTTCAAAAAAGTAATTTAATCAACCAATTAAGCAAAAATTGTGATTCTTCTTCTATTTTGGATGAATGTCATTTGCTATTTTAATGAATTTTATTTGATCCCACCTCCACCCCATTTGTTGCTTTGTTTTTAAAAATTGTCCATTTAATGTGTAGTTACTGTATTCCTAATTACACATTGACGAAAATTTGAATCAATAATTTTTTAGGAAATCCCACACCCTTGAGAAGAAATGAAAAGAATCATTATTGAGGAAGGTACAATATTGGTTATTTTCATGGGAACATCTTTGTTGCCCAAAGGTTGTTAAGGTTTTTGGATTTAGTTTTGTAAAGTTTATGCCATTTCCAACAATGTTTTAAATTTTATCACATCATTTTTCAAAAAAATATTTAACATATGTTTTATGATCTTATCTTTGATTTAAAAGTTTTTAAATGAGGAATAAAATGTCACATATGTTTGATATTAATGAGCTGCCTTCATTACTACAAAATGTGGGTGCAATTCATTAGTTTTGATTTACTAAACTAATGAATTCATTACTTTTCAACTAATTCTTGTTTATTAAGATCAATGAATTTGTTCAAAATGTAGTGAAATCGCTTGATGTACAAGAACATCTTTTGTTGTAATGTTAAAAAAAAAAATCATTTTAAGGTTGTGTGTAAGGGTTGAAATGAGAATAATTTATTTTTTCCACACAACTAATGAACTATATACATACATGCATGTACCAACTTCCTTTGTAAAAAGGATGGGATTTGATACACTTTTTGTATTTGAGGAAATCCTTGGGTTCATTTCATTGTTTTTGTTTCTTTGGTTCCTTATGTATTCATTAAGTTCATTTAAATTGTGACCATCATTTGGATATGTTTTAACTTTTGGGTCCATTTCATTCAGTTTTTTTGTTTATATTTTTTAATAATTAACTTTTACTTATTGGACTAAATTAAATTTTATGTGTTCATTTATTTGCTTTAGTTTATTTGATCCAAAAATGATTTTTTTTTGTTTGTTTTGTGGCCCTTTACATTTGATGTGACCAAGTTCAAAGATGTCATGAATTCGTTTCCTTTCATTTTACCCATTGGTAATATTTTTCATTTTATCTTCTTTTTATCCATCCTTTCAATGGGTTGTTTAAACCTACCTTGCCTCAACAACTATGTTCATGTGTCTTTCAATGGAATATGTATTGGGTTCATTCATTTTGTATGTAAATGAATCAATTTGTTCTTCTTTATTAAATCATGCATATCATAATGAATTCATTGAATTCAATATTTATTGCAAAACAAGTACAAAATGTTCACAATTACATATAAATTAAGTGATATATTGCATATTATAAATATGTCATTTAGTTCATTGTACATGGATTAAGTTCATCCATGTTTCATCCATTATGAGTGAAGTTGATTATAAACCAAGTAGGTCATAATTCAAGCATAAATTTTTCAATGAATATTTAAATGTTGAATCAATTATGAATGAAATCATTCATCAAAAATAATTTTCCATCATTTCATGGACATTCAAATTGTGATTTTGATGGTCCTTGGATGTTATGCTGTATAGAAGGTTTATTGATAGCTTCCCTAACCTAACCCACTAAAGAATGTGCGTGTAACCCCTTACTTTTAACACTTGCTTGATCTATAGACTTGCAAGCTAGCTTTTAGGGTACATGTATCTTAACCCTAAACTATGTTAGTTTTATTAATTAAATGGAGTGCCTCGCAAGTTTTTTACAAAAAATTGATTGTTTTTTTTTCAAAACAATTTGTTGATTTGATTGACCCATCACAAGAAAAAACAGAAAAAACAAAAACAAAAACTTTAGAAAGCTCACCAAAATATATGTTTTTATGTAGTTCCCACCCTTTTGACTCAACCATATAGGTAGATGAGAAGATGAGAACTTTAAATCAATCATATGGGATAAAATTGAGGATTGTCAACATATGGTCTAAGTGCACATGTTATGAATGGTAGGTGTGTGATAAGAATACATTTCAAATATATGACCTCATTTGCTTTGGAAGGTCATACTTTTACATTTTGTAACAAACTTAGATGATTTAAAAGCATATTGGAGTGCCCAAAAACGAGTTACAAATCATTTTTTGATTCCATTACCAACCAAACATCAACCATGTTTCCATTATTTTTTAATATTCTAAGTGTTCATTCATAGACATGTGCATATTAATCAAGTGTCAATCATGTCATCATTTTTTTTTAATACACTAAATGTTCACTCATAGACATTTCTATATTAGCCACATGTTGACCATGCCATTGTTGTTTTTTAAGACACTAAGTGTTCACTCATAGATATGTTTATACTAGTCAAGGATGAATCAAACATTTTGATTCTTGCAATTTGGCATTGGATTTCGCCTTTGAATGATTATTTTTAATTCCAAATTATGATTTCTTTTTTAAATTTAGAGAATAAAAAATATATTACCCATTTTTAACCCGAAAAGGGATATATGATAGGGGTATTTGAACCTTACCCATTTAAAAATAAATAAAATTTAATGTCCACACCTTAACTTGATGAATTTTTTTGAAGGTTAATATACCAATAAATCCAAGTTAGGATTGAAAATTTTTTTCTTTCACTTCTTCTTTCTTGTAGCATTTTTGTTGCAATAAAAGGTCCTTTGAACTTTCAAGTGTATTTTTTAAATAGGGTAGATATGTTGGTAAGTGAACGTTTAAGAATTGAAAAAAAGGTCGAATCCTCACACATTGTTTCTCTACTTCTAATGCTCAAAGAATACTTATTGCCCTTCACTTAACGCTTCTAGTGTCACAAAAATTGCTCAATTCAATAAAGAAATGGGGCAAGATATGAGGTGTTTGGTGTAAGTCAAGTGTTTGGTGATGGGTGAATTAAATAAAATTAAAATTTTGAACATAAAATGGTAGATTATTGCATCTTTGCCTCTAGAATAAGTTTACAAAGAAGTTTTGTAAAGCCTTAGTTCGCGAACCCATCATCAAGTTTTAAATCATTCACAATCGACTACAAATGCAAAAATGGGGCTGGAACTAGAGAGGGGTCTAGAGTTTTTTTTTCCCCCCCAAAAAACTTGAAACAAAGTACGACTCATTCTCTTCCCTTATTTTCTGGGTTGCTCCTTTACTTCTGATGCTCGAAGAACATTTGTAGCTCTCCAGTTTGAGGGTCCAATGACACAAAAATCACTCAATTCGGTTAATGAATGAGAAAAATATTGAAAATTGTTTGATGATAAGTATTTGTTCATTTACCTGCATATTTACCCTAGTTGAGGTTTAACTTCTGTTATCAGACTGTTGGT
>Ga0209208_10002723_pt1 | contig 25371 bp, 12 predicted proteins | sample S1TSphfallax_3_FD_187694 | JGI IMG/M metagenome (GOLD analysis project Ga0209208, IMG submission 187694) | Host-associated microbial communities from peat moss isolated from Minnesota, USA - S1T2_Fd - Sphagnum fallax MG (SPAdes) (version 2) | ecosystem: Host-associated > Plants > Peat moss >...
CCCCCCTTCCAAAAAAAAAAAAAACTCTAATTCCGAACATGTCTGAAGTCTTTAGCCGCTGTTACTTCCTAGGTTGTTGTTGCTGTGTTATAGCGCAGCCGCCGCCTAGCCTTCCTTTTAGCAACCCAGTTAGCCGCAGAGACAACAAAAACAACAGCAGAAGAAGAAGGGAGAAAAAAAAAACAACCCAGCGTTGACGCACCCCACCCAACCACCTAGCCACTTAGCCACCTAGCCACCCTAAGACCTACTACTCCCCCTCGCCCCCCAAAAGTCCCAAAGCGACGCCGTCACCAACCGGTGACCGCCGTCATCCGGTCACGATCCACGTCGCTTCAGGTCCCGAAACCGCCTATAACAGGTCACCCGGTTTTGGGGACAGGTTCTCTCTCACTCTCTTTCTCTCCCCCTCTCTTTTCCTTTTTCTTGCTTTCCATCTTTACCGCAGCCAGCCAGCATCTCCCCCCCAGAGACGTACCCCTTCCCGGCGGGCAGTAAGTAAAAGAAAAAGGAGAGTGAAAAAGACGGGAGCCGCCTGTGTCTGTCTTCTGTGCGCTGAGAGAGAGAGAGAGAGAGAGAGAGGGGAAGGGGGGGGAGAGTCTCGAGGCCCACCTCCGCGTCCCTCGCCCGCACTCTCTCCCCATCTCGCGTTCTGTCTCTCCGTCTCTCTCTCTCTCTCTCTCTTTGCGCGCCCCCACCCCATCCACCCACACATCCACCCACTCTTTCTCTCTCTCTTAAGTCCCTTGCCTGCTTCTGGTTTGATCGAGATTCGCTATTTGTTTTGTTTGTTTGTTTGTTTTGTTTATATTTTATTTTTTTGGGTTTGGGTGTGTCTTCTGGGTCTTTCTTCTTCTTCTTCTTCTTCTTCTTCTTTTGCCTTTTTCGCAGGCGGCGGGATTTGAAGCGAGAGGTTCCCCGGGGGGTAGATGCTTACTGACCTTTTGTTGTGTACACTGTTGTTATTGTTGTTGTTGTTGCGGTGATTGTGGTTTTGGGACGGACAGGGACTTTTGCTGTTGTTGTTGTCGTAAGTTTGTGTGGACGTGTCGGGGGTGGGTCTTGTGTTGTTGCTGTACTGGTGGTGTGGCCTTGTTGTTGTTAGATCTATTGGGTTTGTGAGGTTTGTAGGTAGTGTGGAGACAAGAGGGGAGACTGTAGCTCTCCGTGTCTAGATTTGGGTGGGGGCTTTTTGATTCTTCTAGGCGGCGGCTGATGATAACTGGGGGGCGGGGAGGGGGCGTGGTGTGAATCTGAAGAGGACGGTTATGTTGTTGTTGTTGTTGTTGTTGTCGTTGGGTGTTGTTTGAATCTGCGAGGTGGTTGGGGGAATCTCTCTCTCTGGCTATAAGCAAGCAATCAATCATTTGTGGGTCTTTGAAGAGAGATGGAGTACGGGTCTTTGGAGATGGAGTATGTGTCTTTGGATTAGGGGAGAAGAAGAAGGAGACCCACAAACGAATACAAAACAACCAGGTACTTACTGTAGCTCTCAAATCTACTTTTGAAGGGTTTTTTTTTTGGGTTGGGTTTCCTCTTTTGGGTCTCGGGTTCTAGTCCATGTCCGTATGGATTTGGGTTGGTTTTGGCTGAAGAAACATATAGGAGGAGGTTTGCTACGCAGCGGCAGCCGGCTATCATTATTGCTAATCTCGATTTCGTGTCCACGTTGATTGATGATTTGTTGTTGTTGTTGTTGTGGACCTGTGTGGATTTGCATGTTGTTCTTTGCTGTGTAGTAGTTTTGTAGGTCTTGCGCCGTTGTTGTTACTTACGTCCCCTTTTTCTTCTTCTTCTCGTGGGAGACTCTCTGTGGAGCTACAAATCTGTTTGCGACGGGTTGGAGATTTGTGGACCTTGTGAATCCCCCCCCCACCCCCCCCCTTGGGTTCTTGATTCTCTCGTATCTCTTGCTTTTGAGACCCAACAACATGTCTCAGATGCAGTTCAAACGATTGTGCAGCAGTAGCAAGGTCTTTGTTTGTTTGTTTGTTACTGTTGACTATATGGTGTTGTACCTGGGATGATGGAGCTTCTTCCTCTACCAAGGGCCTATTGTCTAGCCCTTGGTTCATGTAGCTGGACTTCCATACTGTTGCTGCTGCAGCAGCTTCCTTAATCAGCCATGGTTTTTTTGTTGTTGTTGAAGATGGGGTATCAAGTCTGGAACCTCAATCTTTTGGGGATGGTCTCTCTGGGACTACCAAAAGATCTTCAGGGTGTTCTGAGCTATTCCAATTGCTCACCAATTGATCCTCCTCCTGTCACTGTGACCAATCCAGCAGCTCCTTCTGCTTCTTCTTCTTCTTGTTCTCCTATTCTTCTCACACAAAGTCATGATTTGCTGATTTAATCTACTCACATAAAGACAGACAGGCTCAAGTCTCTTGTCCAATTGTTGTTACTGGTCTGGGCGGCAGCTTTCCTTTTTCTGGTGCTTTGCAGTTTTGATCCCTTGTTGTTTGTGAGCCCCATTGTTTGTCTCTGACTAGGTGGTCATTCTCTCTCTCGCTCTCCAAGTCTGAGCCTGCTGCATTTGTACCTGTTTCTCAAGCTAAAGAATTATTTTACATCCCCATATAAAATTACCTTCAAGTTGAACTTGAGTTGAGCCTCTTGTAGTCATCACTGAAGTTGTGGCCACCCCAGTTGTCACATGATTCCAGAGCATGGAATTGCTCATGCATTTCATCGAATTCCATGCGTTGTTATTCCAGGCTTTCTTTGCCACGTGTCTGCAACCAAACTGAGGGTTATAGTGATGATGCACCACCCCACCATCTAGCAATCAGGAATTGGGTGAGGGTTTTTGAGGGCTTTTATTTGTCATACAGATTTCATGCATACGGGCATGATACTCATACTTACAATGATAGGGCTTTCTGCTAACAATTCTGTACTCTCACACATTGGATTCAAATCGGGGATATGTTGTCATCACTGTTCAACAATAAAGAGTCAACAGCAACAGGCTTGAATGCCTCTAGTCAATTGACACACATGCAGACAAACTTGCAGTGTACCTGCAAGTGTGGGTATAGCGATGTATCTGCAAATCCTTACAGTGTATGGACCTGCAGGTATTTGCTGCAATTGTGTCTGCATTTGACATTGTTGTGCTACCATTTGGTTTGAGGGCTCAGAAACTTGGCTCTAGATCAACCCTAATTTCTTTTGCAATCGAGTTTTACTTGGCATTTTTAGGGTGAAGGGTTATTTTGTCTTGTGGTGGGGCTGTTGTTCCAAATAGTTCTACAGAATAATTGAATTGTGAATTGGCTCAATCATCTGTCCTCTTGGGTTATGGCAAATGTGAGAAAAATGCCAGTCACTCAGCCTTGAACCCCTTTCAAATTTTGCGATTGGGTTCAGCTGAAGGTGAAAGGATTGGAACTGAAGCTGCAAATTGGTGGTGGAAACAGCTGCTGCTGGGGAGGATCATATATTTGATGAGGAATGTGAATTGTGATATAGGGTATTTTATGGTGCATCAAGGAGGAGGTGATTGGAGGCTTGAGCACTTATTACTGTGACAGAAACAACTCTTCAGGACAGCTTAGATGCAGGCAGGCAGGCAGGCAGGAGACTCTTCAGAAGGATCACTTGAACAAAAGCATTCATTGTTTTCTGCTGTCAGCTGTAGCAGTATTGTTGATGATGATGTAGCACATTCTGCTTGGAGGAAAAATATTTGCTCAATTGGAGATGATATGAGGATATTCACAACAAAAGGGTATTGTGGACAACGTTTCTGGGAGATGACTGGTATATGACAGTCAGGATTTTGAGTACTTGATATCTAGTTTGAGAAAACTGCAACACAGTCAGGAGACAAATGGAAAAAAATCTCTCTTGTATGAGGGACATTCTAGGGTTGGGCATTGCGTGGAGTTTGATTGGAGCAGCCCATGAAAAGATTTGGACACCCGGGTCAATGCTCATGTACATGATGTTATTGAATGTAGATCTTTTTCCACTTTGCTTTAGCGCTTTTCGGGTTTGTAATACAAAACTTAGATGGTAGGTGTAAGGCCTGCCAGTAGGTTGGAGGAGTTGGAATTACACAAAATTTGCAAAATATAGATAGGTTGACAGGGATTTTTTGACATGGAAATGGTGAGCGTGGTTGCCACCTGCAGCTGATCAGCTATCAATCTATCAACTGGTGGTATCAGTTGGGGTACCCATTTTGGATTTTTCTTCATTCAAGGTGTTGGATGCATAATCAAAGTCAATCTGGGAGTCATCAGCACGTGTCTCAAAATTTCCAATAAGGAAAGGTAACATTTTGGTGCAGCCAGCCAGCCAGACAAGATTGATGGAGAATGTGGACCCAGCACTGGGCGTTGTAAGTTTCACCAGTTCTTCCATCTTTTTATTGTGCTTCTGGAAGTGGGTACCTGCATATTCCAGCAATTTTACTGGTTACTAGTGTGCCCACTGATGAAATGAGGATGGAAGGTTCCGTAGGAGAACTTTTCTTGTTTTGATTTAGGGTTTGGGGGGCGGGGCCACATGGGGGTGTTGCAGGCGGTAGCAGAAATGGAGAAAGGATTCCAACCTTTTGTGGGTGAGGGTACCACAAGTCCGAATCGGCCATTGGTTGAACGTTTAGTGCGACATATTGTCACAAGATTTCCATCTTTTGCACGAGCACTTCAAAAACGCTGCTTGGGTGCTTGTGGTAAATTGGTGTGTGCCTGACTGACTCTTCAATTGTTTACCAACACAATGCTGTACTTTCTCTTGAACTGTCTATGCTTAATTGTCCATGAGGTGCAAGAGTTCTCATGGTTGTGTCCTTGAAGAAACTGATGTTGGAAATTTGCCTGTAAAACATGGATTGATTGTTTTTGACTTTCAAATAAATGACTAAGTTTTTTTGCTTTTGAAAAATGGTGCAGTCGTTACCGGTGATGTTTGTTTCACATTACCTTCAGGGGTCAACTGGGACAATTGTTCTTGAGAACCCTGATGGCCGAACATGGAGAGTGGAATGGTCAGCATGGGAGCAATCAGGCAGGAGGCTTGCCCTAACTGCAGGCTGGCCAGAGTTTGCCAGGTTCCATGGTGCCAAAATCGGGGATGTTATATTATTTGAAATTCTTGACAACTCTCGTTTTAAGTTCCTGTTTATCTCTCCTGCAAACACCAACGGTGGCTCATCTTCTGAGGTCAAATTTCTTCATACCCATGACCAAAACTTGGGTCTTCTGTTTGAATTTCAAGTGTCGGAGATTGAATTTCCATCTGTATGAATCAGAAATAACATCTCCAAAGCTTGATTGACTTCTTAGGTTTTTTATGCTGAGATGCAAGCTGGTGACAAAATGTTTTGCAGGCTACTGTGCCCTTTAGAAAGGTACCACAGATACTGGACTATGGCATAGAGGAAGCCTTGCAAAGTGAGGGAAGTGATGACGGTGATGGTGGTAGTGATGAACCATCATTGCCTTCATCGTGTCCAGTGGATGCGGGCTCAGGAAAAGATCCATCTTGTCCCGCGATTGTGAATTGTGCTCAAATTTCCACCACCACCCCTGTGTCATCATCATCCTCCTTCACAGACATCTCACACTTGAAAGCAGCAGCAGTTCAGCAAACCCAACCTGTGTGCACTGAAGTTGGCACAACAGCTTCTTCTGCAAATCAGATTCCTGGATTTCAGTATCAAAAGGGGGTGAAGACAACAAGTCAGAATCTAGCAAAGCTTTTCCGAGAGCCAAACCCAGGTCCTAAGAGATGGCAATCAGACTTCCAGCAAAGGCAATCAGCAACCGAGGCAAGCAGAATGAATCAGCCAAAGTCTTTTTTACTTGGGTCACCAGCAACAGTCACATACAGTTCCCCATCACTGTCTAGAAGTCTGCCACCTGTGATAATGCCTGATCCTGTATCCTTGCCTATCAGTGCACCGCTCCACCCAAAAGCTTCTGGAACCTCTCCTCTTCTTCCGTTTAGCTTGCCTCGACATTCATCCAAGATTCTGCAACCATCTGCTGTTCAACCTCTCCCCAGCTTGAATTTGAATCCTCTGGGAGTTCTACCATCCTCAAGTCCTCTACCGATTCCAATTGTTCGGCTGAAGAAGCCAGTTCGAGGTGGACACAGGATTGTCCCGGGGGATGGAAGTTTGAGCCATATTTGTCATTCTGTTATGTATTCATGCTCTCAATATTGCCTTCAGGGATTTCAGTTTTGTCTTTGGCATATTCTGGAAGATCCGACTGCACCTTACAAGCAATGTGATTTTGTTGAGGTTCCATCTGGTGACCGTTGCCGGTTTCCTGTTTCTCTTAAAGCTGGTGATGCACGGTAAGTGTTTTTGTTCTGAACCCATTTTTGAACAGGTGGTGTTTTTGAGTTTTTCATGAGATTGTGCTCTGGTTTTGGGCCCTCCAGGATCTGCTAATGTTTCCAGAATGAGTATGGTCAAGTGCTTGTATTTCAAAGTCCTCAAACACAAATACCTCAATGAAACATGTAAAAATTTCTAGCAGAAGTTAAATTTTTCTAGATAGATGATTGTGAATCTGTTGTTTTGCATGATGAAGTTCCTGAGTTGTAAGTGGTGAAGTTTTTGCAGGTTTTGCCAAATGCACAAGCATGTGAATGGTTTCACACTCAACCCACAAACTCTAAGGAAACAAGAGGAAATGGAAAATCCACCTCTCGGTGAGTTTTCCATCTTGGTATTAGCAGCAACCGTTGCACACCACATGGATGTTGTGAACCCACCAAAAATCTGGGCATCAGCAATTTTGAACCAGCCAGAATGGTCTGTACAAGCTCCTGAAGCTGCAGCTGCTACCACCACAGATATCAAAGATGAACTGGGTCCTTCTGTCTCTCCTCAACAGGCAGCTAAGGATTTTCCAAGACCAGCAGCCAGAGCAGCAATACATACAGAGAGCTCCTTTCTTGTCAAGAAACCTGGAGGTTTGCCTTTCTCAGAATTTTCTCAAGGAAAGAAAATTGCTTTGTGGGTTATGCACATTTTTCTCTGTGTGTGTTCTTGAATGTCCCTCACTGTATGTAGAACAGGTTTGATCAGTCATCCTTTATGGGGTTTTTTTCTCTTCTGTAGGAGATGGAGATGTGTGGTTGAAGGACGATGGAGGAATTGGGATCAGTCAAGTACTGAAATATTCACCAGCAACAGGTGGTGGGAAAACACCTGATGGTTTGGAGTTGTCTTTCCCAACAGCAATAGCAAAGAATGGTGGTTCTGCTCCAGGAAAGTCGGTGACAATTTCAGATGAGTTGGAGCTTTTCCGAGCGCAACTTGGTAATCGGTTAACAAGCCATGGGATAACAGTTCCATATTCCAACCTGCCACAGGTGATAGCAGCAGATGCTGCTGCTGCTGCTACAAATCATGAGAGTGGTTCAAGTCTTGCACTTAGACTTGGCAGGTTGAATGCAGCAGCAGGCACAGTTGTTCCTCCTGGATCATGGGCAAAAGCTCGGGTTCCTCCTGTGATTCCAAGCTTGGTGGACGTGGGTCCTGTGAATCTGACCCAAGTTGGCCTCTCTTGCAACATCAACAATGCATTGCAACAATTTGTGACAAATCCTGGTAGTAGTGGAAAGCGTTTAACAGACCAGCAGCAGCTACATATTGTCCCGATCATGGATTTAGGAGGTTTGGATATGACAACTATGGGTGTACAATGTGGTCCCCGGGAGCCTCGAGCCACTCCTGGGTTGGCAATCAAACGTAAATCAAAGCTTCCTGTACCAAGAGACTGTACCTCTTTAGGACGAGGACAGGTAATGAATGAGCTGAATATATTGTTTGTTTATCAAACTGTTTTGGTAGAGAGAGATTTTGTTTCTTTCTGGCTTTTTGTTTCCAGGTTTTCATGATTTGGGTCCTTGATTTAATGTCTGGTCTGACTTTGCCATGATTTGTTTCACTGTATGCAGGGGCGGCGGGTTTTTTTCTCACGTTATGTGGGAGTCCGGAAGCGACCTTGGGGAGCTTATGGGGCTGAGATTCGTACCCCGGAAGGAAAACGACTGTGGCTCGGAACTTTTACAACGGAAGAGGCAGCTGCCCGTGCCTATGATGATGCTGCTCGGATGTTTCGGGGAAGAAGTGCAGTGACAAATTTCGTCCAAGGAATAGGCTTTGAGTATGGGTCACATTTACCTTTCGCTGCAGACTCACTGCAGACTTTTGTAGATGACAATGATCCAAGTTTGAGTAATAACACCTCAGAATCTCTTACTAAGAAACGTAGGTCACTCAACAACAGTAAGAAAAAGGATGACTGTAGTACTAGTGGAAGTAAAGGTGAGAACATGAATGTGAAAACAAAGAGCAGCCCTGGGAAGAGCAATGTTGGTTCCTCTGGAAGTTTCTCAAGATCAAAGGAGGATGGTCTTCAGATGGTAGACAATAAACAGAATGGATTCATAAGTCCAGATGTAATCGGTGCTGAAAAACCCAATTCAGAAGTATGTCTGAAGGCTGATGAGTTGCCAAAACAAGATGATGGCACTACAACAACTTCCAGAGAGCAGCAGCAGCAGATGGCACATGGAACTGGTGAAGTCAGTTCTAGCAATGGGTCTGAAAGGAGCAGGTCTCCAAGAGCCAATGATTGCCTACTTTCATCGAGCAATTTTGCAGCAAGTGAAGAAGAAGAAAAAGCGCAGCTAGAATTAGTCCCTGCAGCATCTAGTGGTGCAAATCCTAATTTGACTTTGAGCGGAATCCTGCAAAAGAAAAATCTCAAGATGATACCAAAGGTGGCCACTGACATTGGGTTTACTGTAACTCCTCCTGATGGGCGGTCAGGAACTGAGCAGGGCACCACCAGAATTGACAAGATCAATGTCAAAGAAGAGGAAGTTTCTTCACCGAGAGCAGATGATGAGTTTTTTGTCGAACTAGTGGGAAGTGCATCATCTCAGGGGGATCAGTTACAAGAAAAGACCCGGGAGAATGTGACAGAAAAGGTATGTGAAAAAACTGCACCATCGCCCTCAACTGGAGATCAAGAGCTGAATGAGCAGGAGCTCGCAATACTATCTGAGCTTGGGAACGGCGATAGGGATTTCAGGTTGACAGGTGTTCGGAAATCACAATCAGGAAGGTTTGAAGCAAGTGTGTATGACAGAACAAGACGGAAGAAAGTTTATGTTGGGATGTACAGTTCAATGTTAGAAGCTGCCCGAGCTCGAGACCAGAAAGCCATTGAGTTGGGGGCAGTTTCAACTCTCAACTTCCCTGAGACAAATAAACTTCCAGTATGACCAGTCATATCATTGTTTTTACTGTTTTGGGATTTGTTTTGCTTTTGGGAATTTGTGGGACATTTTGTAGACCTTGCTAAACTGTCACAATTTTTTTCTTTCTTTGGTATCTTACGTTGTGGAGCTCATGGGAATACAAATAGATTATATGGGGTCTTGTTTAAATGGAGCCAAAAGCTACAATTTTAGAGGTAGGAGTGTGTGTTGTAGTTCAGGTTTTTGTGGAATTGGCTCCCAAACAGAGGACTTTGTCACAGTCCTAATATCTTTAGTTTTGTTTTTGACATGTGGGTTTTCAGGGAAAGGAAATGGCAGAGACAAGTAAGAGAAAACTGAGGGCTGAGGAGATTGCTCAGTGGTTCAAGAAAAAGCGCATGGGTGGCAGTGTGCGCAATAGAAGTGATCAAGTTGCAGAGAAAATCACCAAACGGAAAGCAGTACCTGAGGTGGTGGAGAGTGCTCCTGTTCCAGTAAAACGAAAGCCTCAACAAAGAACCAAACAACCTGGTGGTGGTGGTGGTGGTGGGCCATCCATACCAGAGACAAATGAGCTAGAAACTCTTGGCTCTGGACAGAATGATCAGAAACAAAGCATGGATGTGAAACAAGTTAAGACTGAGCAGCATCCTATCATCTCCAAAGTTATGGAGAAAGTTTCAGGTATATATATTTTTTGAATATCATTATCTCACTTGGTTCCTCAACCTGGCAGTAAAGATGCATGAAAAACATGTTGTGGTCTAATCGCTATGTGCTCCTAAGGTGTGGGCGTGCAGGCTTCATGGACCTCTCTGACTAAGTTGTCAATGTTCGCTTTGTTTCAGCCAAAACAAACAAGGTTGCTGCAAACCCATTAAAGGCAAATGCAAGCTCACAACAAAAACCCAGCACTCCTATTGTAGTTGTCAATGGTTCCGACCCTGGTGGGCTTCTTCATAAGAGGAAGCCAGAATTGGATGTGAATAGCTGGGATGCAGTGGACGCTCAAGAAGTGAGGAAACCAGCAGTCAACACAAAGAGAAGAAGAAAAGCGAGTCCACAAGCACTAAAGGAGAAGTCTTTGGTGGCGATACAGAGTGCAGATCACATACAAGCAAGGTCCTCGTATGATGATTTCAATTATCGGTATGTTTCAGCAAATGTAGCTGGTGTTGATAGTTTGTTGATGCGTGATGATGTTTTGCCTCCTCTGATGTAGCCAATGTTTATTGTTCATGATGGACATGATTAGAACTCATGATGTGGCTTTTTACTGATTTTCTCAGGATTGCCAGAATTGGCTATGTGGAGTCAGATTATGCACGTGTTTATAAAACGACATCAAAGCGACGGGCAATGATGGACAAAAATGGGTCTGCACCAGCTCCAGCTGGTAGCATGACAACAACTCCAGAAAATCCTGTGGTGAGCAAAACAAAGAGCAAGAATCAAGGAGATGATGGTGTGTCTTGCAAACATAAGAAAGAGTCTTCAGCTGGTGGGATGGCAACCGGTAGTCTTCTTCCAGACAGTTTGAAGAGTGGAAGAAAGAATGAAGAAAGTGAGTTTGACACAGAAGCAGGCAGCTTGAAATTGTCATCAAAAGAGATGACAAAATCTCGGGTGAAAAAGAAAGCCCGTCGTACGTATATGGGAGTGCAGGCAACCCCAAGTGGACGGTTCAAGGCAAAGATTTATGTTCCTCGGACAAAGAAGCATATATACATTGGGATTTTTGACACCCCAGAAGAAGCTGCTCATGCTTATGATGAAGTTGCTTTCAGGAAACGTGGAGCAGGAGCACCCCTGAATTTTCCTGAGAAGTTCAATTCTCTGAAAGCAAAATTGAAACCGAAGAAAGTGGTGATTCAACTTACAGATGCAGGGGATTTTGAGGCGATGTGTTATGACACTAAATCAAAAAGCTATCATTCAGTTGGTGTCTTCAGTTCAATTGAGGCTGCTCGACGTGCAAGTGAGAAGGAGGCTGGCCCAGTGACAGAAGTTTCAGGTCTGGAAGCTTCAGGGAGAGATGAAGGTGGCGAGTCATCGACAAGCAAGGTTTCTGACTCAAAATCCGACACACCCAGTGAGAAGAATCCACATCAGCAAGACAGGAAGAAGCAAGGCTCTAACTTGAGAACAGAAGGACCCAGTTTTACCAAAAGGAAAGCGGCAGAGGTATTGGGTACTGGTGTCATCCGAGGATCATCATCCCGGACAATGAGGTCAGTGAAGGGATCCACATCAAAGAAATCAAGTCGTCGAGGAGCACTTACTCGGCGAGCAGATTTTCGGGGAGTATATTGCAACGGCCAAAAGTTCCAGTCAATCTACTACAATCCCGCAACTAAAAAGCACACATATCTTGGCACTTTCTTAACTGCTGAGGATGCTGCACGGGCTCATGACCAGGTACTGACAGATTGTTAGGATTGAAATTTGCTCAATAGAAGCCAGTTTGTCATTGATATCAGATACGTTGGTATCCTCCACTGAAATGTGCTGCTGTTTATTTTGTCACTAGGTTGCTTTTGGGCAATTTGGTGAGGAGGCGAAGTTGAATTTGCCAGATGAGATTGATTCCTTGAGGTCATCAACACGTGAAGCAGCACAAGCTTCTGGGGATGAAGCAGAGCATCAACTACATGTGGAGGAGGAAGAGGATGAAGAAGAAGAGTTACCACCATCAAGTTCCTCCCTTGCAGGTGATTCTGTATCTGAAGGAAAATTGTCCAGCAAATCCACAAAATACATTGGTGTCTATGCCAATCGGAACACATTTCAGGCCATTTTTTGGGATAGTGTTCATAGAAAGCACAACTATTGTGGAAGCTTTCCAACTGCAGAAGCAGCTGCTCATGCTTATGACCTTGAGGCAATGAAAAACCTGGAACATGGTGTGAAGCTAAATTTTCCCCCTGACAAATCGGAGACATCAAGGGGCCCCCAGCAACATGAGCAACAACGCCACTGGGGAATTTTTGAAGCAAGAGGATCAGAAGAAAGAGAGAGAAAGAAGCATTTGAGGCAGGGGGGGAGAACTGATACTACTACCCATTGTAAAGAGGGAAAATCCCAACAAGAAGAAGTGGGGGACATGTATACAAATCCTCGAAAGGCAAAACGGCGATCTGGGTTTTTCCGAGAAAGAAGGCCTGAGGTCAAAGTACAAAACAATCATCCCCAAGTGCCAGCTTTCGAGGCTTTAGTGGGTGAGCTATTGAAAGCTAGCGAGGTCCTGGAAACAGCTGGCTCCCATTAGAATCTATCTATCCTTGAAAAGCTTGAAGAAGCTCTTGGAAAGTTGGTGAGTCTTATAAGTGGGTTCAAATGGGTTGTGAGTGCTATTGGTTCAAATGGGTCAAGACAACTGCTGCCAAATGTTTCCAACAGCAATAATGGGTGAGCATGTGTACAAACCTTTACTACTGTCTTTCAGAACCTGAAGCACTTCCAAGCTCTACACGGTACAGAGTTTGATTGTCAATATGGGACCCCCCATGGGAAACCCAAGTTTTCCCATCGAGATAGGATAATTTACAGAATTTGTCAACACTTTGAAAGCACTTCAAAAAAAAATCAAAACTGACCCACCATCAAAGAGACAATATCCATGTGAGTAGTGTTTTTCCAGATGAAAACATAATAAGGAACTTTGTGAATATATATATGTGTGTGTGTGTGTGCAATGGTCTCTGTCGTATTTCGTAATCTTCTGGATATCTGTGCCTGCCTTCCATGTCTAGTATGCTCCTATGACATGGTGCAAAGTCAGATGATTTCAAAGATATGAGGTGTTTGGTATAATGGGGTTCAATGTTCAGTGATGGGTGACTTAAAACAGATTAGGATTTCGAGCTTAGATCTTTGATCGTTGCATCTTTACTTCTGGAAGTACAAAAAAAAGTTTTGTAAAGCCCTGGGTGGCACACTCATCAGGTCTCAAGTCACTCAAAACGGATTAAGAATGAGGAAAATATGAGGCTGGAATTAGAGAGAGGTCTAGAGCTATTTTTTCAAGAAAATTGGAGCAAACTATCACTCATCCTCTTCTAGTGTTTTTTGTGTTGCTCCTTTACTTTTGACATAATTTTTTTTTTGTAACCCTGCAGTTTGTGCATCCAACGACACAAAAATCACTCAATTTGGCTAAGGAACTAGCAAAATATTGGAAAGTGTTCGATGGTAAGTACGTGTTCAATGATGGGCCGTTTTACCTTAACTAAAATGTCCACTAAACATCATGTTCAAATCATAACTGATGATTAAAGCTTAATCACATCATGTTCGAATAAGGTGTTATTTCATGGGCATTTGGAAACTGAGCTTTATTTCTCTGATTACAAGGGTGGATTCTTTTAGTCATCTCATTAAGCCATATTGTTCAATTTTTTGTTTAGCTCCAACAAAATTGAAACTAACAAAATCAAATTTTGATCATTTGTAGACTTCCAATCCATGCACTAATGTCATGTAATGTCAATCATTGAAATACATGTGTATCCATATAAACCTCGACAATTATCACTCAATCATCAAGTTTACAAATGATTTGATAGAATGAAATATAATCTTCTTTGGCTTGCATAAGAATCAACTTGTCAATTTGAACCCAAAAGAAATTATTGTTGTTCTTTTATATATATAAATATTTTTATAATTATAAATTTGGAAACTTAGTACTTGCCGATTTACAATTCGTTGGATATTACTTGCATTTGTTTGCCCATTTATGTTAAATATCAAGAGAGTTCAAGCAAAATTTCAACATCCATATACATCACTTACCTATCAAAAGCAATTTGCAATGCATCATGTCAAGGTATAGCACGCCAATTAGGTTCATACGATCCTTCCATGTAATCAAAATAACCAATTCTACTTACAATTCTTGTGGGGTTGCAATTGTTCATGGGAATGATAATGTTGGTCCATTCTGCCCTTTCTATGTGGTAAAAAACAATGTTTGGTGAAGATAGCTTGGCGGCAAAGAAGGCGATCAAGTTATCACCACCTACAATGTCATAGAGTGTCACTTGACTTAATGCAAACTCATTGATATACAACTTCATCACATAAGAGTCTGGCATCATTCCATTGGGCACCATGCCGTAAACTCCTGTAGGTGCCCAATCGTCATTAAGAATCACTTCAACTAGGAGAATTTTCCCGTTTGAGATCATGTTATTGTTTATTTGTCGAGTTGCCGCATATATTTTGTTAGCTCCAACTCTAACAACTTTTGGTGGTTCTACAATAGGTATATTATTCCATACACTTTGCACCGAGAAATTGAAAACCAAACGTTGGGCATGGTTCAAAGTAGCATTTATGTAAAAGAGAGCTGGTGTTTCAACATCGTCCATTCTAGTGACAACTGGTTGGATCCGAAATCCCCCAAAATACACATTACGATTAATAACAACACAACAAATATGCCCACCCTTATTAGGTTGATGTGCGGGTCTTGCATGGTCAATACTATCTAAATGAACCCAAATATTTTGTTGAGAAGAATAAATTGCCAAAACCATCTTATGAATATTATTGGAAGCATAAACCCCTATTCCGTAAGTGGCATTCATTTGTGCACGTTGTTCAGATGTGAGTTGTTCGTAAACCCAACCAATAATTATAAGGTGGTAAATGTCCCTATTTGCATTGTCAAAACTCAAAACACCGACCTTTCCTGTAATCAACTTGTTCACAAGAGGGGGCAAAATTTTGTATTCCTTTGTTAGTGCATTGCAAACCACGAGTAGGGACTGCCCTTTTAATGAAAAATTCTCTGTTTGGTTCCAAAATTCATGGTTAGGAACCTTTTCTCTGGGATGTTTCTTTTTCTTGCATTTACTTGAAGGCTCTTTCCCACTATCTATAACTAGAAGGCCATTGCTTGCAGCAATGACATGATCCATAAGATAATCATGGATCCAATCTAGGCTTGGAAAACCAAACCAACCAATGTATGGGTTCTTTTCACACATATTTTGATTTTGCTCGCGTGTTAATTGGTCAAAAGCAAGGACCTTGTGTGAGAATCTTTCAATCACTACGGGGAAATAACGCTTGTATATTCTAGACTCTCTATGTAGAAACATGAGGGGTGACCACAATTCAACTCTGAAGTTGTTTATCATCACATGATCTTGAGAATCCAATGGGTGCATTTCATCCCAAGCTGTTGCCAATTTTTCCATGGGCATTAGTACCATGCAAGCGCCCAACAATCTAGGGTGAAGAAGTAGGTGCCAATTCCTTGTTGTCAATTGTTGGCAAATAAAAGTTGCTTGTTCAATGAGATTTGAAGGTAGACAATTTGGACCCAAGATGGACATAGCTTCCTTCATGTCCATTGCAATTATTTTCTTTCTATTATTATTTGAAGATGGCCCAACGCTAGATTGTGAATTCCCTGTTTGAAGTGATATATTGTTAGAATTCACATTGGTTGATACACATTCACTGTTTTGTGAACAATTAGGTGCAAGCATATTAGTAGGTGTTACATTCAAGGATGGGCTCAGAGCACACGTTTCTTGACTAATTTCCCTTGTATGAATTGGTAATGATGAACAAGGAACACCTTGATTAATTTGATCAACTTGCCCAATAGGAAATGGCAATATTGGATATTGAAGAACAATTTGTGGAATAGCATGTCCAATACTAGTTGATGCATCAAAAGTAAGGTTTGAAGCAATTGATGGGATGGTACCGGGAGGAAAACCATAAGGACCTATGAGGTTAGGATCTATGGAAGTTTGTCCTTGTGAATGAGGCATGTTGTGTGCCGTCCCAAACTTTATACTATTATGTCGTGGCCTTCGACCATGCTTTTTGAGCAAAGGGGATTGCCTTTGTGAAGGCATTGCCATAGGTGCTTTCGATGCACTCAATGAAGGACTTGGTCTAACATCTAACATAATTGTGTCAACTGACAATGGATGTTCTTGTATCATATCATCTTGTGGAGGTGGTTCCCATGTGGTCCAATTATGTTGTGGAAATGTGGAAGTTAACATTGAATGTGCATAATTTATTTGTTCATCATAAGTTTTTAGATTTTTTGGATTGTTTAGAATTTTACGACCCATGGTGCCCAAATTCATGACATTTGTAGGCAAGGGGAGTTTTCCTTGACTTGGACTTGCATTTGAACTTGGAAAATAACTTCCCATCACTTTAGATGCTTGGTGATATGTCGCAAGTTCAATGTATTCTTGAGTAGATATTCTTATGCTTGGATTTGGTGTGGTGGTGATAGAATGATCAAGATTGGGATTAAGGATGGAAGTTGGAAAACTTGGGGGTTGAAGTTCTTGTGTATGCATAGGGTGGGAGGGGTTTTTGCTTTTGGTGGATTTTTGTCGAGCGTATATAGTTGACCTTGATTTTAAAGGATTATTTTGGCGAGTTTGTGATTTAAGTGATTTACTATTTTGATGACCAATTGATCTCGATGAACTTGCTTCAAGATTCATAATGCCCGTTGGTGGGATTGGATGCAATTGAGTGGGAAATGTGGGTGAACTTGGACTAGAATTTATTTGACTTACAAATGTTTCAATATTTTTAGGGATTGAAATTCCAATATTGTTGTTTGGTTGTGAATCATCAACATGTTGGTCAATAGATGCATTAGAGACTTCGAGTAATAAATCTTGATCTTGAATGTTAGAGACTTCAAGCATTAAATGTTGCTCTTGAATGTTAGAATAATTCAATGGGACTTCAATATTTGTTGTTGGATTTTCTAATCCATCAACTTCATGGGAAGCCATGGCGTGTCCATATAGCCAACTATAATTGAAAGCCTCTTCCCAATTATGAGGAATCTTTTGTTCCCCAATGTGTTGATTAATTGCATTAAGCCTTGGAAATTCATTTTCATGTACATTTGGCACCACATATTGTTGGATACCTGCATCAAAATTTAAAAGTTTTCAATGTTTTTCATCAACAATTGAAATTAGGGTATCATAAGGTATTGATGAATTCCATGATTCCACTTTGACATTTTTACCAAAAAGGTAAGAATGAATCACGCCCTTGAATGTTTCAAATATGTGGAAATTTATTCCATGAAATCCAACCTTCTTGTATCTCAATTATTGGTGGTTGATCCAAATGGATATTTAAGTTTGGCAAAATTGTGTTCAATTCATCAAATTCAATAGTGTCTAGATTCAAGTGTGGAATCCCAGGAACATCAAATTTAGGGCTAGATGGAGGTAAATCTAAATTAGTTGGTTTTGGGATAGTATCATCCCATAACCAAGCATCAATATCATTAAATGTGAATTGACCACTATCAACAAGCCTTGTCTCATGGCTTGATGGATGTAAATTTGGAGTTGGAATTTGAGGTTCAACATTATCATTGTACCATGTGTCATCAAGATCCTCAATTCTAAGTGGACCTGGATCATCAAGCCCATCTTCTTGCCAATCTCCCAGTGTTTTGATTTCTTCACCATTCAAAGTTTGGTCTAGATCCATTAACATGTGATTTGCCATGTTCTAGTAATAATTAATTAGCTTCAAATTAATGTTTTTATCCCTTTAATTCATTTCAATGACTTATTTTCTATGTTGTCAACACATGTTGAAAAACATTGTTGCCATCTTTTGACACATAGTTTCAAATTTCAATTTTCACGCTCGATATTCATAAATCAATGTTAGATTGATTGGGTGGTCATTTGTTGTGATTTAGGACTTCCCATAGAACAACCTTTCACCCAAAAAAAATTTAAATAAATTAAGATGACAAATTACTTGAATACACATGTGAAAAAAATTGCATTTGATGTAGAAAAATAGTCACATCATAAATGAAATGCAACTATTAATTTATTATTTACAAGTGTAAATAACCTAAGATGATTTTGTTAAGTTTCATACATTATTTGTCCTTTTAATTGTAAGCTTAGTTTATATAAGACATGCAAAGCCTATGAACTAAATATTCCATTTATAAAAAAACCTTGATGGGTTTATAGATTTGTTGTATGAAAACCTTGGATTAATAACCTTAAGACATGTAGATTTAAGTTGATTGAGTTTGACAAGTCATTTGAATACTAATCTTTTTGACGATCTTCATTCCTTGTTCAATTATAGTTGATTTGAGTATTTTAACATGTGATTTACCATATTCTCAACATGGAAATCCCAAAATTTGTTAATCTAGGTTACTCTCATGTTAGTATTCCAATTGATAGCACAAATTTTTGTTAAGTAAATATTGCTCATGTGTGAAAATATTGTTTTCTTCATAGATCATAAACATAAGGTTTATAAAATAGCTTGATATTATTACAATTAGGTTTATTGCACGTGACATTGTGTTTTTTAACTTCAAAAGTTAACAAGATACATAATCATCGATGAATAATGTGTAATATGGAAGCCTATTGCAAATAATTCATCTAGTACCAAATACAACTACAAGGATCATTTTGTGATTTTACCAATAATTTAATGTCTTATTTAAGAAGAAATTATGAAAGTTATAAAAGATCACATGTGATGATGAAAAACAATAGTCATGTGAAAACTCCAATTATGTTAAACATGTTGAAAATAAAACAAACAAATATTGACAAGGTTTTCAATTAGATGCAACAAACTTCCCTCAAGTCGTCATATGAACAATAATGTTGTGTCATATCTATTATATTGTCCAATGTTCATGATTGAACCTCTAAGGGGGCCTGCATGGAAATAGTAACAATGATTAATGTTTTCAATTATGCCAAATTTCCTAAATTAATTTATATGAAATATTCACACAAGCATAATGTAAACTACGTATAAATGCATGCCAAAAACATTTATTTGAACATTTCATTCTAACTTGTATTTTGTGTACACATTTTGCATTGTTGTAATCAACATGCTGCACATTTTTTTCATATTATAAGGGAAAAATTGAATTGAATTATCAACCAAATGCAACATAAAAAGGTTTACTTTGTCAATAAAGTATAATTGTTACAAGTTTTACCATTTTCCATATAATATTACATCTTCTTCCATCACTATTTTGAAATCGGATCCTACAATTTAGTTTAAACTGATAAATTGCCTTTTAATGTTATTTGAATTAATAAGATTTTATGATTCTTTTTTGTTCCTAAGGGTTTTCTTTGCCCTTGAATTGAAATTCAACATTAGTATGGAGTGGTTGGTTTAATATTGGAATTTATTCACACATGCATGCAAATGGTTTAAATTTTTGTTTAGTTACATGAAGAAATGCAAAAATGTTTATCTCATATGCAATCTTTTCAAATGTCTTGTAAATGAATTCATGAAGATCATGCAACATTTCACAAGTGAACAAATGATGTAATGTACATTGTTTTTACTTAGGATATGAAGCATTTTACCACATCTTTTATAACACATGAAATTGTTGAAACACCATTTCTCCTTGTTGCATATGTGTTTATGAACACTTTGTTTTTCTTAATGTAAGAAACATTATGATTTGTAACTTAATTAAGTGAAATTGTCAAAATCATATGTTTATCCTAAAACATGAGTTTAGAATTCAATTTCAATGTATGTGTTCAACTACCATATTTTCCCATGATCGATAAAGTTGGAAACCTTTTGCAAGATGAAATTGTTTTTTGGAGAATTTCCATTTTTGACCAAATTGGTGAATTTGTCTTTTCACACACAAAGGTTCAACTATGTGGTAGTGTCGTTTTGGACTTGAAGAGACATAAAAAAAGGTTGGGAACTCCCAAACCTAATAGTTAGGATTCATTTTCCCTAGCTTGGCAATGGATGTGCCTTCAATTCACCATTAGATGGGTGCATTCATTGGTTGCAAGAATTTCTTTTGCCTAGTTATTTTCTTTGCCATTTTTGGCCTAGGTTAATGGTGGGGATTCAAATAATTAACTTAATTATAATATAGGGTATGTAATAGTATCAAATAATGGATTATAATTAACACAAGATGATTTTAATATGTATATATTAGAAAATTAGATAATAATAGGGTGATAAAAAATAGGTTGGACAATAATTTTTAAATGGTCATTTGACACATGTAGGTTTCAAACTTTACACCAAGTGTCCCCCCTAGGCCTCCCATGTATAATTTTACAACCTACTTACCTACCAACCCATCCACCAACCTACCTACCTAGATGTATTACCTACTTAGGTGTACTACCTACCTACCTACATATTAATTACATACTTACCCACTCACCCACCTAGATGTACTACTTACCTACTTGATTATCTACCCACCCATGCACCCAACTATCATGTCTTACAACATACCTACCTAGTTGACTAGCATTGACCATATCTTATAGCCAACCTAAGTTTATGTACCTCCAAGCTACCTACTTAATATTATTTTCTAGGTTACCTACCTTCCTATCTACTAAATAATTGTATGTTTCCTACCTACCTATAACTTGTACCTCCTACCTCCCATCTACCATGGCCCTACAAGTGATCTACCTACTTGTTTAGCATTGTACAACCTACTTAAGTTTATGTACCATCAACTTATCTACTTACAATTGTATTATACCTATATATCTACCTACCTCATAACTCCCACCTCCCTCCCACCCTAAAACCTACCTACCTCTTCTACCTTCCTATTTTCCTACCCAACCTACCTATGCCATGTACCCTGCCTAGTTTAATGCATGGAGTTTGAAATGGAAGAATCAAATTTTAACAAGTTTTGAAATTTGTCATCAATTTGCTATTTTCAAAAATATTTTCTTACAACTCATTTGAACATTTACAAAATGTATTGATTCTATTGATTAGATCTTTGAATAAGCTACAAGAATATGCCTTTATTTGCTTCATTTGAACAAAAAATAAAATAGAAAAAAATGCCATAGTTGGGATTTCCAAACTATTTCATAGTTAATAAGATGAAAACAAATGTTGCACAAGTTTTACCAACAATGAGTTGTGTAACTTGGTGGCTAAGGCATTTGGATGCCTCCATGAGGTCTTGGGTCCAAACTCATCTACATGAATTCTTATACTTGGTGGTGTATACAATGCATATTTATGTGTATGTGTATGTGTATAAATATGGTGTAAGGAGGGCATAGGTGGGTACCCACCAACCTACCATTTTATCACATAACAATGTGTTGACACGTGGCATCATAGGAATGTTGTCATGTGGCACCACAAGAATGTTGTCAGGTGGCAATATAATGTTACCACGTGGCAACATTCTTATGGTGCCAAGTGTTAACATCAAATAATGTCACATTTCAAGTAAATGATTAATAAAAAAATCATTTTTATTGGTTATATTTCACTAGTAACATTTGACCACTAGTCAAAAGGTATCGATTAAAACTCTGGTAAAAAAACCATCCAAGTCATTATGAACTTGTTAAAATTGACTTGTCTCAAAAAACTAGGGGGGTTTGTTTTTATGCATGTCATTTTGGGGTTCTTTATTACTAGAAAACCTGGTTTGAAAAACCTAGAATTCTAGTAGTGTGACCATTTAAGGGAATGGAACAATTAGAACCATAGGGGAGACTAAGCACTTAGGAGAAGAGGTGAAAAGACCAGAAGCATTGTCATGCTACGATTATTAGAATGGTACCACCGATGCAAAATCCATGGACATCATATTTGCTATAGAGCCAAAATTGTTTTCTATAGACACCATTAGTTTATTAGATACATTTTAGTTTGTAGGAATCACAAAGTCCAACCATAGAAATATTGTTCAAGGTTAAGAATCATAGTATAAAACTGAGTAGTACAAAATGTGTTTTAGTAGAAAGATAGACTACAAATAGATATGAGCTAATAGTTATGGAAGAAAAAATGTATTTAGAAATATATTATAAACACTAGTTAAGGAATGTTCAAATAAATGAAACCCCGACAAAGTTCAAGGCTAAAGAGTTGCAAATAGCTGACTAAACATTAATAGAAGAACAATAGTTGACAAAACTCAATTTGGGGATTTCAAAAAGTTGAATGCAGCAACAAAAAAAAGATCCTTTTCCATTACCATTCACATATGAGGTACTAAACACAATGGTAGGTGTGCAGCCTATTCATTTTTGGATGGATATTTTGGGTATCATTAGATATCCATAATTTTATAAAATTAGATACAAGACAATGCTTACATAGATTGGGGAACATTTATTTGGAAGGTGATGTCTTTTGGAATGAAACATGGACTTCCGACATTTCAGAAAATTGTGACAAAAACATTCAAAGAATATTTGGACAATTTCATGAAAATATTCTTGGATGATTTCACAATACATAGTGACATGGAGATTCATTTGTAGAAGCTTAGATTACACTTTTAGAAGTGCAAGGAGTACAACATTAGTTGAAACCCAAAAAATGCACTTTTATGGTATTTTATAGAGTAATTTTTGAATCTATTGTTCAAAAAAAGGTAAGCTACCTAATTTGAAAAAAATACACACGATATTGAACATGCTTATACCACATAATTCATTACATATTCAAATATTAAACAGCATGGCATAATTTTACATATGTTATATCAAAAAAATTGCAACAATTATGGCTCCAATTACTATGTTCACAAGGAAAACAAAAAGTCTTTTGTGGATAGAGGAATGTTAAAAAGCTTGGGAGCTTATAAAGCAGAAATATTTTGAAGCATCGATTTAATATCACAAACTTGGGATGTGGAATTTACTACGAAAAATCATATCTGTCAAAACCACATTACCTTACAACTAAAATTCAAAAAACAACTCACATACAATTATTATGTAACTATCCTCTAGGTATTACAACTACTATGCAATTATCCCCTTAGAAATATGGTGTATTAATGAATAAATCGCCATGTCAGAAATTCAACTATTTTATAACTATTGTAAATGTGCCACTAAAGCAACAACTATGTTGCATCTAATGTACAATGTACATACATCCAATCATGCCACACGTCCAAATTTCTACCAGCCATTATGGGATACATTTGCAACTAGTTTGACTATGATTCCCATTGATACAATTAGTATAACCACTAGTGCACCATTACTAAAGTGCTATTATTCAACTATGTTTTGACTATAATATTAATGTTTATAACTTAATAAGGATACACATTCACTTAATAAAGATACATATTCATATGTAATTTTTATAAAAAATTGTTGTTTCAATAATATGAGTATTAATATGAATAAATAAATGTAATTCATAAAATTAATTTTATATCAATTTTTTTAAAAATTATTAAATATTAATCCAAGTTGGGGATATTTCATAATGAATTAGATTGATTATTTAATATAATTATTAATTCATCAATAGTTATTAATCCATTAATAATTTTAATTAATTAATTAATCAATTATTTGGATACATATGATTAATTTAGACGTGAGACTAAAAGCAATTTGTATATTATATAAAAAAATCAATTTGATGTATAAATGGATACAACAATTTATACCTTCATGTTTTTAACCCAAATTCATATTTAACATTATATTTAGTAATGACTTATTTTTCGATAATTAATTGATTAATTAATTAATTAAACTGAAAATGATTCATCTAATAATAAAATTTCTAAATTCAAATAAAAAATTATTTGAAGAAACCAAAAACTAAATTAAATTGATTAATTTAATTTTTAAAAATTTAATATAAAAATTTAATTATCTGATATTAATTATCCTAATTAATGAAATAACCAATTATTTGAATTAGACTAATTAATAAGGATAACTAATTAATTAATTAATTATCATTATTTAATTCACATATTTATCTTTCAAATAATTAGTTTGATATATAATTATTTAAAAAAATCAAACCACTATTCCAAATAACAAAATATTACATTGTTATTTCATATATTTAATTATCATATAATCACTAATTTAATTATATAATTTACATAATGAAAAATAAACACAAAGCATGTGGGGAAATCTTTCTATGTTTGCAACTCAATTGCAACTAAAGAACAACTAAAATATTTAACCAATATGTTTTGTCTTTGAATCCCATGTTACAAATTATATAAAGTTCCTGCTTGTTCTTTTATGTTTACGCATTAAAATATATGTGTCATTTTGGGATGAATTCAAAAAAGTTTAACCCTAGAGGCAAAACATACAAATAAAATAAAAATCCATGATTATTTTTTAGTTCACTTAGTCTTATGTTTTTCTACCTACTTATTTAAATAAGTAAATAGGTTTTACTTTTTTACCTACCTAATGTATGTAGGTAAGTGGGTCCTAAATAAATACGTAGGTCTTAAAACCTTCCAACCTACCTACCTATCGTTATGTATGACCTACCTAGCTACTAAAATAAATAAATATTTATATTTATTTATTCCAAAATATAATTAATATGTCATGTGGTAAGTTTCAATTATGTCACATGTCACAATTTTGAACCATCATTAACAATCATAATGGACAACGGAGATCAATATTTCAAAAATAAAATTTTATGTTCAAAAATCTTCATAATGCCACATGTCATATTTTAATAGATGGATGACAATTATGACATTAATATGACATCATGGGTGTAATTACAATGGAGTTACATAATAGTTGAAAATTAGTTGTTTTGACAGAGTTGCAATTGAGTTGTAATGAATTACATTGTATATACAATGAATTACAACTTTGCAACTCATGCAATTTGTTCGTTAACGCTCAAACATATAAATATTGTTGTAGGTGTCCAATGGTAGTTCAAATTTGGTGATTTTGTTCTATGGTTTCCAAAGGGGAGTAAGTCACATCTTGGGAAGTTCATTGGGAAATGGTTTGGACCTTATATAATACAATATGTGTTACCTAACAATATGATATTACTATTGACATTCACTAACTTTGAACCCAATCCCATGCTAGTTAATATAACCAAATTGAAATCGTGCAAATTGATTGAATCTAAAGTATAAGATTCTAAAATACAAACATAGGAATATCCATAGACAATAGATCAATCACATAAAGGAGTCAAGGATGATAGTGATATAAATGAAGATGTGGATGATAAAGTAGTGCTACATTGACCACAAATGAAAGATGACAACCTAGCAATCACAACCATAGAAGAATCATC
>Ga0209208_10002724_pt1 | contig 25371 bp, 18 predicted proteins | sample S1TSphfallax_3_FD_187694 | JGI IMG/M metagenome (GOLD analysis project Ga0209208, IMG submission 187694) | Host-associated microbial communities from peat moss isolated from Minnesota, USA - S1T2_Fd - Sphagnum fallax MG (SPAdes) (version 2) | ecosystem: Host-associated > Plants > Peat moss >...
TTGGGTGCGTTTTTTTGGGGTTAACGGTTTAGGAGAGTCATGATTTTTATTTTTTTCGTGAAGGGGGGAGGGGGTGGGGGTGGGGTTCTAGGGGTCTTAATAGGTGGAAGTGAACCGGGGTGGGAAATGCGAAGGACCGGGTGGGGGGGATCGACGGGGTGCATTATGCACCGGGTTCACACTAGTATATATATCATTTCAATTTAGTGGAGCTCTAAAAGACACATATGTATTATCAAATTATGGATGTTATAATCATAATATATCAAATTATTAATATGAAATAGGTTTGAACACCATTTTGACCCATTTAGTTTCAAACATACTTTCAACCTATTCTTATGATACCAAAGTTGTTCAAACTTTATATTCAACTTCCAATAAACTAAACACAAAAACCTATAGTTTTATATTTTTACTTTAAAATATTTTGAATCTATTTTCTTGCATCCATATTAAAAATTATCTAATTTTTTTATTGGATTTTGAAAAGACTATTTTTCTTGTCTACTTTAGTTTGCTTACACCCCTTTATAATGTTGTAAATGAAAATAGTGGACTTGAAGTATTCAAATTCCATGTAGTATAGGTCTTTAATCCATAAACTTTGAAATTTATTTTTTGTTATCCCTTTTACATTCCTTAAATCCATGTGTAGTCCCAATTTAGTCCTTGGATAACCTCAGAAGACACATGTAAAATCATGTTTTAAGTCCATATATTCCATTTTATAGGAACTAGAGTCCATATAGTCTCATAATTATGTTACATGATCCCTTCACAGTGCTGAATGTCCACTAAGTAATCCCTTGCCAATCCTCGCGACTAGAAATCCTGTCATTTACAACCAATCACTATGCAACTAACATGCAATTGGTCATCGTTTGCAACTATTTCGATCATGTTTGCAACTATAAATTTGGTATTGTATAAATTTTCAACCATACAATTGTGTGTGCAACTAACATGCAACTAAATGTGTACAACATGGACATGTGTCATAAAAATGATGGCCTAAACTTATACATACTTAAATTATTATACTTAATATATCTACATAGGCTATGTATAATAATATTATGCGCCTCTAGTACTAGGGTTAACCCCATACTAACTTAGGCTAACTTAAACCAACCAAAGCTAAAATAACCATGGTTAAACTAACATAGGTTAAATAAACTAAAAAGTTAAACTAACCATGGCTAAATTAAATTAAGCTAAACTAACCATAGTTAAATTAAATTAAGCTAAACTAACCATAGTTAAATTAAATTAGGCTAAAATATTTATGGCTAAAATAAATTTAAATATATTAATTATGGATAAATTAAATTAGGCTAAATTATTTATGGCTAAAATATATTAGAATATATTAATATTGGCTTTAAAAAATAGGCTAAAAGAAATATGGCTAAATTAAGTCAGGCCAAAATAATTATCGCTAAATTAAGTTAAGTTAAAATATTTATGGCTAAATTGAATCAAACTAAAACTAATAATGGTTAAATTAATTATGGGTAAACTAAATCATAGTAAATTAAATTAAATTAAACTAAACTAAACCACGGTTTAAATATATATTGCAATTTTTAGATTTTATTTGTCAAATATATTTAAATATTTTTTTTGGCAAACAAAAACTTTTGATTTTATTCTATTTGGAATTTTTTTCAGAAAACGTAAATTTGATTAAACAAAAAAATTATTGAGAATCAATTAATATGATAATATAAAATTTTATTATAATTTTTTAAAATTATCAATTAAAATTTTATTATAATTATAATGAATAATCAATTATATATATAATATCAATAGGTATTTTAAATTACTAGTTTAAGCTATATAATGATGTTAAAATCATATTTTCATTAAGTAATTATAATTATTAAAAAAATGTACAGTCATCTTTAAAGTGAAAAAGAAAATGAATAATGAAAAATTAACAAGAAGAAAAATAAGAAAACTAAATTTTCCAAGTTGCAAAACTTTTTCTTTTCTTTTCTTTGGACCCCTCCTACTTTAAAACCTCATAACTTTCCTATTTCTTATCCATTTTAAACGATTTAAAATGCTATAGGAGCGCCATCTGAAGTTCTACAAATTATGTTTGAACTTTAATAGCAAAAAAATAATATAAAAAGAACTTTGTGGGTGTTTAAGAATCGGTCTTTGTAGTGTTCATGGGATTTTTTTTTGAGTTTTTACCCCCTTTACTTTGGGGGGCCATAACTTTCTCATTTCTTATTTGTTTTCGATGATTATTAGTGTGTTAGATGCGCAAGAGGAGGGCTTCAAGTTTTGTTTGGACACAAGAAGCAACAAAGCCCTCCCCTGGTTGCCATACTCTAATACATTAATTGCATCTAATGTGCAACTAAGTTGGTTAATGAAGTTTGCAATGGAATTTTTTATCCATATCCTTTGGCTTCCAATTCTATTCAGCTCAATATGTAACTAGGAGAAATGACATTGTAGTAACCAAACACCAAATGCCATTAGGGATGAGTAATAAACTAAAGTTTGACCTTCATGAAATGGTTAATATTAAAAATAAAATTGGATTATTCTAATGTTACCTATGTAGCCAAACTTACCTATTTTCAACCTACTTACATACTTAGATAAACCCACTTACTTAATAAGGTTAAATAACTACCTACCTACCTAGGTAACATGTGTCAACATCTTATTAGCCATAAATTGGATGACTTAAATTTCATTAATTAATATTTTTAAATTAAAAAAAAGGTGGGCCTTAATTGCCACGTGTCATCATATAATTAATGTTTAAAAAGGACATGTGTCAAATGGTCAATGAACGTTCCATGGTGTGCTACATGTCATCATCTTAATGGTAGAAATTTTAATGATTGAGATTAATCCAATGAATTTTTAATTTTGAAAACACAAAAATAATTAAATAGTGACACGTGTCCACAAGCTAGTTGTTCAATTTTTAAACACATGTCATATTTTTATTAATTACATTGTAGTTGCAAGGAAAGTTGCACATAAGGTGCAATTACATTTGGATTTGTATGTATGGATGAACATGTATATTAGCACCATATATACATGTTGCATATGTAGTGTCACTTGTAACTGAATGTCATGTGTAACTTGTCTTATGCAACTACACAAATTTGTAGTTGCATGTGTTGCATGTAACTAAAATTTAGTTGCAAATGATAATTGCAAAATCCAAAATTTCTAGTAGTGCCTTTAGTCCATGTGCTTTTTTATTAGTCCTTGAATATGCACTTGAGTCACTATGGTAAAATACATATACCTCATGAGTCATGAATGCCCATATAAACAAGTTCTTAGGAACCTTAATCCACATAATTAGAACATGTCATTTTTTCCCATGATTTCTTTCACATTTTGCAGTCCATGTGTCATGTGTAGTTTGTTATTAGTCCTTAAAATATGTAATTGAGTGAGTGTGGCAAACTGTATAATTATCCTTTGTAATTCCATATATTCCATTTAATGGTTTTAAAATCCGTAAAATCATCCAAATGTGTTCCATGGTCCCTTTCATATTGGACCGCAGTCCACTTAAAGTTCTTGCATAGTTCTTATAGTATTCATCAGTTACAAGGTAGGGTGAACAAATCCATTCAAGTTTCATTTTAACATTCCATAGTTCAAGTCCCAAATTGTTGTTTTTGCAAATTCACTTCGCACCTCCATCACATTTTCTACAACTCAACTTTAAAAGCATGTACTTGCTAAACCATATAAATCAACTCGCACAATGAGTCCATCAATTGGGAACATTATGTTGCCTCAAAGGAAGCCCATTGTATGCAACCTCTAAGAGGTTACGGTAGAAATGAAATTTAAATTTTGCAAAATATTTCATATTGCTGTAACAATAGATTTGCATTTCACATGCCTATGTTCATTATTTTTGTCTTAAGTCTTAACAAACTTAACATTACCATTCATTCCAACATCAAATTCACAATTATTGCATATAACTAGAATTTGCACTTCAAAATACATTATAATTTTTTTCCAGAAATAAGATTACATTTCATTCCATCATAATCTAACACTACAAGAAATTCACTCAAAAGATGAACATGGAATTCATTGTAGAAGTTAGTGCTTCTCTATAATATTAAAGACATGAATCTAACTTATAGCGTAATCCCATGTTTCATCTTCTTCTCCTCCCTTTAGAACCATCCCAAGTCACATCATACTGATCCAAAGTAACGAATTTAAAATTCAAACTAACAAAGTTGCCTAAGTCCCTATCCTAACTACCTTGTTCATCTTGAATCACATACTTAGCTTACCCCCTTTACCCCCTTTATACTTTGGATTCCATCCCAAAAATCCTTGTAAAATGACTGAAATGAAATGATAGTATTTTATATTCATATAAAGATATGTTTCCCCTACCATAGTGTTGCAATCCTAATTTACACATAAATCAGTGGTTCTATATCTATGTTTTATTTTGTAGTTCCGATTTCCTCCCCCACTAATTCAATTTGTGGTTTGATGTCCATATGTTGTATCTTGGATATATTTTCTTTTGGTGTTAGAAGGCCTCCACTTTTCTTGTTCCTTAATTCCCCCTGGTTTTTTTTTTCCTGACCCCTTCTTCTAAGGTCCCATGGTATTTCTGGTTGTACCTCCTTTTCCTAAGCTGCTCCACTTTTGAGGCCTTGTGATTCCTTACTTTGTACTTCCTCCTCCGAAACCATCCCACTAGGCCCTACTTATGTTTCTTCATTCTGGCCCAATACCTCTGTATTTGTTGGACTGCCACAAATGAAATCTATAAAATTCTTTTGATAAACTTTCAACTTGTACTTTAAAAAAAATTCATCAGCTCTATGTTGAACCAAACCCTTCTCCAACTCCTTTGTAAAATATTCCTCTACAACCTCCCACCATTCCTCATATTTTGCTTCAAAGTCCTTTGTCTTTTTCTTCATCGTCATCATGTATAGTATTGCAACATCTATTCATAATCCTTTAATATTTTATTGATACCAGCTATATCCAAATTCTTTTTTCCGTTCTTATGCCCTCTCCAACTATGTTTACAGGTGTTACAAAGTTATTTGATATTCCTTTTTGTCCTCCATGAACTTTTTTTTTTTGCTTCTGTTGTCTTTATTTTAAACTCTTCAAATTACAACAAAAATACATTTTTCAAATTTATCAATTCCAAATTTGTTAGAACATTCTCCTTTTCCTTCTTTTTTCTACTCAATGCTTTCACTTGACTATCCAAAGCCTCCTGCTATTTCTTATGAAGAAACAATGATTTTATCCACTTCCCCTTTGTGGTTTCCTAGATTTCAACCTTTTGCTTAAAATTTTGCAAATCTTCATTTTGCATCTCCGACCGTGTTATGCTACCCTTGAGTTCCTCATTTTCATCTTACAATTTTTGAATGAATACTTTTTTTTTTTGCTTAGCCTCTACCCTATTCTTCCTCCACATTTCCACATTATGTTTATACCCCTTCTAGAAATCTCTCTCTTTATTTAATTCCTCTTGTAACATTGCCTTCTCCTTCTCCCCATAACTAATTTGTCTTTCACAGTGTTTACGTTGAAAGTTAAAGTCTCCGTATTTAGACTCATAATTGCCATGGTTTGAAATACCTTAGTTGCTTTATTTGCTTTCATTACTTCTGTAGCTACTTCCTCCACAAACTTTGGTATACTTGTTTATGTCATAGAATCTCCAGATCCTTCTATAGATGATCCTAGTTCCTATATATTTTTTCTCCCCAATTCAAATTCAAATAGGAATCCTTTTGTAGATTCTGGCCTATGAAGTGGTATTTATAGTTATGTTAGTCTAAACTTTTCAAAAGCAAGTTGTGTCACCACTTTCTCTGTATGTAGTTTAGTAGCTTATAGACCTTCTTGAGTATGTTGTTGTTGCTACAAATGTTGTTGTAAATGTTGAAAATGTTTTGGACTTATAATGGTCTCCATCCAATTTTCACATACATCCCATTCAAAATACAAATGTTTTTCACCCTTTGGAAACATTATGTCATGCTTTTTCTTTACTCCTTGGTTCTGCTCCTTCAACTATCTCTCCTATGGCAATGTCATATGTGGTATTTCATGCCTTTGCTCCTTTAACCATCTCTCCTATGGACATGTCATTTGTGGTATTGTTGTAGTTTGTTTAACTACTTATACCACTGTTGGCACTACCTTTACCACTATTGACATTGGGGATGGTTCCATTATGCCCCTCATCATTTCCTATGCCCTTAAATATGTGCTTTCCTATTCCCTCTTCACTTTTAAACATGATCTCCTTCTTCAATTATGTTTTTCCTTTTGAAAGCACTTCTTGGAAAGTCTATTGTAGCTGTTGCAACCCCACTTTGAGGCAAATGTGAGGATGAAACTCACACTCCCCAAAAGTGGGAACTTGGAGTCCTTCGGGACTCCTGCAAATTCAGAGCTCGATTGCAGAGGTCAAAACACCTCATCTTGAGGTGTTCTTTATACCGTTGCAAAGGCCTTGAAGTGTAGATGTCGAAAATGGCCTCGCATGAGCCATTTGGACATCTACAGCACAAGTTATGGTCAAAAGAAAGGCCGGGAGTCAAACTGCCAATTTGACTCCCGACCACAAAAAGTTGGGAATCGACCTGATCCCAGTGTGTGCAGATGGAGTGCGACACACCGTAGGAAAGCTCTTGAGGAGAGCTACAAGTTTGCTTCAAGACCTCATCCTCAATCTGAGGTCTGAGCCGGGAGTTATGAGCTCCCAAAGTCCCAGGAGTCCAAACCGGGATAGTTTCGGGACTCCTCCTTGGGAGTCTCGGGAATAAAAGCCATTTGGATGTGGGTGCGGTGGAGCAACGCAGAGAATACTATGTGGGGGAAGGTGGTGGCTTCCCCCGAGTTCAGGCCATGGTGAGTCAAGTGAGTTCGTGTTGCCCGTGGCTTATCCTAACACCAAGAGTGTTTTCCGAAGGTGAACTAACCAACTTATGGTTGGTTTTGATGCAGGACTAAGTAACTAAGTAGTTGTCCCTCTTCCTAGTCTAATCCCAGAGTTTTTAGCACGCCCCTCTCACCCCCTTTAGTGCTGGAAGCTGGGAGCGGCACCAAGTTCCAACTACTTCCGCTCTTTCACATAGTTGGACCCTTTTTGGGTCTAACCAAGAACTTGGGGGCGTGTCAGTAGTTTTCTTTTTGTTATTTAGTGTTATCAACATCTCTTCCCTAGTTTTTAAACCTTGGCCGGTGGTTTCTATGGATTGTCCTTTTGTTGCACAAATAGATACTAAAAGATTTTTACCAATACCAAGGTAGTAGATTGACAAGTATATTTCTTGTCCCCCTTATTATACCACCTATCTAGTTCACTACATAGACTACTGAATATAATATGTGCCCAATCTACTTGTTGCCCCATCTTAATTCTCACCAATGTAATAGCATTTTTGTTGCAAAAATATTATACCTTCTCCCATAGATAAATAATATATATAATGGTAGGATATCTGACAAAGTATGGCAGACCCAAACTTTTTACATTCCATTAATCAAGAATTTGTAGGTGTAAGTTTATAACTCTATAATGCCTAAATTGCTAGTGATTTACTAACTTGTCCTTTTGATTCTTCTACATACCTTTCCACACACACCCAAAAACATCTACAATCAGTTATTTAATGATTACATACACCTTATCCTTATCCCCAAAGTAGATATCTGCCCCTTTGATCAAGAATGTGTTAAAAAATTCTAACATTACATCGAGCATCAATGCTTCCCACCCCATCAAAAACAAAAGCACAATCCCTACTTTATAAGCTTAGTCTTTTTTTGCAATAATATCCTTCTAGTTCTCCATCTCCTCTATATGTTTATCATAGTTTTGTTTTATTTGTGTCCACATAAAACATTGAAGATTTGGAATTTTAATACCTTTCTCCATAAGTGTAGCTATGTCTAAGATTGTGTATCTTCTCTTCATTATTGTTTCCACTTCACATTGCTCCATCTCCATCAACCTTCGTTGTGCTTCTGCCATTGTCTACACCTTTATGGTTTATTGTATTGTCAACTACACATTTTTATGAATAATTGTTCTTCCTATGTAACAATGTTCTCCTCCCTTGCGTCCTTTTGCACTGCTTGTGCCTCCACAAAATGATGTTTCTCAGCTTCATCTTCTTCAAATTCTTCAATGCACATTGGTTTTAATGATGTAGCTCTTGGTCCTATATGCTCTATTGCACGCCAATGTCATCTACTTCTACACAAAAAATCAACTATAGATGTTCCAATTGTAATTATTTTGAATTATTGTTTGCACAAATAGTATCTTCACATTATATGTCTTCCCTTTTGCACATTTCAAAAATGATGATGAATGCGACAACGACCTTATAGCCAACGCCTAAATATTTAACACTCCTTTTCTTTCTGCTCTTTTCAACTCCTCTTCTACTTATGTTCTTATCAACAATTCTACTTCCTCCTCTTGGCTTTGTTTGTGTTCACTCCTCCACGTTTCCTTTTCCCTTGCTATTCACTATAGTTATTCAATTGCACTCTCTACATTCATATTGCTATGAATTCCAAAACTTTGAAAATGCACACAACTTCCAACAACAATGCAAACTGCTTTTGACGATTACCCCATTTTTTCTCATCCTTGAACATCTCGCTCTTCATAGTCATTCTTTCATCCGCTCGTCATCTTTTAATTTACTCATGATCCTCGAAATTAATACGGCCCATCATTACAAGTTTATGTGTCCCTTGTACCACCACATGGAAGTATTTAGCATCATCATTATGAATGAACTCACATATTTCATATTTTGATTACTCCACATTTGTAATCACCCTACATTATCTGTATTTACTCCACTTCATTCGCCTTGTACACCTTTTATTGATTATGCCCATTTATTTGTTGACTATGAAAACACATCTGGTGACTATACTGATTTTTATGCTAATTGTGCCCATAATTCTGATGATTATGCAAATACTCCTAATGACCGAATGAATACTATTGTTGATTCACGCAATACTCGTGACATATCATTTGTAAATTTCTACATCCCAAATCCCACAATACTACAATTATTGTTTTTTTGGAGATTGAAAATAAAAATTGTATTTATTGTTGGATATGTTATTTGTTCTTTATTTTCATCATTCTTCATTTGTGGCTTCTAAGTTTGACATCCTTCATCGTCCTCCTATGTGTCAGAATTTGCCTCATGAACTCCACCTACATTTTTTCCCCAATATATTGGCATTTTTTTTTTTAAACTTCAAATTCCATGTATTTATAAAGTTTGAGCTTATTCATGTTGACCAACATAAGGTTAGTTTCAAACTTTTCAATGGTCATTAATAACACAGTGTTATTTGGTAGACATATATTATACTACGTATGGTCTAAACCATTTCCTAGTAAACTTCCCTAGGTGTGACTTATTGCCCTTTGGAAACCATAGAACATAATCACCAAAACTAAACTATTTTTTCGAATTTTTTTGTTGATTCCATAATGATTTATTCCACTATCGAATTCCTATAGTTTCTACAACTTCTCAAGCTCTGTAGTTCTACTAGTTAAAATTCTCATTAGAGTATTGTGACTCTCATCTCCCCTAGTAACTAGAATGATGCATTCTATGGGCATTAATGGATGTAATCCATACATTAATTGATATGGTGTATACCATGTTACTACTCTATACATAGTTTTGTATGAAAATAACATTGTAGACATATGTTCATCCCAATATGTTCTATTTTCATTGACTAACTTGGTCAATAGTGTCCCAAATACCTTGTTAGTAGACTCAATTTGCCCATTCTCCTAAGGATAATAAGTTGTAGAATTCACATGTTTCATCAAAAAATGATATGTCAAATACATGATGGCATCATTAATAAAATGAACTCCTTGATATATGATTATAGTCAAAGGACATCCAAACTTGGTTAATATGCACTCATATAAAATTTTGTTGTGACTACCGTTCTATTGGTTTTTAATGCTCTTACTTCCAGCCACATAATAACATAGTTTGTGGCAACAAAAATATATTTGTTCCCTATATATCTCCTTATTGGCTTATATGGCCCCAAAAAATTAAGTCCCCATTTCATAAATGGTTCTTTTAGAAGACTTGTGACTAATTTTACAAGATTTTGAATTGCTAATCCTCTTGTTCTTGGACATGCATCATAAGACTTGCAATAATCATGCACGCCCCTGTACATAGTTGGCCACCAATATCCAACATCCAATATTTTCCTCTGCATTATTTCGATTGCAAATTGCACTCCTAAAGGTCCTTCATGCAATTCTTTCATCACCATACGTGCTTTTGTTGTTGTCAAACATTGTTGCGATTTGTTGTCTTGGTCAATTCACCATTCTTCAGTGTAAAAGGTTTTATTCTCCTAACTAATCTCCACTTTTATTGCACTAATAATGTGCCCTCAATTTGTCCTATTTTTAAAAATCATTTTACATCATTTAGCCACTTAGGCCTTGTATAGAACAAACTTGCACCTGTGGTTTGATCATGCACACCTTTGGGTTTTATATTATTTGGTAATATTGACAATGCATCTGCAATGACACAAGTTATGCTTGGTTTATACACTACTCTAAAATCATATTCGAATAACAATAACAACCATATAGCAATTATCTTTCAAACTTGTGGTTTATTAACCAAATAGACCAATGCCATATGATCTACATTAAAAAAAACCCTTATTGCCCAACAAATAATGTTTGAACTTGTGAAAAAAAAACACCATTGCTGAAGCCTCTTTCTTTCTTATGTTATAATTATGTTCTACTTTGTTCAAAAGCCTAGAAGCATAGATTATTGGTTGATCACTATTCCCTATTACGTTCTAAACAACATAGCCCCCATAGCTAACAAGGACGCATATGTATGAACATGAAATTCCACATGTTAATTTGGTAATATTAGTATCAATGCTTCAATATACTTTTGTTTAAGCAATTCCCAAACCTTCTACATTTCTTTGTCTAAAGAAAAGTCTATCTTTTTGGTCAGTTTAGTGATAGGTGCCATAATCACATCAAATGTTTTTATGAAGCATCTATAAAATTGTGCCATCCCATTGAATACTTGAATTTGTTGGGGATTCTTAAGTGGTGGCATGTTTCCGATTACCTATACTTTCTTTAGATTTGGTAGTTTCCCTTCCTTGGAAACAATAAAACCCAATATCATCCTTGAAAATACATTAATACTCATTTGTCTAAATTCAAATTAATGCCATTTTTTTGCACTTTTGAAAACATAGTCAGAGCTTCTACAAATGACTCTCCATATCACTGTACACCATAAAGTCATCCATGAATATCTTCATAAAACTGTCCAAATACTCTTTGAATGCTCTAGTCACAACTTTTTGATATGTCGAAGGTCCATTTTTAAATCCAAAAGACATCACCTTCCATATAAAAGCCCCCTAGTCTATAACAAATGTAGTTTTGTATTTGTTCTTTTGAGCTATAAATATTTTATGATATGCTAAATATCCATCTAGGAAGGAATATGCCTCATACCCTATTACTATGTCCAACATTTCATCTGTGAAAGGTAATGGGTATGGATCCTTCTTTGTGGCTACATTTAATTTTTTGAAATCTATACACACTTTCAGTTTGCCATTTTTCTTGGGTACTATGGCTATGGGTGACACCATGTAGCTTCTACATATTCAATGAATCCAACTACTAACAACTTATCTATATCTTGTTTGACCCATTATAGCATAGTTTGGATTTAATCTATACTTGGCTTGATGTGTTGGCAATATAATAGTGTCCAACTCAATTATGTGTTGTGTTAGTTCTAGTGGAATCCCTTTCAAATCTTTATATGTCCATGCAAAAACATCTTTGAATTCCTTCAACAACTACTCCACTTCCAACACCTTACCTTTTTCTAAATGTGCATTAATCTTCACCATTTATCAGTTCCTAGATTGAGCTTCATCAATTATTGATTTTTAGTTAACATCCCATCCAAATATTTACAATCCTTATGCTTTGATGTTTATTAGAATTTCATCCACTACAACATTCCTTGGTTCATGTTTATAGTACGTCTCTATATACACCTTATCCTCTAAAACTACTTATAGTTCACATTTGTTGCCAAGTATCTTCTTTTCTATGCTCTAGACTTCAAATCCATGTTTTGAAATACTCATCTTCACATTTGTATCCATGATCCCCACATCTATGGTTTTTAGAGATTGAATTATCTCAAGTAAATTAATTATTCCCATGGAGAGCAATTATGGCTTTGTAGCAAAGATGATATCTTCTTTTTCATTTATGAATCCATTTTGATCATCGTATTACAATGACACTTTTGGTTTTCTTACTTCACTTCCCAAATGTTTGGTAATTATAATTGTTTGGATTATCACATACCCTTGTTTAATAATAATGTTACTTCCTTAATCATGTGTGACTCTAACATCCCTTAACCATGGTCTCCCCCACAAAATGGAATAACTAGAATCTACCACATTATTCTAAAGTATAATAAACATAGTTATGAAAGGAATGCCATGAACATATATCTTCAGATCTTTGATCAACCCTACTAGTTTTGTGGTTGTTTAATTGCCATCTTTAAATTATATGGTGCAGGCTTAGGCTTTAGAAGCCCCAACCTCAATTTCAATAGTTATGTGATAATATTATCTCTATAACCTCCATCTAGCAACACAATCTTTTATTGTATTCTTCCCAATCTATACTTGGATAATTGCCATATGATTATCTATTATTATAGCAGCTATCCCTACTTCTAGTACTTAAGACCCAACTTGTTTTTTTGTGGTTATTTTACATACATTTTGAGTTTTCTTTTGTTTCAACTTCTACCAAAGATATTTCTTTAGCTCAAGAGCTATTTGAAGCAATTGTCCTAAGTTTAAAATATAACTTATTTTTAACATTTGCTTACCAATGTCCAAAAAACTTTCTTCTATTGTGATTAGTTTCCCTTGTGAACTCACTACTTCTTGAAACTTCTATGCTTCCATAATAGTAATATTTGGCATACTTAGCCAAGTTGTGTTCCATCCCTCCATGGCCCTTCAATCTAGGTTTGTGTTTTTTGATTCTATTGAATTGTCTCCACCATAGATTGCTTCAATGGCTCTTCTTTATCATAATCAACAACATTCTTTGGTTTTCTTGGCTCTCTATCCTTGAACACCTATTATTCAATTGAGTTACTTCTTGTGGTAACATTAACATCCACCACATTCACATTCGCAATGATAGTTTGTGTTTTAGCAACATGTTGAACTTTTGCTACTATCATGGATTTCCCATGAAACATTTTTTACATCTTAGCAAATTTTGGACAATTTGTCATTTAATGGCCACAAATGTGACATGCATATGAAAATGTATTATGTGTTTTTTTATTTAGTTGTGCCGCCTTTGTGATTGCCACGTGGTCTACTCTTTCTTCTTTCTACATGTCTTCGCATTGTAATTTGTCATCCCATAATTTGTGCAATGTTTGTCAATCTTCCTTGCATTACTTTGTGTTTTTGATGTTACTGCCTATTTAATATTCTATGGTATTGATAGTGCACTCTTCATTTTTGCACAAATCATACTTTCTTCACACAACATTATCGCTTCTTATGTTGTTATAATGTTGATTGTTTCATCCCTAAAATTACAATTATGAGGTATGATTGCAAACCCACTATAAATATAGTAGTTAGAAAATTGTCTATGGTTGGTATTTATAAACCATGAGCCAACTTCTAAATCTGCTCATAGTAAACCTCCACCCTTTGTTTCCTCCTACTTCATGTTCTTTAGTTCCATGTATATTTACTCATCATTCTAAGTCTTTCGATGACGTTTGCAAAATGCATGAGTAGGCTCCAAAAACTACAGTTAGGAAATTTTAACACGTAATCATGGCATTAATCTAATGCCATATCTCTTAACATATAGTTAAACGCATTGATGATATATTTCTCAAAAGTCTCTACATTTATTTTTATTGTAGAATAAACACTTTAACATGAGCATCTGGATCAACATCTTTTTTGGAATCAAGATACTTAAAAGCTACCATGTTTGGCCTAACATAATGGCCATTTATGTGATCAAAAATTGGTGCAGTTACAACAATTGGTTATCAATATCCTCCTCTTGAATGCACGACACCTACAATTCTGCACCTTCCAATAACCATTGAACTCATTAGTGGTTGATTTATAGTCTTGTTCACATGAATAGTCATTGTCAAATTAATTAACACCATTTGAGGTATCCCAACAATTCCAGTAGTGGCTGTCGGTAGTGCCAAACTTTGATTCAAATTCCTTCCTACCAATATTCCATTTGATCCGCTACCCAATTTTGCTATAAATTCAATTAGTATTCCCCTTTTAACAACATCTATGTTGGGCTCAACAATTGTTTCTTCTCTTATGGTTGTTATACCTGCATTGAATGATTGGGTAAGTTTTATTCCAACATGTTGTTTCCGGGTTTCAACAATTATCGCTTCTAACACTATTGGTGAAATTGTGTTGACTTGAAATTGGCATTGTTCCAGTTTGTGGTTACCCATTGGTATCTTATGTGGGGCAATATGTGGATGTGAATACCCCTCTGGTTATCTACTCTTGGTATGAATAGATGAACGAATTTGTCAACTATGCGGTCCCAATTGGCTTCCCATTTCCATGCCTCCAATTTTGTTCTAGATTATAAGAATTCCTTATTCTTGTTCTTGTGGTCAATTTATTAATGTTCCTACCACATTTTATAACTCCATTGCCTAGCAATACATATTCTGATGTGAAAAGGCAGAAAAGGACAATCCATGATTACATGTCTTTCTTCCTCATTGAATGCACATACATGTAAAAGTAACCTAAACATCTTTAAATCCACAAATTCATGATCATGTGTTTTGGTTGCATGCCTTGTTTGATCCAACTTTGGATTCCTTGGATAAGAGTATGACTGTGGTACTTCATCCAACGCATTCACATGTGCCATTGCATACTAGATCATCTTGGTAACTTTCCTTAGTTTCTTCAAACACATCAAAATTGGTGTTTTCATCCACCTCCCAATGTTCCACTACTTCATAATAATATGGAGATGCAGATTAATACACAAACTTGGGTTGTATACTTCATGTAGCATCCCTCCCTCGATTAGTCACCGATTTTAGACTTGAAATTTCCTACGAATGATCAGGTACTATAGAAGTCCCTCCTTTGTCTTGGTCTCTACGACTCTAAACCACAATTTGTGGCTGATGAGTATACTGCATTTACTCATTCGAATAAGTAGTCAACTACATTTCTCTTTGTGGAGATCATCGTTTGGAATTGTGCCTTCTCTGAAGACCCCCAGTCCATATGTCTTTCCATACCACTTGTGGTAGAAATAATCTATGCCCCTCAGCCATTTCCTCTATTTCCAAAACTTGTTTGTTCAACATTAGATTCTAAGATGGGGTTTTTGTAAACCTACATATTCTTTTCCATTTTCAAAACCTTATTTTGCTTATCTTTTAATAACTTGTCATTTTGTCTCCAAGTCCAATTATCATTGTAAACTTCGGGTCACCATCCAATTATCTTGTTTCATAATTATTTGTCTTTAAAGTATGTAGATCACTCTAATAGTCCTTACAACGTCAACCGCGTAGATCTCTAATATTTTCTAACATACCCCTTAAAATTATGAATTAAAAAAACAACACTATTCGTCTAGACACTTTCATCTACATGATACAACAAAATTTGCATAAACCTTTCCATTACTAAAAGAAAGAACATTAAACCCACAAGATGGTCGCCAAATGGTAAAAGTGAAATTTAAATTCGTATAAAATATTTCACACTACTATAGCAACATATTTACATTTCACATGCCTATGTTCACTATTTATGTCTTAAGTTTCAACAAACTTAACATTACCATTCATTCCAACATCAAACACATGGTTATTGCATGTAACTAGAATCTACACTTTATAATACATTATAAAAAAATTCCAGAAACAATATTACACTTCATTTCATCATAATCTAGCACTACAAGAAATTCACACAAAATATGAACATGGAATTCAATGTAGAAGTCTATGCTTCTCTATATTATTGAAAACATGAATCCAAATTATAACGTAATCCCATGTTTTGTTGAAAAGAAACCCCAAGACAACATTTAGTTTTTATGTTATATCAAAATAGAATATGTGGTTTTCTACCGCAAGTACCTCTAGCTCTTCTTATTCTTCTCTCAAAATAAAAATTTCCATTGTTTCATCTTCTTTTCCTCCCTTTAAAACCATCCCAAGTCACATCATACTAATCTAAAGCAACAAGAATTCAATATTCAAACTAACAAAGTTCCTTGATTAATTCTTATCATAACTGCCTTGTTCATCCCAAATCACATATTCAACTTACCCCCTTAATAGGTTACATCACTGGTAGGTAAAAAGGCCTAAGTTCAAGATTTGCCAATGAAGGAAATAGCCCAAGAATTTGAACTAGTTACATTTGGCCATGTAAAAAAGGTGGGATCAAAAAGCGACCTAACAAAGGCCAAAATTCTAGGTCTATGAACACGATGAAGAAACTGCATAATCTCCAACAAAGAAGGTTTAAAAGCCAAAACTCCTTGCTCAAAAGGTTTCTACATCCACAACCACTAGAACTACAACGATAAAGACTCGAGTGAAAGTAAAGTAAAATTCTCTTCCCAAAGGTAATTACATTCTACAATTTTCTACATATTATCAATATTTGTTATAATGAACAATTTTTCTTTCCCTTTCTTTACCTTGGATGTTGTTCAAGTTGTGGGTTGGCTTGATGTAGTTGTTAATATCTTTGGTTCTACAAGTTGATGTAGGTGTAATTCACAATTTTGTTTGTATAGACCAAAGATAAAAAATTTCATTCATGATGACATTTTGGAATTTTGTGCTCTATTGCAAGCAAACCCATCTTGAGTGGTAACCAAATGGTTGTCAAAGTTTTATGAGGCAAGTTTGATCTTCCTTAGAAATAAGCAAATTAGCATTTGACAACCATTTATTACATAATTGATTATAAAATTGGTTGTCCAATGTAATCTTCTATAATTTATTGAGGCTAATGTAATCTTATGTGGCCAGAACTTTTGGCTCTATGGTTAGAAGATTCCATTTGGACATGGTCTTTATGCCTTTTGTCATGAAGTTATAATTCAACATCAAATTTTGTAGGTACTGAAAGGTAGAAATGAAGATGAGCAAAAAAAAATTTTAGATTTGTAACAATGATTGAAACTATTAAAATGCAAATGACCACATGTTGCATGTAGAACTTGAATTATTATGAAAAGTTTGCTTCAACTTGAATATCAAGTCCACGTAAGATCCTATTTTTTGAAGACCACATGTATTCATGAACTAGATTGGAAATTAATACTTGTAATGCAAACACTATACAACTTTTAAAGTCCAGATAAAATGTAGCAACTCACTACATTATAAATACATAGAAACATGTTATCCTAGCTTTTAAAAGTACCTTTGGAAATCTACAAACAATCATAATATAAGAGCTCACTTTTGTACAATCTCCTCAAAGTCTAATGTGTCATTTTGAATATTCATACAATCATCTGAGACAAACTGTCTAGATGCAAACTTGATGTCATGAAAGATAAAATCATCTGTGAACATGGACAAACAACTATTAACTACATCAATGAGCTTATAGGGTAATGTTTACTTGACATTGATGTCATTACTAGATGATTATACACATTAGCAAAAATCTTGTGACTCAAAGGCTTGTGTTATTGGATGAGTAGAAATAGCAAAAGCCATGGAAAGGCCACCCAATAGTCCCATTTGCAACATTGTATGCTTTTGTATTGTTTGTCGGCTCTTGATGGCATACCTCCATATTTGATAATATTGAACTTCCAATGCCCCACATTGTCCTTCATGAGAGTTTTTATTCCAAAGCTACCACTGGCACATAAATTTTGGGATTAGAATTAATATCTTGTTACATCATAACTGTCATCTTTGCATTGTTGGAACTTGGCTATAGGAAAATGAACTACCCATTTGCTTGAATGGATCAAGCTAACACATCATTCAGCCCCCATGCTATTTCATGAAAAAAATTATCAATGTTATGCACAACCTACATGTGTTTTCACCAATCTGCATAATGAAATATGATGATACGAACTCGTAAGAGGAGAACTCACTGGGACCCTAAAAAACCTTAAAACTTCCAAAGCCCAAGAACTATCTAATAAACATAGTCAATTCATATTTATTAACTACTCCATGTTTATGATTAGTTAGATAGTTTGATTAGTCCGAGTGGGTTGCTATTAATAGTCTCCCACCTCCTTGTAGTCATATGGGTGGGGTTGGAAAAAAGTTCATAACTAGAACTTAGATGTGAGAAACATTTTTGTAAGGTCACATATTGAGTGAAAAATACAAAGTAAGAAGGAACTTCACCACAACAATAGAAGGTGAATTGTAGGTTAACAATTGAGGAGAGGAGCATTCTTGAAATAAGTGCCCTCGAAAGAAGATCTAAGGGGCGTTTATTTGGAAAGTGCCCTGATTAAGGGTATTACCAACATAAAGCACCTTGACAGAATTTTCTAAAAGGGAGTGGGCATTTTTCTTTTTAAAATGCACTACCTTTTGTGGAAAAAACATCCATTGCATATGGCACCCTGTAAATATACCAAGAAATTTTAGTAAGTGATTTACGTGCATGGGAACACAATAGAATGAATAACAACAAATGAAAATAAACATAAGAGTTGACCTAACCCAAACCCTAACCCTAGTAACATGTTTTTTCATGATCATATATTAACCAATCCAGGGTTTACAAAACCTAGGCTTAAACTTTCACCATTTGGTTTTTCTTTTGGAATCAATTTTTTTTTGTTAAGCTATGTTTGTTCCTTAAATTAATATAGTTACCTAGTCACCATTTTGACTTTTGAATCAAGTCTTGGGATGCATGTTTGACATTAGCATATGAAAAGTTGACCATATAGACAACCAACAATGTTCATTAGGAAAAAGATGAATATTGGGTAAACATTAGACACCTCCTCAAATCCCTACTAGATATTAGGGTGGTTTTTGATGTTTCTTAATTATCATTCTTGAAATCCAATATTGAAAAGTAGTGGTTCCCAAAAATCAAATACCCATAACTTGAACCTTTTTAATTTTAAAATTTTAAAAAATGAAAAGTAATGAATATTAAAATATTCATGTACTTACACCTACTACTTCCCTAACTTACCCACCTACTTAAGTAGGTAAACAGGTCCTATATAGATAGGTGTTTATCTTAGACGGGTAGGTAGGTATATAGGTAGGTAGGTACCTAATTCAACCTATATACCTAAATATTGATTTAAATTTAATTTGGAAAAATTCAATTAATATGCCATGTGATAAATTTCTATTACACCACGTGTCACAATCTAAACCATCCAAACATAAAAATTAAATGTCTTAGATTATTTTAAAATATTAATTAATTAAAAAAAATAAAGAGTTAGGACATGTGGGAACACATAACTTGTTCCCATTTTTCACCCAAAAAATCGTATTTTAATTACAAGTGACAATGTGTATATGACTAGTCAAAGGATGAGGGATACTTTCGTTGATTTTTTTTTTCATCCAAAATTCATTGTCATTTGCAACTAGTGTCAATGCAACTTATCCAATGCAACTATTAAGCTTTTAGTTACAAATGTTGCTTGCAACTAAAACTTAGTCGCATGGACTAATTGCAAAATGGCCATTTTCTATTAGTGTAACTAGCTTCTGCACTCTAGAATATGAGGTTTCTGGCCATGAAAATAAATATTTATGCAACAAAGCAACAACATCTTCAACATTTTATAGTTTTGGACCATTTGAATCTAATTAGTTATGTTTAATGAATCTCTTTACAACTGCACCCACCCCATCATGGGGCCTTTTTACCATGACCAGTGCCAAAAAAAATCCAAAGCATCATACACCCACCTATCAAATACGAGTATCTCCTAACAGAACATCATGGGGTTCCACTTTTGAATTGAAAAGAACACCCATCTAACCACATCCAATGTTGAGTGGGCTAAAACCCATTATCCAACACACACTACTATGTAATAATAAGCAATGTTGAACAAAGTAGTCATGAAATTTATGATCTGAGATATAAAAATGGTACTTCATGAGTACTTGAAAATCTTCGTCATTAGGATCTGAATTCAAATTTTGTTGCCAAGTAATTTGCACGAAGATTATCACTTGATGCAAATGTCAATGCATACTTTGCACTTCATTTTGAATTTCAAAGCTGTAATTTTCAACAAAGTTGATCACTAAAACAATTATATCACTAAGAAAATGTTTAAAACATTTTCTTAATTTTTGGTTTTGCCAATGTGATAAAAATATTGAAGCTTTGGCTTTAAATAAATAACGAATTTAGCTAAAAAAATAGATTTGTAGACAAGTTTTTGTTTCTTTTTTTCCTTTCCTTTCTTGGTTACAATGGTCTTTAGATAATCACTTTTAATAAACTAGAAAATATGACAAGACATCTTCATCAATTGGACAAATTAGAAGATTGTCTACTCCACAATTTTCACATTCTCCTAGTAAGCACTCCTTTGCATGCCACTCATGGAATTCCTCACGAAGGTAGACCATTGATTCTCAAAGTGAAGTAAGGTTAGGGTATGTGTTCAAGTTCAAGCTACCATCACAAATAGAGGAGTTTTAATTGTTGGATTGATAGACCTTCTCACAGTTGTAACCATAGTTTGAATGAATACCAAATGCGGTGTGCATGTTTAAACCAATCCATAGTTCATTAATTTCCACATGGTAAATATAATAATAAATGTTGTGCCCTTTCATTTTCTTAAAAAATAATGGACATTACACATCAAACATTTTTTTCACAATGATAATTCCAGGATGTGCTTTTAAAAATCACATGTAGAACTCCATGTGCAAATCAAGAGCATAACCCACTCTTAGCCCAACTTGTCAATGTCCATTATAAACCTTGACATCATTAACATATAAAAAAAATCCACCTACTACGAGTCCAAATGTCCAACCACCCAAGTCCACTAGCACAAATTACATGTAAAAAACAAAATCAACAATAGACCATTGATGTTCTTCAATGGATTCAACTATGAGTCCAAAGGTGAAGTCATCGGAAGGAGAAGGAGTTGGGGTGCACTCCCTAGTTCGTAGCACTTTAAAGGTAGAAGGGTGTGCTGGAGCTCTAGGATGGGGACTAAGAAGATTGACAAGCAATTCAATTATTCACACGGACCTACATAAACCAAACAATAAGTTGGTTAGTGCATACTTAAGCATTTTTGGTGCACGGATGAACCATGAGCAAACACAGACTCACAAGATTCACCATGGCTTGGACTTGGGGGAAACCAACACCTTCCCCCTTCTAGTATTATATGTGCTTAGCCACAGGGCCAGCACCCAAATGTCATTTTCTCCCATGACTCCCAACTTGGGAGTTTCGAAATTCCCAAAATTAGGACTCTTGCGACTTCGGAGTCCCATATCTTTGTATTCATACCTTTGATTGAAGTGAGGTTTAAAACAAAGTTATAGCCCTTGTCGAGATCTCTCCAACAATATGTTACACCCCACCTTCACGCAAGGAAATTGGGGCGATTCTTGACTTTTAATGCTTGGGAGTCAAATTGGCAATTTGATTCCCGACCCTTCTTTTGGCCATAACTTGTGTTTGAAATGTCCAAATGGGTCATGCGAGCCCATTTTGAACATCTAAATTTCAAGAGCTTTCCAATGATATAAGGAAATATTCAATCCAATGGGTTTTAATCTTGCTATTATTCTATGAAGATTTGGGAGTCCATCAGCACTCCAACTCCCAAAATGGGAGCTCACTTGGGAGTGTGAAGGTTCATTCCCTCAAATTTTCCTACACTCCCGGGAGCATGAGATGTGAGTTTCGAGCTTCCCTCTTGGCCCACACCTTTGCAAGCCCTTGCCTTGGTCGCAAACCCAAAGCTAGGGTTGTGACACATAGGCATTTGTTTCACACCTATGTTGTTGATGGTAGAAGATTGATATGATCATAACAAATTGCAGTCATTGACATTTCAAAAAGGCTTGTGCCATTGTATGAAAATAAATATGTTTCAAATTTTAACATTATGGATGTATGTAAGAAATTTTTTTGTGACCAAATAGCTCCCTTTTAAACCCATTCTTCTAGACTTTGGCTTCATTAAAAGCTTGTCACTTTCTAAAAAACAAGCAATTACAAAAATGTTTTTTGCATGCGCAAAAGTATCTAAACTTATTTTCCTGAATTTTTGATAATGTGAATTTTCTCACCTAAGATAATTGAAGTGGGATATTTCAATGGGTTGGTAATGTTGGCTGAATTTTTTTTGTGTAGGGTGATTATGTTACACTTTTTTCATCATTTGCTGAATTAAGGTTGAAGCTCCAAATGGACATGTCAGAGGATGTTATGGCGATTATGAATTTTTTCTTTCATCGTTCCATTCTAGGGAAGGAGTCCCATATGTGTTTATCTTTCCAAAGCTTTGTCTGGAGTAGGTAATAGAAGGTTCTTTATATTTTCATGTCTTTGACAAGGTTCTCTAATAGAATGTCACTTATAAATTCCCTTTGACCCATCAATCACCTGAAAGCTAGGAGTTAAGGTGCCCTCAATCAAGTTGTTAAAATGATGTATAAAGATTATTGGTTTTGCTTCTAGCAAATACTAAGATAGAATTTTAATGAAGCATGAGTAAAATGTTGCAAAAATGAAGAAGACTTTTGGATTAAAAGACATCAACATTCTTCAACTTTATTATCTTTCTTAAACTAGGACTACTCTAGAAAATAGACATATACATCTCAACAAATCTTATTCATGTTTCATTTGCATTTGAGCACATGGAGACATGAGTTTGGAGAAAATGTGTATAATTAACCATCTTTTTGGAGTTTTCCTTTTATAAAGACCTTAAAATTTGGCCATAATTTATTGTCCCACAAACAATTAATCATTTGATACAAACCTTTGGCTACAAAATCAAATGTATTTTGGTGATATCCTCATGGTTTATGACTAAAGGAAGCCTATAAGATTCCATAATTTGGTCAAAGTTGTTATAATAATTTCAAGGATGAGTGGGCTTCTTGTTTTAGTCCATGAATCTAGGTTGTAGGAAAATATGGATAATTGGAGTAATGAAAGAAATGAATGTAGGAAGCGGTTTCAGGACAAAGCAAAAAGAGGAAGAAAATGGTTCAATCCACACTTTAGTTTTTAGTTGTATGATGACCCTCACATGTTTGTTGAGTTTCATTTTATTGTCTTCTAAAGTTTTTATCTCAAAGTTTTATTTATTTGTACTCTTTGAATTTTTTTCCTTGTTTTTGGGTTTTCTTTGTTTGGCATTTTCCCCTTTTCTATAGTCCTTTTTCTTCTTAGGGCCTCTTGATCTTCTTGATCTTCTTTGTTGAGCTAGCTAGCATCATGGCCAAGTTTTCTTATTATTGCTAGTCTTGTGAAATAAACTCAGTTTGATGGTTTATGTTTGACTCATTGTTATGGTAGTTGGTCACTGCCATACATGTTGTTGAAGGTTTAGGAACATGCATATGACCATTGTTGTTGTTTAAACCACTTCTAGTGTTGTACAAACAACTTTCTAATTGCAAAAATATATAAATGTCAACATAAGTGAATTTGCTTAATTTTGTTTTGGATTTTGGTCTTCACATTGTTGATGGTGTATTTTTTGGTTCCTAAATCATGTACAAGTGTTTGATGAAGATCAATGAAATATTATAATTTTATTCTTGACATTGTCGATGATAATTTTGGTTGCAAAACTTGGTAAGTGTCATTAATAATTTTGTTGAATTTTGCTTTGTAGTTTGGTCTTCACATTGTAAATGGCCTAACAAAGTTGTTGCTTTAAGGCAAATTTGTATGCACTTGAAAGTAATATTGATAAAATGTTTTGGATCTTGGTATTGATGTTGTTGTTAATGTTTGGTAAAATCAAGTAGTTCGTTGATTTTAAGTGCCATATATAGACCTTATACTATAATTTGTTTTGGATTTTGGTTTTGACATTGCTGATGGTTTATTGAAATAGGTTTGTAATAATAGGATTATATAAGTTCCATAAGTAAATTTAGTAGAAAATTTCTTAGGTCTTGGCCTTGAAGTTGGTTGATGGTATCTCATTGAAGCAAGTTTTTGGTGGCAAAATTATGTACATCATGAAATTTCATAAAAGATCCTAGATCTTGGTCTTGACATTGTCAACAATATATTTTCCACTTGTTTTGTAGTTACAAAATGTGACAAGTATCAGGAGTAAATGCTTTAGATTTTGTCTTGGGATCTTAGTCTTCACGTTGTCAACCATTTTTTATTCAAGTAGTTTTTTAGTTGCAAAATAAAACGAATCTCAAAGCAAGGTTGATAAAATGGTTTGAATCTTGGTCTTGAGTGCATTGGTCATGGTAGGATCAAGTAGCTCTTTGACCTTGCAATCCATTGTGCAAGTGCTACCATTGAATTTAGAATTGTAAGTGGACATTGAAACTCACTATACACCTAGTGAGAATAGGCTTGGTCTCCTATCTTGGTACAATTTTGTTAATCCCATAGGTCATAGAGATGCACCATGTTACAACCATTCATGAAATGTTTACATCTTGTATGTATGTCCATGGCTTGCAAGTGGTGTTTATTGGTTTTGGGGGGTTGCAAGCTTTAGCAAAAATCAAAAGAAGAGTTTGGATGTTGAAAGTCATTGTGTAAGTATAATTCTAATGCTAGGTTGATTTCATAAGAAGTCACTTTTCACTACTAGGAGATGCGGCCAAAGTTCACTAGGCATTTCACTAGGATTTTGAGTGAACTAGGACAGATTCACTGTATGAAATCATGGTAAAACATGTTAACCCCTAGTGACCGGGGACCGGTCGAGAGGACATGTCAATTAAGCTAGTGAAACAAGATGACAAAAAGTGATGCCCAAATTTAGGTGGAAATTACACCTATTAGTTAAATCAACCTACAACACTAGTCAATTAAGAGGATTTTTTCACCAAGTGTGGTTAGTTAATTTAAATTGTTTTTTCATATTGTGTTTAGTTAATTTAGGAGAGTTTTTTCACAAATTATGGTTGGTGAATTTAGGGAGATTTTTCCATCGCCTTCTAGCCT
>Ga0209208_10002726_pt1 | contig 25367 bp, 24 predicted proteins | sample S1TSphfallax_3_FD_187694 | JGI IMG/M metagenome (GOLD analysis project Ga0209208, IMG submission 187694) | Host-associated microbial communities from peat moss isolated from Minnesota, USA - S1T2_Fd - Sphagnum fallax MG (SPAdes) (version 2) | ecosystem: Host-associated > Plants > Peat moss >...
GTTGAGGGGCATCAAAGTCGGATCGCAGCGGGATCGGCATGGCAAACTCCATGGTTTGCCATCTTGAATCAGTTGCCAGCCGTTTCGGGAATCCCCCCTCAGAGTCACGCCTTCAGAGACTTGGTATAAGTCCTTTCCGACCTTGGCACCGTTGGCTTTTAAGCTGAGGAATGTTGAAGAATTGAGCTCTAGCTGTCCGCCAACCTCTACGGCGGTCAAATCGACGTCTTGATAATTACCGTGATCGCGCAAGAACAGGCCTCCCGCGATGGAGGCTCCATTAAAACTCAGCTCCTTCGATAGGTGACTGCTGCCAAAATCAACACTGCCATTGAACCGAGCGTTGGCGAAATCCACATTTGCCGCGTGAATCCCATCGCAAAACACACTTCCGCCAACCTTGATGTCACCGCCGACGATACGACTGCGAAACGAGGAGCTAGTCAGTTCGAGGGTTTGGCCAATCGTCGCGTCAAAAACATTTACATTCCCAAATGATCCTTTAGATCTTAGAAGAACACCTCCGGCGATACGGGCACCGTTCATGCTAAGTTCATTGGCAATGTATGCGCCCTCAAGATTTACATTTTCTCCAATATGGGATGAGCCGAGGTCGAATGAGCCCATGCGTGCATGACCGGCAGCTAGGTAACCCAATAGGTTAAGTGATTCAGCATGTATCTGGCCAAATACTGAGTCATTGACCTCAAGGCCACCGCTTATCGACGCGCCCGTCAGGTCTACGTTTAGGAAGAAGCCTTTACTGTGCATCAACAATGGGCCAGTTATTACGGAATTATTGAAGCTTATTTTTTTGAAGACTTTTGCACCAATAAGGTTCACGCCGCCTGAAATCATTGCATCGTCGGCGACAAGCGACTGTATCTGTGAATTAGTGGCGAACATACCTTTCTTGACAACAAGACTTATGCTATTGAGGCTCCTAATTCGAGCATTGTCGAGATCAACCTGGCCATCGGCATTGGCGCCGCGAAGCGATATTGCGCCGATAGTCGCGTTTTCAGCGAAAACATCCGATAGCTGGGCATTTTGAAGCATTACGCTTGCCAGCTTACTACCACTTAACGTCACAGCCCCGGGGACCTTAGCATCATGCAGATCGATCGACCCCTCAACAACAGAATTGGTGATAGAGACGTTCAATCCAAATCTGGTGAACGAAAAGTCCGCACCCGATTTCAGATCACTGCTGTCAATAATGACCGCACCCTCCACCTCGCCGTACGGACTGGTGATTACGTCGTTGAAAATGGCACATCTAATACTGAAACTCGGCAATAAGAAGAAGGACTTGGCCTGAAGATGGAGTTCCCCAATAACCCAGGCGAAAAATGCTGCGGATATCACTCGGGAATGCCGCCAGTTACCAGAGGCAGCGGCCTTGCAAGACTGCACGCCAGATCTGGCGCCATCCGGAAATTCGGCAAGGTCCGCCTGGCGATTCAAGCAAATTCTCTGCTCCCATGCCCACCTTTCCTGCGGCTGGAAGCTTGCTGGTGCGGCAAAGGGGCAACCAGCGGTAAACACAAGGGCGGGCGGCTGATCTGCTGGGGCGTCAGCCGCCCGGCACGGTGGCAGGAAGACAAGATGCAGCAGGCATATAAACGTAGTCGCGCCAAACGTAACCCGGTGCATATGATTCTACCGCTCACATGTCGTGGCGTTACCCTTACTGTTTACCCACGCTGTTGAATAGAACTTAGCCGCAATTTTCTTCGCACGCGGCAGCCAAAGCCGAGGATCGGACCTATCCAACCTTTGGTCGCCATAAGGCCCGAATTGAACAACTATAAGTACAACCCCACCCGCCGCCAGATCACCACCAGCGCCCCAAGCGTGATCACCGTGGCGCCCAGCAAATAATACGCGGGCACCAATGGATCGCCGGTCGTCTGCAAGACGTATTGAATAATCAGGGCGGCAAAACCGCCAAATACCACCACACCCAGCGTGTAACCCACACCCATGCCGATCACACGAACGCCCACAGGAAACAGCTCCGCCAGCAACGCAGAGAGGGGCGCACTATACATCACCCGCGGCTGGCTCATCGCCAGCATCGTAAGCGTCAGCACCAGTACCGTCGGATGCGCATCAAGCACCATGAACAGGGGGATCACACTTGCCAGCATCAGCAGCGCGCCGGCGAACATGATCCACAGCCGGCCCGTCACATCGGAGAGATGCGCGAAAAACGGCGTGGTCACGATCGAAACCGCGGAAGCCACGAACGGCCCCACGAAACTGTTCGAGATCGAAATATGCAGCTGATGCTGGGCGTAGGTGGGCATGTAGACCTGCAGATAGGTACCCGCAGTGCCCCCGGCGATGGCGCCGGCCGCCAGCAGAACGCGGCCCCAATGGGCGCGGAAAACAGTTGCTGCCGGCGCGTGCGACGGCGCATTTCCAGCGAATGCCGGCGTCTCCGCCACATGGCGGCGCACATACAGGCCCACAGGCGCGATCACCAAGCCGACCACGAACGGCAGCCGGAACCCCCACGCGGCCACGGCGTGGGCGGAGAGCAGCGAGGTCACCAGCAAGGCCACACCAGACCCAAGCAGATTGGCCACCAACTGGCTGACCGATTGCAAGCTGCCCAGCAAGCCCCGCCGCGCCGGCACATGCTCGATCATGAAGGCGGTGGAACTGCCATACTCGCCGCCCGTGGAAAACCCCTGCACCAGCCGCCCCAGCACGATGCCCACCGGCGCCGCAAAGCCGATGCTGCCGAAGCCCGGCATGCACGCGATCATCAGCGTGCCCAGCGTCATCAGCAGGATCGACAACGTGAGGGAAGCGCGGCGGCCCTGCCTGTCGGCGTAACTGCCCAGCACAACAGCCCCCAGCGGCCGCGCCAGAAACGCCACACCATAGGTGCCGAACGCCAGCAAAAGGCCCCTGCCCTGATGCGCGGAGGGAAAGAACGCATCGCCGATCTGCGTGGCAAAAAAGCCAAAGATCGTAAAATCATAGAATTCCAGTGTGTTGCCAACCGTCGCCGCGAAAACGATCCGCGCGATGCCGCCGCGTGTCCTGACATCCGTAACGTTCACCATCGCCCCGCAACCTGACTGAACAAAGTCGCTGTTCTCCGACAGGCCGCAAATATGGCTCGGCGCGCAGACAAAGAACATCCAGTCACGACGGCATCGCCCTGATCCCATGCCCCGACATCGCGAAACCCTCAGCCTCCTGACACACTTCCACCCAAGACCCACGCCCCCACGCCGCCGACCTGCCCGTGGCCGCAACCCGGCGCCGGCTAGGTTGGCTCGGCGGGGGCGTCGGAAGCCATCGCTGTGGGTGCTACGGTCTCCAGCAGGAGATCGGAGCGTTTGGGAAGGTCGGAGAGTGAGTTCAGCGCGAATTGGGTAAGGAAGGCCTGGGTGGTGGCCCACAGCGCAGGGCGGCCAGGCACATCGCGGTGACCGGCGGATTTGATGAGTGAGGCTTCGAGAAGGGCATCCAACGTGGCCTGGCTGAGGGAAGCCCCGCGGATTTCCTCGATCTGGGCGCGGGTAACGGGCTGGTGCCAGGCGATGATGGCGAGCGTCTCCATCGCCACACGCGGCAGGCGGCGGGGGCGGGAGATAGTACGGGTCAAGCGGCCGGCGAGATCAGGCGCGGTACGGAATTGCCAGCCCAGGCCCACCTGCACGAGTTCAACCCCCCTGCCCTCGTAGCGCTTTTGGAGTTCGCGAAGAATGGTGTCGGCGTCTATATCTTCAGGGAGGAGTGCGGTTAAGGACCGCTGGGTCGTGGGTTCGTTGCTCGCGAAGATGAGCGCTTCCGCAAGCCTTAGGTACTGGTCGAGCTGTTGGGTCATGTGTCGATTGCCATAGTCAAAAGGTCTTTGATTCTTTCTTTCAAGAAAGAAGCCCGCCGCGGAGCGGCAAAAGAAAGAGTCTTCGTCCGCGGAGCGGCAAAACAAAGACTCTTCTTTTTTGAAAAAAAGAAGCAAAAAACTTTTATTCATTTAGGTGTCGCGCGGGGAGGCGACGAGGATGGGCGAGAAGGGGGAGTCCTGGCGGAGGCGGAGCTGGCCGTTGCGGGCGAGTTCCAGGGAAGCAAGCAGGGTGCTGGCTATGGCAGCGCGATGTTCCTGGCCGGAGAGTGGGGGGAGGAAACGCTCCAGGGTGGTCCAGCCGGGCATGCTGCCGAGGGTTGCAGTCAGGCGCTTGATGGCGTCCTGCACGGTCCAGAAACTCAACTGGCGGGGCTGGTAGGTGATTCGGGCGGTGCCGCGGCGCACAGCCTCCACATAGGCGCGCAAAAGGGCGGGGAGATCGGCAAGCAGGCGCGAGCGGTCGGTGGCGGTGTGGTCCTCCGGGGCGCCGCGGGCAAAGACATCGAATCCGAGCAAAGGGCGGGCGGAGAGCCAGGCGGCGGCGGCGCGCATGCGCTCCAGTTCGGCAAGGCGGGCAGCGAGAAGCTCGGCGGATTGCTCGGCCTCGGCGGCTTCGGGATCCTCGGCGGGGAGAAGAAGCCGGGATTTCAGCCAGGTGAGCCAGGCGGCCATCACCAGCCAATCGGCGGCCAATTCCAGGCGGATGCGGGCGGCACCTTCGATCACGGCAAGATATTGCTCGACCAGGGCGAGGATGGAGATGCGCGCGAGGTCCACTTTCTGTGCGCGCGCGAGATCGAGCAGAAGGTCGAGCGGGCCTTCGAAACCCTCCAGCGAGAGGTTCAAGGCCTCAGTCGTCATTCACGGGCACGCCGGCGAGCATAAGCACGTGATCGAAAGCCCAGCCGACAGCCGGCTCCAGCACGTGGCCCAGGGGATCGAAATGGATGCCGGCCTGGCCGAGTAGTGCCGGGCCTGCAATGAGGATGAGCACAAACACGATGCCGTAACGCTCCAGCCCCGCCCAGGCGCGGGCGATCCGAAGCGGCAGGATGCCCACGGCGACGCGGCCGCCATCCAGCGGCGGCACAGGCACCAGATTGAACAGGCCGAGCACCAGGTTCAACACAATAAAACTGCCGATGGCGGCCACCCAGGGCTGGCTGAGGCCTTGGATGCGCAAGGCCAGCGCGGCGGCGAATGCGAGGGTAAAATTCATCAGCGGGCCGGCGATGGCGACCAGCGCCATCATCTGCCGCGGATGGCGAAAACCGCTCGGATCCACGGGCACAGGCTTGGCCCAGCCGAACATGAACAGCACGCGGCCGACCGTGAGCAACTGGCTGAGCAGGAGGAAGCCGGGGAGCAGAAGGGTTCCGAAACGGTCGATATGCACCAGTGGGTTCAACGAGAGGCGGCCGGCGTCCCGCGCAGTGGTGTCACCCAAGGCCCAGGCCGCGTAGCCGTGGGCAAGCTCGTGCAGGATGATGGCGGTGGCGGCCAGGGCCACAGAGAGCAGGAATTGCTCGGCGAGCGCGAGGAAATGCGGGCTCATCACGCAAGAAACTTGGGAAGGAAGACCTTCTTTTCTGAAGAAAAGACGCAAAAAACTTCTGGCCGGCTGTCGCGGACTCGCTGGAAGCGTGCGGGCATCATGCGAGCAGGGCCGCGCGTTCGGCGGCGAGCGACTGGGCATCCAGTTCCTGGCGAGCGGTCTTGGCGTGGGCGCGGGCGGCGGCGACGCGGGCGAGCGCGGCGGGGGCGGCTGGCGGCAGGGCGGAGAGGAGATCGGTGGTCTCAGAGAGGATTCCGGAGCAATGAAGGGCCACGTCGCAGCCGGCTTGCAGGGCGCGCAGGGCGCGCAGGCTCGGAGTACCGGTGAGCGCGTGCATGGCGAGGTCATCGGTAATCAGCAGGCCTTGGAAGCCGATGGCATTGGGGTCGCGTATGACGCCGGCAATGATGGCAGGCGATTGGGTGGCGGGATTGGTCATGTCCAATGAGGTGTAGCGGATATGAGCCGTCATCAACCAGGGCAGGTGTCGATTGCGCGTGAAGGGCAGAAGATCGGCGGGCAGGACGGATTCCAGGGTGGGGAGTGTGAGGTGGGAATCGGCCAGGGCGCGGCCGTGGCCGGGCGCGTGTTTGCCAATGGGTTGGATGCCGGCGGCCAGCAGGCCTGCGGCGAAGGCGCTTCCCAGCGTAGCGACGATTTCCGGGTCGGTGGAGAAGGCACGATCGCCGATCACGTCGTGGCCCCCTGAGGCGCCCACATCCAGCACCGGGGCGGCGGCGATGTGGAAGCCGGCGGCGGCGCAATCCAGTCCGATGAGGGCGCCGGTGAGCCAGGCGGCACGTGGGGTTTGCAGGGCCGCGGCGGCGGGGTGCGCGCGCCAGTGGGGCGAGCGTAGGCGGGCCACTCGGCCACCTTCCTGATCGACCATCAGAAGGGCGTGGGGGAGTTCTGTGGTGATCTGGCTGATGAGGGCGGTGAGTTGGGCCGGGGTTTGGATGTTGCGTGCAAAAAGGATGATGCCGAGCGGCGGGTGCTGTGTGAGCAGTCTGGCTTCTTGTGTGCTGAGTGTTGTCCCGGCGATGCCAACTATTGCAGGTCTAATAGGCAAAAGTTCTTTGCTTCTTTCTTTCAAGAAAGAAGGCCTTCCTTCCTAAAACGCCGCAATGGAGCAATCGCCGCCTTGGGCGCGAACCTGGCCGCAGAATTCGGTGGCGGCGGCGATGTCGGCGAAGCCCCCGGTGCGCAGGCGCCAGATGGTGCGGCCAGCGAGATCGGCGCGGGCAATGTCCGGGCGATGGCTGTTGAAGAGTTTTGGCATTTTTTCGGCCAAGCGGCCCCAATCCTCTTCGGCGGCTTCGCGGCTTTCGAAGGCGGCGAGTTGGACCATTGTGCCGGCGGCCGCTTGTTCCGGTGCGGGGGCGGTGGCGGCGGCTTTTTCAATGGGGGCCAGCGGGGCGATGGGCGCTGCTTGGGCGGTTTGCTGGCGAGAGGGCGGCGGCATCGTATGCACCTTCGCGTGCAAGGCGCGCAGTTCGGGCTGTTCGGGCGGGGGGGCGAGGCGTTCGGGGCCGATGCTGGCGGAGAGATCTTCCAGGCCAGCGACTTTCATGCCGCCGGGATCGGCCGGTTTGATGCGCACCGGGCCTGGTGGCGGGGCGATTACAGGGATGCCATGGTGCACATGGTGGGAGAGGCTGACGGCGCCGACCACGAGCGCGATTATGCCGCCCAGGCCGGCCGCGGCCAGCGCCATGCGGCGAATTTCCGGGTCCATCCCGCCCCGCACTTCCGGGCGATAGGAGGGGCGCTGGTAATTCTGCGTGATTTGGGGCGTTGTGGGCATCGGGGCAAGCACCTTGTGTTTTCAGCGCATCTCCTCGACCGGAACGACGCCGAGGATGGAGAGGCCGGAGCGGATCACCATCGCGGTGGCCGAGACCAGGGCCAGCTTGGCTCGGGTTTCCACGGGCTTCGCTTCCTGGAGGAATCGCAACGCGGCATCATCCTTGCCGCGGTTCCATAGCATATGAAAGTCGGCCGCCAAGTCATAGAGAAAAAACGCAATTCGGTGCGGCTCACGCGCAAGTGCGGCGCCTTCCACCAGCCGTGGCCATTCGATCAGCCGGCGCAGCAGGATGAGTTCGGGCTCCGCGGTGAGGCAGGCGAGGTCGGTGGCGGCCAGGGCTTCGGCGGTGATGGCATCCGCGCCGAGCTGATCGGCGGCCAGGCGCAGCACGCTGCGGCAGCGGGCGTGCGCGTATTGCACGTAGAACACCGGGTTTTCCCGGGTTTGCGAGACGGCGAGATCGAGATCGAACTCCATCTGCGCATCGGCCTTGCGGGTGAGCATGGTGAAGCGCACGGCATCGCGGCCGACTTCATCGATCAGGTCGCGCAGGGTGACGAAGCTGCCGGCGCGTTTGGACATGCGCACGGGCTGCCCGCCGCGCAGCACATGCACGATCTGGCAGAGCACAATGTCGAGCACCTCGCCATGGTTGGCGACGGCGCGGACGGCGGCTTTCATGCGGCTGACATAGCCGCCGTGATCAGCACCCCAGACATCGATCATGATCTGCGCGCCGCGGGCGACCTTGTCGGCGTGGTAGGCGATATCATTGGCGAAATACGTGTTGGTGCCGTCGGATTTCTTCAGCGGCCGATCGACGTCGTCACCGAACCGGGTGGAGCGGAACAGGGTTTGCGGGCGGGGTTCCCAATCCTCGGGCGTTTTGCCCTTGGGGGGTTCGAGGATGCCTTCGTAGATGAGGTTTTTGCCGCGCAGCGCCTCGATGGCACGGTCGGCGGCGCCGGACTCGAGCAGCGCGCGTTCGGAGGTGAAAACGTCCTGGTGCACGCCGAGGGCGGCGAGGTCTTCGCGGATGGAGGCGAGCATCATGGCCATGGTGGTGTCGCGCACCGTATCCAGCCACTGGGCGGGGTCGGCGGGCGTGGCGCCGGCAGTGGCGAGGGCCGGGCCGTGGGTTTGGGCGAGGCCTTCACCCACCGGGACAAGATAGTCGCCGCGGTATTGCAGGCCGCCGGGCACGAGGGCGGCATATGCCTCCTCGGTGAGGGTGGTTCCGATGGCTTGCAGGTAGCGCCAGTAGGCCGCCCAGGCCAGGGCGATCACCTGGTTGCCGGCATCATTGATGTAGTATTCCTTGGTGACGGCGTAGCCGGCGCGGGCAAGCAGATTGGCCAGCGCGTCGCCCACCACGGCGCCACGGCAATGGCCGATATGCATGGGGCCGGTGGGGTTGGCGGAGACGTATTCCACGTTCACCGGGATGGATCGGCCGATCCGGCTGTCGCCGTAGGATTCGGCGGCGTGCAATATGATGGGGAGTTGGGCGCGCAGCGTTGCCGGGGCGAGGCGCAGATTGACGAAGCCGGGGCCGGCGGCGGTGGCCTCCGCGATATCGGGCTGGCTGGCGAGCGCACGCACGAGGTCGCCCGCCAGATCGGCGGGTTTGCGGCCCGCGTGGCGTGCGCAGACCATGGCGGCGTTGGTGGCCATATCCCCATGCGCCGGATCACGCGCGGGGGTCACTTCCACCCGCGCCGCGATCTCGCCCGGCAGGTCCGGGATGGCGGCGTGGAGGGCGGCCAGGATATGGGCGCGGATGTCGGCGAACAGGTTTTGGGTCATGGGTGATCAACTGGTGGGGGTGGGGCGCCGGGTCTAGCGTTCATTTGGCGGGTTGTGGAGGGGTGGGTTGGGGTGGTGCAGCAACGTGCGCATCCGTCGGTTGCGCCCCCATTCCGATCACCGCTGGAACGGATTGAGCAGACCAGGAAGGGGGAAGTGCTGGCTGATCTGGGCGAAATGGGCGGTGTTGCCGGTGGCGATGGTGGCGCCGTGCGTGATGGCGATGGCGGCGATGGCGAGGTCAGCGCCGGTTTTGATGGTTTTCTGCCGCGGATCGGAAAGGGTGAAGTGACGCAACGCCGGCGTTTCGATCATGCGCGCAAACAGCAGCGCGGAGGGGATGCAGAGGACGTGGATGTGCGGCCCGCCAGACAGGAGAAGTGAGTCGAGCCACGCCTGCAAAGTCGCCGATGTCGCGGGGTGATGCACCCTTTGGCGTTCAACGCCGCATTGTACTTCCGCCAGGCTTATCACGGTCGTTGCGATGTTGTGCCGACCCACGCGCTCCAGCCATGCGACCACGCCGGGATGCGGATTTTGCCTGCTGAGTACGCTCAGAACATCGGTATCGACGATGTACAGTGTGGATTAATCCTGATCGGATATTTTCGTATTTCCGGGAGGCGCCAGCGCAGGACTGCCAGTAATGTCATACATGATTCGATCGAACTCATCGTATCCGTCCGGACGAACACCCTTCTCCAGCAAATACGACTTCAGGCTGGGCTTGCTGCGCTCAAAATAGTCGCGTGACACGATCACGACCTCCCGCCCATCCCGGCGCTGGACAAATTGCGGGGTTCCCTCAACAGCCGCATCCATGATTTCGGAAAAATTTTGCCGCGCGGCGGACGCCTGCCACTGAGCCATGGTGATCTCCGGTTTCTGACCCGAGGATCATGGGGGTCAGGAGAGTAATTGTCAATTCAAACGTACAACTGAAACGACGTGCCGCGGCACGTTGCCCCACTCACCTCGTCGTCAAGGCGGCAAGGCGCTTGGGGGCAGCGTTGCTGCGGCGGTGAGCGACAGGTTGGTGGCGGATTCGCCGAGCGCGAAATGGTAGAGGCCGCCCGCGATGGACCAGCGGTGGCCGGGTTGGTCCCAGTCAGCGAGCAATCTCGGGTCTGTGTCGATGGTCACAGTGCGGGTTTGCCCGGGGGCGAGCGTGACGCGGGCCCAGCCGAGCAGGCGCTGCTGGGTGCGGTGGGGGGCGGCGGTCAGGTAAAGCTGCGGCGTGTCGGTGCCGGCACGGGGGCCGGTATTGGTGACAGCGAGGGTCACGCGCGGGGTTGGGCCGGGCAGAACGCGCGGGGATGACAGGCGAAAACTGGTATAGGTAAGGCCATAGCCGAACGGATAGAGCGGCGCCTGATGCCGGGCCGCATACCAGCGGTAGCCGACATCGGAGCCCTCCGTGTACGTGACGGTGAAGGCGGTGCCTGGCGCCTGGCCCTCGCCTGGCAGCACCGGGCGCGGCAATTGGGCGAGCGCGGCGGGGAAGGTGATGGGCAGGCGGCCGCTGGGGCTGGTGACGCCAAACAGGATGTTGGCGATCGCCTGGCCGCCGCGTGTGCCGGAATACCACGCCTCCAGAATGGCGGGCACGGCGGACTGCCATGGCATCAACACCGGGTTTCCGGTTTCCAGCACCACCACCGTGCGGGGATTGGCGCGCGCCACGGCGGCAATCACCGCATCCTGGCCATCCGGCAGGCTCAGATCGGGCAGATCCTCCCCCTCCCCGTTCCACTGCGTGGCAAACACGATGGCCACATCGGCACCGCGCGCGGCGTGTGCCGCCGCCGCGGGATAGCGCGCATCGGTGAAAACCACCTGCGCCTGCGGTGCCATCGCGCGGATGGCGGCGAGCGGGGCAGAGCCATTGAAGATTTTCACGCGGAAGGCGGCATCGGACGGGGCGTTGCCGCCGAGCTTTTCGATCAGCTCCGCCCCCTCCGGCCCCACGACCTGCGAGGACCCGCCGCCGGAGAGCACGCCGAAATCGGCATGGCCGCCGATGACGGCAATACGGCGGACCGCGCGCGGGGATAGCGGCAGAAGATTGCCGACGTTGCGCAGCAGCACGATGCCGGCCTCCGCCGATGCTTGCGAAACGGCGGCATCGGCCGCGACGTCGATCGGGGTCGGATGCGGCGGATCGTTGGTCACGCCGATCCGCCGCAGGGTGCCGGCGATGCGGGCGGCGGCATCCCGCACGCGCGCGGCCACGGCGGGATCGGACGCGGCGGAAGCGGCGAGCGGCGCGCCGAACCATATTTGGGAATCGAATTGCTGGCCGGATTCCTGATCCAGGCCCGCCATGATGGCGGACGCGGCATGCACCGCACCCCAATCCGACATCACCCAGCCGGGATAGTGCCAGTCGTGCTTCAAAACATCGTTCAGCAGCCAGGGGTTTTCGCAGGCGTAGGGGCCATTTACCCGGTTATACGCGCACATCACCGATCCGGGCCGACCCTGTTCGATGGCGATTTCGAAGGCCAGCAGATCGCTTTCCCGCGCGGCGGCTTCGCCGATGACGGCGTTGTGGACACTGCGGCCGGTTTCCAGATCGTTCAGCGCGAAATGCTTGATGGTGGAGACGATGTGCTGGTCCTGAATGCCCTTGATGGAGGCGCCGGCGATGCGGCCGGCGAGCCATGGATCCTCGCCGGCGTATTCGAAATTGCGGCCGTTGCGCGGATCGCGCGCCAGATCCACGCCGCCGGCCAGCAGCACGTTGAACCCCTTCGCGCGGGCTTGCCGGCCGATCATCGCACCGGCGCGATAAGCGAGTTCGGGTGAGAAACTTGCCGCTTCGGCCAGGCCCGATGGCAAGGCGGTGGCGCCATCGTGCCGCAGGCCCATGATGAATGCCACGCCGAGGCTGGCATCGGTTTCGCGTAGCGCGGGGATGCCCAGGGCGGGCAGGCCGGGCACGTAGCCGGCGCCGATGATGGCGTCCGGCGGCAGGGGGCCAGAGCTGTAGGGGCCGGTGTCGACAGCCATGCGGCCATGGAGGGCGGGGATGGGCAGTGGGGCGGCGGCAATGAGGAAGAAAAAGAAGCAAAAAGACGTTTTCTTATTGAGTCGGGTATCCGCCACAGCACCCACCTAAAGTATTAAAAGTTTTTTGCTTCTTTTTTTCAAAAAAGAAGACCTTTCTTATTCATCCATGCATCGAGAGGTCCGTGAGTCTCTTATACTCCTCCTGCGCGAACCGGTCCGTCATTCCCGCCACATAATCGCACACCACCTGCGCCGCCTGGGCGGGCTGCCCCTCGCCCGCCTGGGCGCGCCAGCCATCCGGCAGGGTGGCGGGATCGGCATGGAGCAGGGCGAAGAGTTCCTCGGTGAGGCGGCGGGCCTTGGATGTCATGCGGTTGACGCGCCAGTGGCGGTACATGCGGGCGCGGAGGAATTCCTTGATGGCGTGGTTGGCTTCCGCCATGCGCGGGGAGAAGCCGACCACGGGTTTTTTGGCGCGGCGGATGCGGTCCGGGCTGTCGGGGTCCAGGGCGGCCAGGCGGGTGCGGGTTTCCTCCACCAGGTCGCTGACCAGGGCGTTGATGACGCGGCGGATGGTTTCGTGGCGCAGGCGCTGGGGGGGCATATCGAAGCTGAGGCGGCGGGCTTCGGCGAGCGCTTCGTGCACGACGGGGAGGTGGGCGATATCGTCCGGGCCGAACAAACCGAAGCGCATGCCATCGTCCAGATCGTGGCTGTGATAGGCCACATCGTCCGCGATGGCGGCGATCTGGGCTTCGGCGGAGGCGTGGGTGGCGAGCATCAGGTCGTGCCGCGCGGTGTAGGCCTGGATGTAGGGGGCGGGTTTTGGCAGCGGGCCGTTGTGTTTCACCAGGCCTTCCAGCGTTTCCCAGGTGAGGTTCAGGCCATCGAAGCCGGCGTAGCGGGATTCCAGCCGGGTGACGACGCGCAGGGTCTGGGCGTTGTGATCGAACCCGCCCCAGGGCTTCATGCGGATGTTCAGCGCATCCTCGCCGGCGTGGCCGAAGGGGGGGTGGCCCAGATCATGGGCCAGGGCCAGCGCCTCGGTGAGGTCTTCATCGAGGTTGAGTTCGCGGGCGGCGGAGCGGGCGATCTGCGCCACTTCCAGGCTGTGGGTGAGGCGGGTGCGGTAGAAATCCCCCACATGGTTGACGAAGACCTGGGTTTTGTACTGGAGCTTGCGGAAGGCGGAGCTGTGGATGATGCGGTCCCGGTCGCGCTGCCAGGGGCTGCGGGAGGGGCTGTCCGGCTCCGGGTGCAGGCGCCCGCGGGAGGTTTCGGCGCGAACGGCGTAGGGGGCGAGCATGTCAGTTGCCAGTTGTCAGAGCGGAGTTGGGGGCGCGGTTTTGTCGAGGGTGGGGATGGCACATCTGGCGGGGCCTGACTATGTAGGGGATATGAGCTTTACCGTATCCGACCGAGCCCTTGACCGGGTGGCTGAGATTGTGGCGGCCGAGGGCCGCGCGGCGGCGCTGCGCGTGGCGGTGCTGGCCGGGGGGTGCAGCGGGTTCCAGTACAAGTTCGATCTGGACGAGGCGCTGAACCCCGATGATCTGGTGATCGAGCGTGGGGCGGCGCGGGTGGTGGTGGACCCGACCAGCCTGGATTTGCTGGCAGGCGCGGAGCTGCATTACGCGGACGAGCTGATGGGTAGTTATTTTACTGTGCGCAATCCGAATGCGACGAGTTCGTGCGGGTGCGGGACGAGTTTTTCGATTGATTAGAAAGGAAGAACGTTCTTTTTTGAAAAAAAGAACCAAAAAACTTTTGACACTTGGGGTACGCTGCCGGGTAGTCGCGCACCAAAAGTTAAAAGTCTTTTGCTTCTTTTCTTCAGAAAAGAAGACCTTTCTTCTTCCATGAAAATCGCGACCTGGAACGTCAACGGCAGCCGCGCCCGCGAGCAGAACATCTGCCGGTGGCTGGAGGCGAACACGCCGGATCTGCTGCTGTTGCAGGAGATCAAGTGCGAGGCGGGCAGTTTTCCGCCGGTATTCGCACAGATGGGGTGGCACTCGGCGGTCGTCGGCCAGAAGGGTTTCAATGGTGTGGCGGCGCTGGCGCGGGCGCCGCTCGATGTGCGGCTGACCCGGCTGCCGGGGTTGCCGGAGGAGGATGCGCAGGCGCGGTATCTGGAGGTGGCGTTCGGCGGGCTGGTGGTGGGCAATCTGTATTTGCCGAACGGCAATTCCAACGGCGATGTGGGTTACCAGTACAAGCTGCGGTGGATGGAGTGTCTGGGCGCGCATGCGGCGGCGCTGCTGGCGGATGATGTGCCGTTGATTCTGGCAGGCGATTACAATGTGTGCCCGCAGGACGTGGATTTTGCGGCCGGCGTGCTGGGGCCGGAGGATGCGCTGGTGCGGCCCCAGACGCGGGCGCTGTATTGGCAGATGATCTGGGGCGGGCTGACGGATGCGGTGCGGGCCGTAAAGCCTGAGGGCGCGGTGTATACGTTCTGGGATTATCAGGCGGGGTGCTGGGCCAAGAACCGTGGCTTGCGGATCGATCATGCTCTGCTGTCCCCTACGGTCGCGGAACGGCTGGTTTCCGCGGTGCCGGATAAGCGCGTGCGGGGGGAGGATACGCCCTCGGATCATGTGCCGCTGGTGGTGGAACTGGCGGCGTAGGTTTTTTGGCCCCGTGCCGGCGCCAGTGCTGGCGGATTGTGGCGGCGGGCAGATCGAGGACAGGCGATGACCCTTGCGACAGCGGTTTATTTCATCCAGACCTGGGCGGTGGTTTACGCGCTGTTGCTGGCGGTGTATTTTGCCACCGGATTTTTGTTTTTCAATAACGACCCGGCGAGCGCCGATCGGATCCAGCCTGGCCGCGTGTTGGCGGGTGCGAAAGTGCGGCGCGATATGCTGCAGAGCGTGCGCTCGCTGGCGAGTATCGCCTTACTGTTTGCCATCGGTCACGTTCTCTACAAACAGTTTCATATTGGATGGATGGCATGGCCGACGAGTGTGTGGTCTGTGGTACTATCTTTCGTTCTTTCAGCGATCGCTTATGATACCTGGTTCTATTGGCTGCATCGGTTGTTGCACACCAGGCCGTTCTACCGGGCCATTCACCGCTGGCATCATTTGAGCCTGCCGTCCGTTGCGTGGTCGAACAACAGCGATACGTTTATCGACAACATGTTTTTGCAATCCTACTGGCTGGTGGCGCATCTGATTTTGCCGATCGCGCCGGTGGTGCTGCTGGCGCATAAATTGTATGATCATATCACCGGGATTATTGGCCATTCGGGTGTGGAGCATGGTGGCCGGATCACGTATCCCCCCTCCCCTTTCAACAGCGTGACGCACCACGATCAGCATCACCGGTATTTCAACTGTAATTATTCGCCGCATTTCACGGTGTGGGATCGGCTGATGGGGACGCTGCACCCGACGCATGATGCGGAGCTGAGGGAGAATTTGCGTCGCAGGCAACTCGGGGGAGTGCAGTGACGAAGGATGTTAAGCAAGGATAGCTCGGGTCTCAGTCCACCGTCGCGCTCTACCGCGATGTAACGTTTATTGGTGGGCGGAGGCGCAGTAATACTGATTTCAGGGCCGAAGCGCCTATGTGCGCTGCCGACGGTGGGCGCGTTTGAGGACAATAGCGCTTCCAACTCCGCCTTCTGCTTTCGGGTCAGCTTCGCGCGCACCAGATTATAGGACTGTATGGCGAGGCACTCGATCACCTCGGCTGGTACATCCGCGTTGAGATCGACACAGATCCAAAAACGCCGGTCGAGGTGGCTGCGATGGCCCACACCGGAGTATTGCGCCCGCAGGATTTCCACTAAGCCCGGCTCGCATTTCAGGATGACAGCCTCGATACGCCGCATCTCCAGAATAGCGAACATCTTCTCCATCACCTTGTAAATCAGCACGCCAGGGGCGGAGGGCAGCGGCGCCCACACCGCGCCCGGCCTGGCGGCAAGAGTGGTCTTGAGGGATGCGGCGGTCGAATTGGTGCTCAAGATACAAGGCTCCGGCAACACCCGTGGTGTGGGGTGATATGAACGGGAGTGGAAGGAAGAAAGGACTTCTTTTTTGAAAGAAAGAAGCAAAAAACTTGTGTTCCTGGCTGGAGGTGGGCGTTGGTTTGGGTGATAAAGGGGTGTCTGCATCGCCCAGGCGCGGTGCTGGGCTACGGGAGGGTAATTCATGGCACGGCCGCCTCTGCCGCCCTTTACGGTGGAAACTGCCGCGCAGAAAGCCCGGATGGCGGAAGATGCGTGGAACACGCGTGATCCGGCACGGGTGGCACTGGCATACACCGAGGATAGCCAATGGCGGAACCGCAGCGAGTTCTTCACGGGGCGCGCGGCAATCGAGGCGTTCCTGACCCGTAAATGGGCCGCGGAAAATGACTATCGGCTGATCAAGGAGGTTTGGGCCTTCACGGGCAACCGTATTGCGGTGCGGTTCGCCTACGAATGGCACGATGCCACAGGCACCTGGTTTCGCAGCCATGGCAACGAACAATGGGAGTTCACCGAAGAAGGGCTGATGCGGCGGCGCGAGGCTTCGATCAACGATGTGCCGATCGCCGAAGGTGATCGGAAATTTCTGTGGAACCTTGGGCCGAGGCCAGCCGCGCATCCGGGACTGAGCGAGCTAGGGCTCTGAGAAGGGAAATGTTTCGATACATGGTGAAAAGGACGGCGTAACGCGGGGCACCCATCTAACGGTCAAGCTTCGGATTGAAGCGGTAGTGGAAAAAGACTGAGAGGATGACCATGAACGTGTTTCGTCGTCTGGCCCTCGGAGGGGCCCTGGCTGGGGCTTTCGCGCTGCCAGCCCTTGTTCCGTCCACGGCGCAAGCCTGGTGGGGACCGCGCTTCGGGGTGTCGGTTGTGGTGCCGGCGCCCGTAGTCGTTGCGCCGCCGCCGGTTTATCCGTATGCGCCAGTATACCATTTCGTGCCGGCACATTATCTGCCCAACGGCGCGTTTGTGCCCGCGCATTGGGGTTACTATTAGGTTTGCCGGGCCAGGGACGTTCCCCTGGCCCTAGCCTATCGCTGGGGGCGCTACCGCGGGTTCGCCCTGGGCCAGGATTTCGGCGCGTACAAAACTATGGGCCAGCGCGTGATACACGCCCTCAGGGCACACCGCGCGGGAGGCACCATAGCCCAGGAGAGAGGCGATCATCAGGGGCACGACCAGGGCGTGATCGTCGGTCATTTCCGTGACAATCACGAAGGCGGTGATGGGCGCCTGCACCACGCCGGCGAAATAGGCGACCATGGCAAGCACCACCATCACCTGAACGGGCTGACCGGGAAGCAGGGCAGCAATGTCGGCACCCAGTCCGGCGCCGACCGCCAGCGAAGGCGCGAAAATGCCGCCGGGGATGCCGCTGATGGAGGAGGCGACGGTGGCGACGAATTTCAGCGCGCCAAAGGTGAGGCTGGGGGCGCCCGGCGTGGCCTGAACCAGGGCTTTGGCCTGTGCATAGCCGGTGCCGAAGGCGTCACCATGAGAAAGAAGACCGCAGATGGCGACGACCAGGCCACAGAGTGCGGCAAAGGCCACGGGACGCTTGCGCAGGAAGCGGCCGGGCCAGCCGGTGAGCGCACCGCCGAAGAGGATGAGGGTGCGGCTGAAACAGCCGCCGCAAAACCCCGCGAACACCGCGAGCAAGGGCAAAGCAAGCCAGCCTTCCACGCCGTGCAGAGCTTCATGGGTGGTGCCGAAATAGGTGTAGTCGCCCTGCAGCGCCAGCGAGGTGAGGCCGGCAGCGATGACGCCGCCGATGATGACACCGCTCGTTCGGGCCTCGAAGGAACGGCTCATTTCCTCGATCCCGAACACGATGCCTGCGAGCGGAGTGTTGAAGGCAGCGGAAACGCCTGCGGCCGCACCTGCCAGGATAAGGCCCGGCTGGCGGCGCGGCGAGAGCCTGCCGACGGCGAACATGATGGAGGCACCCACCTGCACGGTGGGACCCTCGCGTCCGATCGAGGCACCACAGAGCAGGCCGACGAGCAGGAGAATCATCTTGCCCACAGCCAGGCGCAGGGAAACCAGGCGCTGCCGCGCCGCGCGGCCGGAAAGCTGCATGGCGGCAATGGCCTGGGGGATGCCGCTGCCGCCGGAATTGGGGAAATGGCGGCGGGAGACGTAGCTGCACACTGCGAAGCCCGCGGGCGTCAGCAGCAGCACCCAAAGCGGATGGGCAGCGAATACGGCGTGGAAGCCGCGGCCGGCGAAATCGGCCGTATAGGCGAGGGCCACTGCGGCTGCGCCAACGACCACCCCGCCGAAGACGAACAGAGTGCGGCGTTGCCAACGGCGGGTGGCGAGAATGACCCGGCGGGTTAGACGGAAGGGGGGTTTCATGCAGCGGCCTGAGAAAGAAAGGAAGAAAGTGTTCTTTTTTGAAAAAAAAGAACCAAAAAACTTGTGTTCTTGCGCCCTTCCCCGCTATCCGACACGGTTGCAACCACATGTATCTGAACGAATAAAAGTTTTTTGGTTCTTTTTTTCAAAAAAGAACATCTTCCTTCCGCGAATAGCTGAGTTGATTGGGTGTCGCTTCGTGCACCGTTCACTGGTGGCCGAATCGTCAGCACACCATATATGGTGGGCTGACCCTGAATTAGGACAGCATATGGATCAGATAAGCCTGAACGTTGTGAGCCTGGACGAGCAGCCGGTTCGGTTCGACCTGCTGACGGAGAACCCGGTGTACAAGCCGTTCCGCTATCCATGGGCTTATGAGGCGTGGCTGACGCAGCAGCGGGTGCATTGGCTGCCGGAGGAGGTGCCACTGGCCGACGACGTGAAGGATTGGCATCGCAATCTGACGGACGCCGAGCGCAACCTGGTGACGCAGATTTTCCGGTTTTTCACCCAATCCGATGTGGAGGTGAACAACTGCTACATGAAGCACTACAGCCAGGTGTTCAAGCCGACTGAAGTGCTGATGATGCTGTCGGCGTTTTCGAACATCGAGACGGTGCATATTGCCGCCTACAGCCATCTTCTCGATACGATCGGCATGCCGGAGATCGAGTACCAGGCGTTCCGCCGGTTCAAGGAGATGAAAGACAAGTTCGATTACATGCAGGGCTTTAGCGTTGCCAGCAAGCATGAAATCGCAAAGACCTTGGCGGCATTTGGGGCGTTCACCGAAGGCCTGCAACTGTTCGCGAGTTTTGCCATTTTGCTGAATTTCCCGCGCTTCAATAAGCTGAAGGGGATGGGGCAGATCGTCAGTTGGTCGGTGCGGGACGAGACACTGCACTGCCTTTCGATCATAAAACTCTTCCGCACGTTCGTTCAGGAGAATCCGGAGATCTGGACGGAGGATTTACGGCGCGAGCTGTATATCACCTGTGCCACGATCGTGGATCACGAGGATGCATTCATCGATCTGGCATTCGAGCTGGGGCCGGTGGATGGGTTGGATGCGACGCAGGTAAAGACCTACATCCGGTTCATTGCCGACCGCCGGCTGATGCAGCTGGGGTTGAGCCCGTTGTTTCATGTGGAGCGAAATCCCCTGCCATGGCTGGATGACATGCTGAATGCCCCCGAGCATGCGAATTTCTTTGAGAACCGCTCGACGGAATATAGCAAGGCATCGACCGGCGGCACATGGGACGATGTTTGGCCGGAGACGCGGGGGAATGCGGATTAGAGGGCGCGGGGGGCTTTGAAGGGAAGCATGCACTGGACCCAGGGGGTGACGAAACGGTCCAGAGAGAGCGATTCGTGGATGGCGGTGACGTTCTGGCCAAGCAGGCGGGTGGAAACGAGGGAGCGGGCGTAAAAGGGCGTGTCCTCCAGGGTAGCAACAACGCCTGCGCTGGCGCCGGGCTCGCAGCGGGTGGTGCGGGGGATGCGCCAGAAGGTGGCGGGAAGTGTGGCACCAGGCGGCGCCTCGAATGGCTCGGCGCGCCCCTCCGTTGTGTAGCGCAGGGCAGTGCAGAAAGCCTCGCCCGTGCGGCGCTGGCCGTGGTAGAGAACGGCCATGCCGTGGTCTAGCGGGGCGCGGCACCAGTCCCACCCTGTGAAGGCGTCCTCAAGAGGTTGGTCGCCGGAATTGGTGTCGAAATAGGCGGTGCCTTTCCAACGCAACGCAGGGCTTTGCAGATCCACCTCCACCGGCGCGCCGGGGGCGATGGGGGACCACCGGTGGCGGCCAATGCCATCCAGCGCCACTTGGTGAGTCGCAAGGCCCTGGGGGGAAAGGCGCAGCGTGCCACGGATTCGCATGGGCAAGGGCGCGGTGATCTCCGAAAAATCGACGCTGAGCGTGGTACCGTCCCACCGCAGGGATGACGGGCCGATCTTGAGGTTCTCTGAATCGCGCGCCAGCGCCCCAGCCCCCCGCTCGGTCATGGACCAGCGCTTGCCGGCGCGGCCATATAGGGCGACGTTCAGGGCGCAATGCTGCGCGGGGTCGGCCGCGCGGCCGCCACGGCGCGCGAATTTGTACCACGGGGAAAACACGCTGCCGATGAAGGCGATCAGCGTGATGCCGTGCTGGCCGTCATCGCTAAGGGCGTCGATATACCACCAGATGTACCCACGGGGGGCTACCGGCTGATCGAACCGCCAGTGGCGATCACGCTGGCCGCCGCCAGGCGGCCCGAAAGCGCCGCCATCGGCACCCCTGCCCCCGGATGCGTGCTGCCCCCCGCCAAAAAAAGGCCCGGGATCTTCGTGCGGCTGCCCGGGCGGCGGAAGGTGGCCATCGAACCGTGTACCGCCTGCCCGTAGAGCGCTCCCCCCGTCGCCGGGAACAGAGATTCGAACTGAGCCGGACCCGTGACCAGGCTGGCCTCCGCTGTCCGGTGAACATGCAGGCCGCAACGGGCGAGATGAGCAAAACTGCGGTCCGCGCATTGGTCGATCTCCGATGGGGTGGGGCCGCCCAAATCGCCGGTGGGCGGGGCATTGACGAGGCAGAGAAGGCGTTCGGGGCCGGCGGGAGGCGCGTCGCCTTCGTCTCCACGATCCTGGGCGCAGACGTAAATGGTGGGGGCGCGGGGTAGGCGACGATCGGCGAAGATATCGGCGAATTCGGCCGGGTAGTCATCGGAGAAAAACACGTTGTGGCGGAGCAGAGGAAAACCCTCGGTGCGCGCGTGCAGGGCCCAGGTTAGGGCAGAGAGCGAGCGGTCGCGTTCGGCGACAGGGGGGATGGCGCCGGCGGCGGCGCGGCCGAAACACAGCGCGGCCAAGGCAGCGGCATCGGCGTTCAGCACGATGGCGTCGCCGGGAAAACGCTCGCCGGTCGTTGTATGGACGGCGGAAGCGCGGCCGTTGGTGATTTCTATCCTCTCCACCTCGGCGCCGGTGTGGATGGTGGCGCCGCGGCGCGCGGCCAGGCCGGCCAGCGTGGCGGCGAGGCGATACATGCCGCCTTGCACCAGCCACACGCCTTGCCGCTCCACATGGGCGATCAGCATGAGGGTGGCGGGGGCAAGGTAGGGCGAGGAGCCGCAATAGGTGGCGTAGCGGCCAAAGAGCTGGCGCAGGCGGGGATCGGTGAAATGGGTGCCGATGGCCTTCATCATCGTGTCGAACGGGCTGATGCCGAGCATGTCCACAATGCCGCCGCGGCGCACCAGCGAGAGCGGCGTGGGCAACGGGCCGCGCAGGAACGGGCGTTCCAGGGTTGCGTAAATCTTGGCGGCGCGGGCCGAGAAGGTGCGGAAACCGGCGGCTTCGGCCGGGCTGGCGAAAGCGGCGATGGCGTCGGCCGTCTCATCGAGATCGGCGAATAGATCCAGGCGCGCGCCGGTGGCCCAGGCGTGGCGGGCGAGCACGCGCACCGGCAGGAGGGATAGTTCGGCGGCCAGCGTGGTGCCGGCGTCGGCGAAGAGGGACTCGAACACCCAGCGCATAGTGAACACGGTAGGCCCGGCATCGATCGGCACACCGCCGGCATGTACCTGGCGCATCTTGCCGCCGGGGGTGGGCTGACGCTCGAGCACCGTGACATCGAAGCCGGCGGTGGCAAGGTCGATGGCGGCAGCGAGGCCGCCGATGCCGGCGCCAATGATCACCGCGCGGCGTGAAGCCATCTGGCGTCCCTTCAGTAAGCAAGCTTTGGCTTGACACAGATGTCAGTAAAGTCTGACAGTCCGAATGACAAGTGAGATTGACATTTCAGGGCGGGAGCGGTGCGGATGGACCCTTTGTCACGGATCGAGCAGGCGCTGAATGCGGCGGTTGGCATGGCGGAGGGGCCGGGATGCCCTCCAAGGCTGGCATCGGCGATGCGGGCGAGCGTGTTTCCGCGAGGTGCGCGGATACGCAGCCGGCTGTGCCTGGCCGTGGCCTATGCGTGTGGCGAGGATGAGCCGGCCGTGACGGACGCGGCAGCGGCGGCGGTCGAACTGCTGCACTGCGCATCTTTGGTGCATGACGACCTGCCGTGTTTCGACGATGCGGATACGCGCCGTGGCCGGCCTTCCGTGCACCGCGCATTTGGCGAGCCGCTGGCGGTGCTGGCGGGTGACGCGCTGATCGTGCTGGCGTTCCAGGTGCTGGCCGAGGGTGCGGCCTGCGCGCCGGTGCGGCTGGCGCAGTTGGTGCGCGTGATCGGGCGCGGCGTAGGCGTGCCGCGGGGGATTGTGGCGGGTCAGGCCTGGGAATGCGAGCCGGAAGCCAATCTGGCGCAGTATCAGCGGGAAAAGACGGGCGCTCTGTTTGCCGCGGCCACGCGGGCCGGCGCTGTAGCGGCGGGCGCCGATCCGGAGCCGTGGCGCGCGCTGGGCCTGCGCCTGGGCGAGGCGTTTCAGGTAGCCGACGACATAAGGGATTTCGTGTGTTCGGCTGACGAGCTGGGCAAGCCGGCCGGCCAGGATGCGGCGCATGCGCGGCCGAGCGCGGTGGCGCAGCTTGGGCTGGATGGGGCGATCGCGTGGCTGGATGAACTGGCTTCGCGGGCAGTGGCCTCGGTGCCGATGTGCCAGGGGCAGTTGGATCTCAGAAGCCATATTCTGACAGAGACGGGGCGGCTGTTGCCGCAGGGTTTGGTGAGGAAGGCAGCATAAGAAAGTGTTCTTTTTTGAAAAAAAGAACCAAAAAACTTTTACTCATATGGCGTACGCTTCCGGCGACTCCGCGACAGCGCATCAAAAGTTTTTTGCTTCTTTTTTTCAAAAAAGAAGACCTTCCTTTCTTATGTTGCGCGATCGATTTGTCAGCGATCCTCGTTTCCGTGCCTGGGCCGCAAGGTTCTTCCTGACGCGCTTCGTCGCCCGCCGGCGCACACGCGAGCTGTTCGATATCTGCGCCGGATTTGTGTACGCGCAGGTGCTGGCGGCGTGTGTGTCGCTGCGGTTGTTCGATGTTTTGGCGGAAGGGCCGCAGAGCGTGGCGCGGCTTTCTGCGCGGTGTAGCGTGCCGATGGAGGGGATGGCGCGGCTGCTGGATGCGGCGGTGGCGCTGAAGCTGGTATCGCGGCGCAGCGGCGGGGCGTTTGGTTTGGGCGGGTTGGGCGCGGCAATGGTGGGCAACGAGGCGGTGGCCTCGATGGTGGCGCATCATAGCATGTTGTACGCGGATCTGGCCGATCCGGTGGCGCTGTTGCGCGGAGAACGAGAGACCCGGCTGTCCGCCTATTGGGCCTATGCGCGCGCCGAGTCGCCGGCTTCGGTGAGCGGGGACGAGGTGGCGCCGTATACCGCGCTGATGGCGGCCTCCCAGACTCTGGTGGCAGGCGAGATTCTGGATGCGTATCCCGTGGGGCGGCATCGCTGCCTGCTGGATGTGGGCGGCGGCGATGGCAGTTTTCTGCGCGCGGCGGCGGCGCGGGCGCCCGGATTACAATTGATTCTGTTCGATCTGCCGGCGGTGGCGGCAAAGGCCGAGGCCCGATTCGCAGCGTCTGGGCTGTCGGAGCGCGCGCGCGCGATAGGCGGAAGTTTCCGCAACGGCCCCCTGCCCCAGGGTGCGGACATCATTTCACTTGTTCGTGTGGTGCACGATCATGATGACGAGGTGGTGGTGGGGTTGTTGCGCGCGGCGCATGCGGCTTTGCCCCAGGGCGGCACGCTGCTGCTGGCCGAACCTATGGCGGCGACGCCCGGGGCCGAGCGCATGGGTGATGCGTATTTCGGATTTTACCTGCTGGCGATGGGAAGTGGCCGTCCGAGGACCGCCGCGACACTGAAGGCACTGTTGACAGACGCCGGGTTCACCCAGGTGCGCCGCGTGCGCACGCATACCCCGCTGCTCGCCAGTGTGCTGGTGGCGCGGCGGGGATGATCGCGCCACATCACGGCGACAACCTGTAAATCTAGATTGACATAAGCTGCTGTCAGTCTAGGGTTACAGTCAACGCGAACCGCTGAACACGAGAGGAGCCGCCATGCTGACAAATGCAGTTGTACTGACTTCTCCGGAGCATCTGGCGGTACAGTGCCTTTCCATCGCCGAGCCTGGCGAGGAGGACGTGGTGGTGGACATCGCGTTCAGCGGCATCAGCACGGGCACGGAACGGCTGCTGTACACTGGAAAGATGCCGCCTTTTCCCGGCATGGGATACCCGCTGGTGCCTGGCTACGAGTCGGTCGGGCGCGTACGGTCGGCGGGCGAGAAGGCGGGCATAGAGGCCGGGCAGTTGGTTTTCGTGCCGGGCGCCAATTGTTACGGCGAGGTGCGCGGGCTGTTCGGCGGCACCGCATCACGCGTGGTGACGCGTGGCGCGCGGGTTGTGAAGGTGCCGGAGACTCTCGGCGAAACGGGCATTCTGCTGGCGCTGGCGGCAACCGCGCAGCATGCGATCGCCCTGCCGGGCATTGAGCTGCCGGATTTGATCGTCGGCCATGGCACGGTTGGCCGACTGCTCGCCAGGCTGACGGTTGCCGCCGGCGGCAACCCCGTAGTGTGGGAAGTCAATCCCGCACGGGCCGATGGCGCAGCGGACTATACGGTGATCAACCCTGCCGATGATACCGGGCGGAAATATCGCTGCATCGTCGATGCGAGCGGCAACGCGGGGCTGCTGGACACCCTGATCGGCAAGCTCGCCCCCGGCAGCGCTGTGGTGCTGGCCGGGTTTTACGACACGCTCACCTTCACGTTTCCGCCGGCCTTCATGCGCGAGGCGCGCATTCTGATCGCCGCCCAGTTTCTTCCCACGGATATCGCGCATGTGCTGGCGCTGATCGATGCGGGAAAACTGTCGCTCGATGGCCTGATCACGCATCGCCAGGCGGCCGACACCGCGCAAGACGCCTACCGCACGGCTTTTGCCGATATTGCGTGCCTGAAAATGAGTCTCGATTGGAGAGAGTTCGTATGAACGCCCACGTCAACCCACAGGCTGCCCCGAACGCTCAGGTGAGCA
>Ga0209208_10002727_pt1 | contig 25367 bp, 17 predicted proteins | sample S1TSphfallax_3_FD_187694 | JGI IMG/M metagenome (GOLD analysis project Ga0209208, IMG submission 187694) | Host-associated microbial communities from peat moss isolated from Minnesota, USA - S1T2_Fd - Sphagnum fallax MG (SPAdes) (version 2) | ecosystem: Host-associated > Plants > Peat moss >...
GTGTAACTTCGTTGTGTGGTGAGCGCGAGGCCACGCAGTTGCATGTCCTCTATAAACCGTTGTCTGAGCGGGGTCATCGGGGTCCTTGAGTTTGGATTTCGGTTACTGCTAATAACCGGACTTCCAGTGTAAGGAGTGCCTTGCGCCCACCTACCTTCCACGACCCGCTGTTTTTCAACGCAAGGTGGCACACGGCTACCGCGAAGCGGTTTAGTTCACCACAGCCGGCAATCGGCTTGCCGTCCTCGCTATACACATGACCTGACAGCTCCGTGGAAGGAATCACCGGAACAACAATTCCGGAGCGCCACCATCCCGGCCTGGCATCAACAAATCCGCCGCCAAACTGGGCCTGCAGCAGTTTCCCGAATCGCTTGTCCCACACCAGCACGAAACAGCAACCGTCTCGCGGCCCGGTTGCAGTGAATCTGCCTTTCTCATCGGTGTACCCGGCCTCTTTCCCGCCATCCCTGAAATAAACCATCACATGCGGCACCGGCTTTCCCGTGGTCCAGTCAATCACCGTGCCGGAAACAATCGTTCGATTTGAACCCGCCGCCAAGCCAGCCACAAAACAAAGAATCCCGCAAGCAATCAGCAGCAGGAGGAGTTCAGCCGCCTTTCGCATGAGACCAAAGACACCAATAAGTCGCAAAAAGTTCCAACTAGCCGCGTGCTGCTGGCACTCTTTCGCCGGCAGCACGCCGCAACACCAACCTAACTCCCGGAACTGCTAATCCCGGCATTCGACAGCGTCTGCAAAATAATCGACTGCGGACTCAGCGACTGACTCGTGTTCCCGCTCGCCTGCAGCGAAGCCAGCAACTGCTCCAATTGCTGAAAAATGCTGCTCGTGGACGAACTGCTCGTCGATGAAGTGCTGCTCGAATCGCTGGAGCTGCTGTCTGTGGCCGGCGGCGGAGGCGGCGGACCCTGCGCTCCCCCGCCAATCGCCTGCGCCAAATCCGAAATATTGGGCAATTGCCCGCTCGTCGACGCCGTCGTAAAGTCATTGGCAAGCTGCGTCAGTTCGCTCGCGCCCGACGTGTTCCCGTCGGCCGTGTCCGTCTGCGCCGCTGTCTGCAAATTCGTGGCAATCTGCTGAGTCAGCGTCGCATACTCGGTCGGATTCGATTGCTGCAGCTCCTGAAGCGTGCTCAAGATTTGGGCGAACGGCGAAAGCTGGCTCGCATCCGAGTTCTGCCCGGCCGATGACACGGCATTGTTGCTGTTACTGGTGTTCGCGCTGGCTCCATACGTCTGGAGGGCGCTGTTTAATATTTGTTCGAGATAGGAATTGTTCGTGAGAGAACTCACGGAGTTAATGCTCATGCGTTTTGCCAAAGCAATTGCCATGCCCGTTCTATCTGCTTGAAAAATAGCGCGCCCATTGTCAATTTCATGCGCCCTCGGCAAAAACTTGCCGCGCTAAATTGACGCTTATCTTATGCCTTTACAATCACTTAACAAACCCCGGTAAAAACTTTACAAAGGCCGCGCTGCCGGGCAGTAGACTAGTTCCCATATCTCAAATGCGCAAAGCGATTCTGAGTTTGCTGCTGCTGGCCGGATGCTCGCCTAGCGACCGGAAACAACCCCTCACGCACGACGCTTACATCTGGCAGCGCCGCTGGAACGTCTCTGTCACGCAAGCCGTGCGTGAATCCGCCCCTTCCATTCACGCCTGGCGCGTGCTCGCCGCCGAAGTCAATGCAGCGGGCGAATGGCTCCCTGTCGCCGCCAACCAAGAGTCCCTCCGCAATTCCGCAAAACCGGTCATCGGAGTCATTCGGACCAGCCGCCTGGACGATCACTTATCCACCAAAGCCGCCGCCCTCGCCGCCGAATGGAACGTCCGCGGAATCGAGATCGATTACGACTGCGGGACCGAAAGCCTCCCGCGCTACCGTGATTTTCTCCGCCTGCTGCGCGCAACGCTCAGCCGCCGCTATTCACTCTCCATCACCGCGCTGCCCAGTTGGCTCGCCAGCCATGACTTGCCAGCTTTGCTATCGGAGGTCGATGAATCCGTCCTCCAGGTTCACTCCGTCATGAGTCCCAAACAAGGCCTGTTCAACAAAACAATCGCCGCAGATTGGGCCCAAAAATGGTCCGCCCAAACCACCAGGCCCTTCCTCATCGCGCTGCCCACTTACTGGTCGCGAGTCAGTTGGAACCAAGCTGGCCGCGTAACCGCCATTGAGAGCGAAGCAGCAAGACTCGGAACCGATGAAACCACCCAGGAACTCTTTGTCGAACCTGCCGAAGTGAGTTCCTTCATCGCCGAAATCCAAAAAAATCCCCCGCCGCAGTTGCAAGGCATCGCCTGGTTCCGCCTGCCTACTCATCAGGACGAACGCGCCTGGGACGCTGCCACCTGGCACGCCGTCATGCAAGGCCAGCCAGTGCCGCCCGCGCATCCCGTAATTCGCATTCAAGCCGACGCATCCGGCGCCCAAGACGTTTATCTGCTAAACCAGGAATCCCTCGCCGCCCGCTTGCCTTCGGAGGTTCTTGTCTCCGCGCAAGGCTGTCAGTTAGCTGACGCCATGCCGGGCTACACACTGGAAACACAGCAAGACGGCTTCCGCTTTCGCTTGCAAGCGCAGGATGTTTTGCGCCCGCGCCAGCGGAAACTGGTGGGCTGGGTGCGCTGCACCGGAAAGGATCTGACGACCCGTGTCTCGTTTTAACAAATGTCTCTGGCTCGCGCTCCTGGCGGCGCTGGGCGTGGCAGCCGTTCTCGCCTGCGGCCCGTTCTTTGGCATTGAGGTGCTCCCGAATAGAAAAGAAACTCTGCTGGCTGCGCCCGCAATCTCTTTCGAACAGGAACTGACACAACTGGTTCCCGCGCCGAAAGACAAGTTGCCCGTGGTGGAAGACAATGAAATCACGCGCGCTTCTGTCGAAGCGAAAGAACCCGCTGACCAGCGAGCCTCACCCGCCGCCGTCCAATACACCGCCGCAGCCGACAGTTTTCACAAAGGCCAGTTAGCCGACGCCAAAGCACAATTCCAGTCCGTGCTGGATCTGCCGCTCGACGCCCGCAAGCCGCGCGAACTCTGGGCCCATTTCATGCTGGGCCGCATAGCCGCTGACGCGTCAAGCAACGAACAATTCGAAACCACCCGCGCCCTTGTTCGTCAAGGCGCTCCCGACCCCTTAGGCCTCGCCGTGGCCAGCTTCGGAGAACAAGCGCGCATTGCCTGGAAGGCAGGCGCGATCGCCGAAGCCGTAAACCTGTACGCCCAGCAGGCAGCCTATGGGTCAAAGATCGCCCAGAACTCGCTAGTCACCATCGCTGGCCTCATCTTGAAAGACGCCGCGCTTCTGGACAAAGCCATTGACGATCCCCTAACCCGCCGCCTGCTCTTCATCTGCATCAACCAGAACAACGGCCCGCTCTTTTTCGTCGGCATGGAAGCCGAAGACTCTCCCGCCTATGCCACCTGCGCGGATCTAATCGCAGCCGCCCTTGATCGCCATCACTTATCTAACATCGCCGGAGCCGGCCTTCTCTCATCTGCCGCCTATCACGCCGGACGTTTCGACCTCGCCGAAAAATTTTCCGCCTCCGAAGACGTGCCCATCAGTAACTGGGTCAGAGCCAAACTCGCGCTCCGTCGCGGCGACACTCAAGCCGCGCTTGTCTCTTATGCGAAAGCCTTGCAGCAACCCCAGAAACCCAGCGCCTTGGAAGCCGAAACCGGAATTGTGCGCATCAGCCGAGGCGACTACATACAAGCCCTCGACCTGTTCCGCGCCGCCGTCGATGCAGCTGGCGGCTTCGCCGATTATTGGGGCTACACCACCAATTACTGGGGCGACGCAGCCTACATATCCGAAAGAGTCCTAACCATTCCCGAATTTCAAAACTATGTCGACACCCGAGTTCCGCCCGACGCAAATAAACCCGTCAACACCGAACTGCGCAGCATCCTCGCCCGCCGCCTGATGCGCGCCACCCGCCACCAGGAAGCTCTCCGCTACTTTGACAGTCCCGCCCAACGCATAGCCGCCCAGCAATACATCAACGCCCTCCAGAAAGCCCAAAGCTTCTGGCACTCACCCTCTGCGCGCGCCGAAGCCTGGTTCACCGCTGCCATGCTGGCCCGCGCCGACGGCATGGAACTGCTCGGCTTCGAACGCGAACCCGACTTCAAAATGTGGGCCGGCAGCTTCTACGATGACCAGACAGGCAATAAACCCGACACCTCCTACCAAACCCAGGACGAACGCACCAGAGTAGCCGCCTCCCGCGCCGTCCACGACGTCCGCTTCCAATACCGCCTCACCGCCGTCGACCACGCCATCGCCTCCGCCAACCTCTTGCCCCGCTCCTCGCAAGCCTTCGCCGCCGTTCTGTGTGAAGCCAGCGTCTGGGTCATCAACAGGCAGCCCAAGCAAGCGGCCGAAATCTACCAGCGCTACCTCCGCCAAGGCGCATACATGCCCTGGGCCGCCACCTTCGGACGCGCCTGTCCCAGCCCCAATTTCGAAGCCGCTTCCAGTTGGAAACTCGGCCGCCGCGTCAAGCGTCTCAGGAAACACGCCAAGGCCCACCCGCTGCTCGCCGGCCTTCTTGTCGCCGGATCAGTCCTGTTGCTGCTCCTGCTGTTGCTGCTTTCGAAGCGCAAACCGCGTCCCGTTTAGTAGCCATTTATTTAGTGCGCTATCCTGCGAGGAAACATTGAGGTTTATGACGCACTCCTTTCTCTCTCGCTTGCTATTCCTCGCCGCCCTCCCTGTCTTGGCCCAAACCCCTGACACCGCCGAAATTCAAGGCACTGTCCGCGATCAAAGCAGCGCTGTTGTATCCAGCGCGGAGATAACCCTCACCAACGCGTTGTCGGGATTAAAGCGCGTCACCCACACCAATGACTCCGGAACATTTTCCTTCGCGGGCTTGCCCGTGGCCGGCGACTATTCCATTGAAGCCGCCAAGCAAGGCTTCGCCGTTGCCAGCCAGAGCGCCATAACCATCGCCGGCGGCACCAGCGTCACCATCAACATCCAATTAAACGTCGTAGGTCAAAAAACCTCTGTGGAAGTGACAGGCACCGCCGGCGAAGTAAGGCCAGATGAGCCGCAGCTCGGCCAGTACATCAGCTCGCGTGAAGCCAATGAAACGCCGCTCCTAAACCGCCGCATCACTTACCTGCCATTGCTGAACGCCGCCAACCGCCCCGCCATCAGCCAGGGCGACGTCTTCATGAATGAAGACCTCTTCACCACAAACGGTGCTGGCCGCCGCCAAACCTGGTTCGAAGTGGATGGCGCAACCGGCAACGACAGTTGGGGCCGCCAAACCATCTTCAGCAACGTGCCTCTGTTCGCCGTTCAGGAACTCACCATCCTCGAAAATTCCTTCTCCGCCGAATACGGCGGCAGCACCGGCAGTTCCGTCAACATCGTCACGCAAAGCGGCAGCAGCACCTACCATGCCGACGCCCTTTTCGATTACCGCCCCGCCGCCACCGGCGCATCTCTGTCCGGCTTCTCATCGACCAACGCCAGCAGCGGAAACGACATCACCTCCGACAAGATGAATCAGTTCGCGCTCGATGTCTCCGGTCCTCTTAATAAGACCACCCAATTCTTTGCCACCGGCGAATACACCATTGAGGATCGTCCCTCGCCCATCACGTCTCCCATTGCCCCGGGAAGCTACGTGGGCCAATACCGCGGCTGGCTCGGCCTCATCCGGCTTGATCACCAGCTTAACGACCGCAATAACATCTTCCTGAAAAGCAATGCCGACGCCTTTCGCGACAGCAATCCCAACGGCATTGTGGGCGGCAACTCGCTGCCCTCCGTCGCCCGCGTTTTTGCCCGCCGCACTTATACCGAAGAACTCGGAGAAACCGCCACTCTCGCTCCCACCCTGGTCAACAACGTCCGCGTCCAATTCCAGCTCGCCTCGCCCATTACTGAATTCACGCCCGTCATCAATGGCACCGAATTCTCCGTGCCCATCTCCACCGGCGGCACGTTCACCTCGGGAACCTCGCAATCCGCCTCTTTGCAGAACCGCCAGTACGAAGCCACTGACACCCTTTCCGCCGTCTGGGGCCGTCACCAAATCAAGTTTGGAGCCGATTCCATCACCGCCCACACCGGCGGCAACAGCAAAGAATTCGGCGGCCCCATCTACGATGGCGAATTCATCTACAAAACCTGCACCCAGCCGCTCTCTATCTGCGAAAGTCCCGCTTACCTGCAAAACATCGCCAACGTGGCCAGTTACACCCAAAGCTACGGCAACGCCCTCTACACCGTCAACGACACCTTATGGTCCGCCTTCGTTCAGGACGACATCAAAGTCCGCACCGACCTGATGGTGAATCTCGGCCTGCGCTATGAGCGCCAGACCTTCACCAACTCCAACAAGAATTTCGCGCCGCGCGTCGGCTTCGCCTGGAACCTCAATGGAAACGGAACCACTGTGATTCGCGGCGGCTTCGGCATCTACTACTCCCAAATTGTCGATAACTCCGAAGCCAACTACGCGCTTAGCGGACCCACCGGCGTCTTCAACTATTCAGCCACTCCCGGCCAAGTCGGCTTTCCCGCATCCGTCAGCGCCGCTCCGCTGCCCGCATTTCCCGCCGGCGCCGTCGCCCCTGTCAGAAGCATCTATGTGCGTCCCGGAGAATCCTCTTACCTCAGTCAGTTCTTCCCCACCTCCACGCTCATCGGTTATCAGAACGGCCTCTACAGTCCCTACTCGGAAGAATGGAGTTTCGGAGTCCAGCAGAAATTCGGCCATGGCTGGATTCTCAGTGCTGATTACATCGGCTCTCACACCATCAAGATCAACCGCCCGCTCGACCTCGACGCGCCATCCCCATTCATACGCACCGCTCCCAACCAAACCCGCACCGCCCAAGCCGCTAACTGCACCCGCCCCTACTGGATCTACTGGTACGCCCAGGAAGGCCTCACCTGCAACCCGGCGAAGGCCACCAACCCTCAGCCGCCTTACAGCGTCATCCAGAGCGACGTCAACGACGGCTATGCCTACTATGACGCGCTGAACGTCAACCTAAACCATCGCTTCACCAACCGCTTTGTCATGCTGGCCAGCTATGTCTGGTCGCACGCCATCGACAACGTGGACCCTGACCTGCCCAGCCAAAATCCCAACGATCCCAACTTCACCGGCAAAGTGGAAAACGGCAACGCCATCTTTGATGAGCGCCAGCGTTTCGTCCTCAGCGGCGTCTATGTGGGTCCCTGGAAAATCACCATGGGCGGAGTGAACACCATGGGCACCGGCCTGCCCTACAACATCACCACCGGAACCACCAACAGCGGTGACACCGGAGCCACCACCGACCGCCCAGTTATCAACGGAGTCGTCGTCGGCCGCAACACCGGCCACGGCCGCCCCATCTACGATTTTTCTCCATTCCTGGAGCGCCCATTTTCGCTCGGCGAGCGAGTCACCCTGCTGCTGCGCGCCGAAGCTTTTAACGCCTTCAACCACGCCAATTTCGTCGGCTACAGCGGCACTTATGGAAACGGCACCACGGCGGGCGCAGGCTTCGGCCAGCCTTTGGCCGGCATCACTAACCAGTTGCCCGCCCGCTCCATGCAATTTCAAGTCAAGCTAAGCTTTTAAACGTGCCATTATTCGCAATCACACTCGCGGCACTCGCGTTTTTGTCGCCTGATTCTGCCCTCTTAGACAATCTTTCCTGGCGCAACATCGGCCCGGCCACCATGGGAGGCCGCATCTCCGACATCCAAGGCATTCCGGGAGACCCCTCCACCATCTTCGCCGCTTCCGGCTCCGGCGGCCTCTTTAAAAGCACCGACGCAGGCACAACCTGGACCCCCATCTTTGAGCGCCAATCCACCATCTCCATCGGAGCCATCGCCGTCCAGCCCGGCAACCCCAAAGTCATCTGGGTAGGCACCGGAGAATCCAACGTCCGCAACAGCGTCTCCTTCGGAGACGGCCTCTATAAGTCTGAAGACGGTGGTTCCACCTGGAAAAAAGTAGGCCTCGCCAACAGCGAAACCATTGCCCGCATCGCCATCAATCCCGCTAACCCCGACAACGTCTTTGTCGCCGACGTGGGCCATCCCTTCGGGCCCAGCGAAGAGCGCGGAATCTTTGTCACTGAAGACGGCGGCAAGACCTGGAAGAAAACTCTCTACGTCGACAACCAGCACGGCGCATCCGACGTCGTCATAGATCCCTCCGATCCCAAAACCGTCTTCGCCGCTCTTTGGCATTTCGACCGCAAACCCTGGACCTACTCGAGCGGCGACGAAAAAGGCGGAGTCTTCAAGTCCACCGACGGCGGCATGACTTGGAAAAAACTAACCGGCCCTCTGCCCGCGCTGCTGGGCCGCATCGGTCTCGCCATCTCCCCCAGCAATCCCAAAACCCTCTACATCCTGGCCGAGTCAAAAGCCGGCACTCTCTTCCGCTCCGACGACAGCGGCAACACCATCACCCAGATCTCCGACAGCCCCGAGTTAGTGCGCCGCGCCTATTACTTCACCACCCTCCAAGTCGCGCCCGATTCACCCGACCACATCATTGTTCTCGGCGACGCCCTTCTCGAATCTCGAGACTCCGGCAAAAGCTTTCACCGCATGTCTCCCAGCGTCCACGGCGACCTCCACGCCCTCTGGATTGACCCCAAAGATCCCCGCCGCATTTGGGAAGGCAACGACGGCGGCCTGGCCGTGAGTTATGACGCCGGCCATCACTGGCAGCAGGTCAACAACATTCCTCTCGGCCAGTTCTATCACGTCTCGGCCGACAATCGCCAGCCCTTCTACAACGTCACCGGCGGCATGCAGGACAACGGCTCCTGGACCGGCCCCAGCCGCACCCGAGAACCAGCCGGCGTCTTTAATGACGATTGGCGCATGCTGAATCCCTTCACCGGCTTCAACACCATGGAGGATCTCGACGACCCCAATATCATGTTCACCGAGCAGCCCGGTGGCGTTCTGCTGCGCCAGGACATGCGCACCCGCGAACAGCAGAACGTCAGCCCGCAAGTCCAGAACTACTCCGGCCAACCCGCCAGCCAGATGAAATACCGCTTTAACTGGGATGCCCCGCTCGTTCGTTCCCCGCATGGCATAAGCACTATCTATCTGGCCGGCAACGTGGTGTTTCAATCCTCCGACGGCGGCAAGAGCTGGGAAACCATCAGCCGCGATCTCACCACCGACGACAAAAGCCGCGAAGGCAACATGGGCGGCCCAATCTCCATCGATAACTCAGCCGAGGAAGTTTACTCCACCATTACCTCGCTCGCCGAATCACCCGTCAGCCGCGAAGTCCTCTGGGCCGGCACTGACGATGGAAACGTCCAAGTCACCACCAATGGCGGAGGCGCCTGGACCAACGTGATGCACGACGCTGGCCCCGTCTCGCACGTCGAGCCTTCATCTCTAAATGCCAGCACTGCCTACGTCTCCTTAGACCGCCACATGTCTGACGACATGCGCCCCTATATCTTCAAGACCACCGACGGCGGCAAATCCTGGTCCCAGATCACCACCGGCCTGTCCGAAAAAGCCTTCGTCTGGATCATTCGAGAAGATCCGCGCGAGCCGCGCCTCTTATACGCCGGCACCGAACTTGGCCTCTTTGTCTCCTTCAATTCCGGCCAGCAATGGCAGCCTCTTCACCTGTCCAACATGCCCTGGTCCATCGCTGTTCGAGATATAGTGTTCCAGCCCGAGAAAAACGACCTCGTCGTCGCCACCCACGGCCGCAGCCTCTGGATACTCGATGACCTCACGCCCCTCCAGAAAATAGCCGCCTCGGACCCAGCCAAGCCGACTCTCTTCCCCATTCGCCCAGCCACTCGCTTCACCGTCCGCCCCACTCGCTACGGCTTCGGAGACATGACCTTTACCGGCCCGAACCCGCCTTACGGCGCATTGCTCACTTACTATCTCCCCGCCAGCACAGACCAAGCAAAACTGCAAATCCTCGACGCCTCTGGTGCCCTGGTCCGCAACCTCCGCGCTACCCACACACCCGGCCTGAACCGAGTGTCCTGGGACCTGCGCTACACCGCTCCCCCAGCGGAGGGCAGAGGCCGCAATGAACCGCGCGGCCCGCAGGCCGTCCCTGGAACCTACACCGCCCGCCTAACTATCGACGGCCAGACCCACGACCAGCCCCTCCAAGTCATTCTCGATCCCAGCCTCCAAATCGGCCAGCAAGACCTCCAGGCCCAATTTGAAGTCACATCCGGCCTGGCAAAAATGCTCTCGGATGCCAAATCACCCGCCCTCAAGAGGCAACTCCAAGCCCTGTTCACCATGGTCGATGGCGTCAACGCCGCGCCCACTCCGGCCCAGATGATGTACTACCACCAACTCCAAGCCGACTACTTAAAATGAATCGACTCCCAAATATTGCTGTAATCATCTGTCCAAAGCCGCGTCCCCTTCGGCAGCTTAATCGGCAAGGCCTGCTTCTCCAATAACGGATTGCTGAAAAAATCCGCGCGGTTGCTCACCAGCACATAATCCGACTGAAAAACTCCCAGACTGTCGTCATCCTCATTGCCCACCAGCCGCGCCTCATAGCCAAGCTGGTCCGCCGCCGCCTTCACCACCGGAGCCAGATTCAGGTATCGATTCGAGATATGCACCGCCAGCACTCCATTCGGCTTCAGATGCTTTGCGTAAAGCCGGAACGCCTCTTCCGTCAGCAAATGCACAGGAATCGCGTCGCCGGAAAACGCATCCACCACCAAAACGTCAAACTGCTGCGGAGCCTGCTGTTCCAGCGTTAAGCGCGCATCCCCCAGTGAGATATCAATATGAGCCGGTGACTCCGAAAGATAGTAAAACCGCGTACGCGCAATCTCCACCACCAGCGGATTAATGTCATAAAACCGGAAACGGTCTCCAGTTCGGCCATAAGCGGCAATAGTTCCCGTGCCCAGTCCAATCACGCCCACGTTCAGCGGTCCGGTTTGCTCCAATACCCTCCAGGTCAAGCCAATCCCCGATTCGCGCCCGTAATAAGTGGTGGGAACATGCCGCATCGGCGCATTCAAAAACTCATTCCCATGCGTGATGGTCCCGTGGTTCAGTTGCCTCACCGTCCTGTTGTCGTCATCTTGAAACTCATCCATGCGAAGTGACCCATAAAAATTCCGAGCCAGCAGCTTCGCCTCCAGCAGGTTCGCCCCAAATTGCTCAATCGCGTAACCCGAAACCATTACACATAGCGCCGCAGCCGCCAGCCACAGGGCTAGGTGGGCGCGCGGATGACTCCAGCTCTTGCGCTCGCGCCAGCTAGGAATCAGCAGCACAAACGCCAGCATGCTCAGCACCACCGGGTATTCATAGTTCGCATTGAAGAAGCGCGGAGCCAGAAGCGCAATCGTCAGTCCTCCAATCGCCCCGCCAGTGGCAATCGCCAGATAGTAAGCCGTTAACTGCCGAGCCTCCGGTTTCAGCCGCGCCAGTTCCCCATGGCAGCACATGCAGGCCACAAACAAGCCGCCCAGCAGAAATGGAATAATCTTCGCCAGTTCATTGTCCTCAACCATGCGAGTTGTGCTGGCAATATAGGCCAGCGCGGGAAGCGCCATCGGCAGGAACAACCAGCGCCGGTACCAGATAGTGCCTTCAAAGCACAAGATGAAAGTCAGCAGATAGATGCCCAGCGGCACCACCCACAACAGCGGCATGGGAGCAATATTCTGCGTCAGCAGGTTAGTCACAACCAGCAGCAGCGCCGACGCGCAAGCCGCCAGCGCCGTCCATAAAATCGAAAGGAGAAAGCTGGATCGCGCAGCGCTCTCCTCAACCGTCCCGGCGCCAGCCGAATGGCGACCCTGCAGCAGCGCGCTGGCCACGCAGAGCGCCGCAAAAACTCCGAACCCTGCCGACCACAGATAACTCTGCTGGTGACCGGTAAGCCTTGGTTCCACCAGCAGCGGAAACGCGAACAATGCGGCCAGGGATCCAGCGTTCGACAGCGCGAAATACCGGTAGGGCAGCTCATTCTCGCTCCGCAGCGAGAACCATTTCTGAATCAGTGGGCTGGTGGCAGAGAGCAGTGTGTAGGGAAGCCCGATGCAAGCTCCCAGCACCGCGAACACCGCCAGTGTCGGATCGTCTCCAGGCTTCGGCAGCCAGTGCCGGCTTGGATAGATGGGAAGCGCCGCCAGCGAAAGCAGAACCAGCGTGCTGTGGGCCATAACTTGATGCTTCTGGCTCAGCCGGCTGGTCAGAAAGTGGGCATAAAGATAGCCCAGCAGCAGGCACACCTGGAAAAACAGCATGGCCGTCACCCACACGGCGGCCGAGCCTCCAAACCAGGGCAAAATCATTTTCGATATCAGCGGCTGCACCAGAAACAGCAGGCACGCGCTGCTAAGAATGGTGCAGCCGAACAGCAGCGGAAGCACCCGCGAGGAACGCCCGGCGTCGCTGGGCGCGGAGGAAGCGGTGGTAATCACGGAAGTGGACACGGTTTTATTCAGTGATCGTCCAGCATACCCGAATAATAGTCAAGATAATTGGAGATTATTCTTTATTGAGAATTACTGACTTGGAGGAAGCCTCCTTGCGACCTAGATTACGGTCTTCCCGTCTGGAGGTCTATAATCGAGAATGAAAGTTAACTAACATGTCACAACTAACCAAGTCCCTGGAGAAACGCATCCAGGAACTCACCTCATTGATCGAGTCACAGAAAACCGAGCTAGCGGCTTACCAGCACGTCCTCCATATGGAGCTTTCCAAGGAAGGTGCCCCCGCCAAGCCTGTGACCATCGCCCCCGAGCTTGCCCTCGCTCTGTCCACAGCGACGGCCGAAGCCCGCGAGCCTGAGGCCCCCAGCGTTGAGGCGTCCGAAGCCGAAGCCCCTGCGTCCGAGGTGGCTTATACAGGCAACAAAACAGCGCTGGTGTCGGATATCGTTAAGAGCTATGGCCGCGCGGGTGCCACTCCCAAGGATGTCGAAGCGTTCTTCGCCGCCAAAAATATTAAGCGCAGCACAAACCTGATCTACAACACGCTGAGCTATCTGGTGGCCCGCGACCGCCTGGTTCGCCGCGATGGCAAGTATTTCCTGCCCGGCACCACCCCTGCTCCCGCCAAAAAGAAGATGGCCCCCGCCAAGAAAAAGGCCGCTGCTCCCGTAAAAACCCCCGCCAAGTCCCCCGCCAAGCGCAAGCTCAGCCCGGAAGGCCTCAAGCGCATCAAGGAAGCCCTCAAGAAGCGCTGGGCCGATAAGCGAGCCGCCGACGCCGCTGCCGCCACCAAGAAAAAGTAACTGCCCGCCATTTATTCGGCAGTCAGGACCAGCCCTCGCGCCAGGGCTGGTCCTTTTGCTTTAGGAAAGCGCCGCCGCCATAAACGGCAAACCCTTTGCCCCATGAAACTCATGCTTGCCTGAGAAAATCTCCTGCTGCGCTCTCTCCGGCGCTCCATAAATCTCATAAACCTTCTTCACCTTGGCAAAGCTGGCGCGCGTCGCATGCACCGGGAAAATATGATCCTGGTCCCCGCCCTCGGAAAAAAAGAATCGCGGAGCAATCAGGCTCGCCACATCATAATTCTCGGCCCAGTTCAAGATGCCTGGCACATAGTTGTCCATGCAGTGCGAAACGCTCATGATGCTGTCGCGGAACGTGTTCAAATACCCGCTGACAAACGCCGCCTGAATTCGCGTGTCCAGCGCGGCCGAAAACTGCGTGCAAGTCCCGCCGCCTGAAATGCCCATGCATCCCACCCGCTTGGCGTCCAGTTCCGGCCGCGTCTCAATCCAGTCAATGGCTCGCATCACGTCCCACACCCGCCAGCCAATCATCGTCTGCCCTAACAGCAGCGCCGACCCCGCCACCGGCTGGCAAGCGCTCCCTTTCGGCCCGCCTTTGGAGATATTCAGCGGATCTCGCCGGTATCCGAAGCCCATCGGCTCAATCGCCAGCGCCGCCATGCCATGCTCCACCGCTTGAATGGCGAAATCGTATTCATACCCTTCCTTCACCGTGCGGTCTTTGCCGTTCTCATCAATCCCCACAATGTCATCCACGCCGCGCCCATGCCCCGGAACACACACCACAACCGGCATCGGAGCCGGTCTCAATTTCGGAGTCAGCAAATAAGCAATCACGCTAACTCCAGGCCGGCTCTGAAAAATGAGCTTCTCGCGCCGGTAACTCGGAAACTCCCGCACCTCCAGCGTCCTCGCTGCCAGCGGAGTTCGCCCCGGAAAGCCGCCTAACAGCTCAATCAGCTTGGCCCGCAATTCCCGCTGCCAAATCTCCGCCTCCGCCTTGTTCGTCGCCTGGAAAGTAAGCCGCAGCGGAGCCGTCTCATAAACATCAACCGTCGTCCACTGCACCGGATCCAATCCCGGCTCTTCTGCCAGCACGGCCTTAAGAGCGGGAGCAACGGCCGCCGCCGCGGCAGCCCCAATTCCTAACTGGCGTCGTGTAATTCGCTCTGCCATATCTCTACACCTTAGCCGTCACGCTAATAGCCGGAATCGATTTCGCGTCCACCAGCTTCGGCTGAAGCCCCGCCTTCGCCAGCGCCGCATACACCACAAAGCCCGCAATAAAGCTGTAAACAGCCGCCGGCTGCAGATAAGGCTTGACGTCGTCCGGAATCGGCAGGAACGACAAAATGCCAATCAGAAAGCCAATCGCCCAAGCCCCATACCCGGCAAAATTAATGCCTTCTCTGGGTCCCGCCCATTTCTTTCCCGACAGCAGATAATCCGCCACAATCGCGCCGCAGATAGGTCCAAACGAAGCGCCAATAATGGTGAACAAGCCCACCAGGTTGGCGGCCAAGCCTGTGACGGCCAGCAGCGCGGCCACCACCGCGCCCACCATGGTGGAGGTCAATCGCGGCACGCCCGGAATCATCGTGGCCAAACTGTTGCCCGCAATGAATGACGAAAAACACATGGGCGCAATGGAGGCAACCGCAAACAGGAAAAACGCAATCGCCGCAAACCCTCCCGTCTGCGCAATCGCCGAATCAAGCCGGAAATCTTTCGCGCCAAACATCCCTCTGGCGCCCGCCACCGACAGCAGCGGCAATCCGCCCGCAATCAGAATCGCCAGCAGCACGCCCACCAGTCCGCCCCACTTCACGTCGTGTTCATCGCGGCTATTGGTTCCGAAATCCACGCCCGCCGCGCCCGCCGTCGCAAAGAATCCCACCACAATCTGAATCAGCAGTGTGAAGCCAATGTAAGATTGCGTGTGCGCCGGAACATACGAACTGATGCCCGCCGCATTCTTGAAAAACACCACCAGAATCATGATCAGCGGAATCGCATTCAGGTAAAGCGAGAACCGCCCCACATACTGGATGCCCTTCGCGCCCACCCACCCTAGTACCAAACACCAAACTGCCGCAATAATGCTGAACGCCGCCGAACCTGGCCCGGCTGGCGACCCGAATGCAGTGAGAATGAATGTGGTCGCCACAAACGCGTTCACCGACATCCAGCCAATTTGCAGCAGCCCCATCAAAATGCCCGGCATCAGGTAGCCGCCTTGCGACCCAAACGTCGAACTTCCAACCACGTAAAGCGGCAATCCTGTTTTCATGCCGATCATGGCTGGTATGTAGTAAAACAGCCCATAGCTGAGCAGCCCAGCCACCAGCAGGGCCGCCATGCAGATCAAGGGACTGGTGCGCTCCAGCGTCCCCGCTGCGATTTCTCGGTAGAAAACCACCCACAGAAAAACGCCTGCGTAAGTGGGCGCGGTGTTCTTGTACCACGGCGCGCGGTTCGAAATTGGGTTAGGTATGGCTTTGGAAATATATTCGGGAAGCATGGCTTTTTAGTGTCAGTGAATGACTGGTGAAATTATATACGCGTTCGCTTCTGCTTGGAAATCTTCGCCGCCCAAAGCAGTACTACGCCTTCATCCCTCTGTAATAACTATCTGTAATTCTCAACCCGAAGGGATAGCGTGAATCGCTTATCCCTCCGACCCGTTGTTCGACGTTAGTGGAGGAGAAATTTGACAATCCGATCTTTTAGAACTTTGCCCGCCATGGCGCTGGCATTAGTTGGCACCATCTTGCAGCCGGCTCTGGCCAATGCGCAAACGACATCGCCCGTGGTCACCATCGCGCCGTTTGCCGCGCCGGTGCCTTCTTATGTGATTCAGCCCAGCGCCGAAGTCACTCTAACTCAGGCCCAGAAACTCGCCTTGATCCAGCAAAAGATCAAGTACGTTTTTGTGCTGTTCCAGGAAAACCGTTCCTTTGACTTTTTCTTCGCATCTTATCCGGGCGCAAACGGCCTGTATCAGAATGCCGATGGTTCCGCCGCCACCCCGGCCGGTTACACTTCGCCCTTCGTGACCAGCACGGGCGTCGTCACCACCATTCACCCGTTCAAGATTCCCACCACCGTCCAGGACGTCAACGGCCGCACGGTGCAGCTCTACCCGGAAGACCTCGCTTCCACTGACCACTCTCACGCCGGCATCAACAACGGCTTGCATTACGTCAATGGCGTCGCCCAGAACACCGGTTACGCTCTCGATAACGAAGGCGTCACCGTCACCAACGGCGTTCCCTCTGTCACTCCCACCTTGGCCAACGAGCAAATGGGTGAAGTCGCCATGAGCCACATCGATTGCGACGTCGCCGGCATCTACTGGAACTATGCCGACCGCTTCACCTTGTTCGATGATTTTCACCAGACCATCATTGGACCCTCCACTCCCAACGCCCTTGCCATGATCGCCGGCCAGTCGGGCGAAACCCAGTGGGTGGAACATCCCAACCTCTCCAGCGCCGTCAACTCCACCAACTTTGCGGTGCCCATCGTGGCCGATCCTGATCCCTACTGGGGCTCTTCGCTCACTCCCACCGCCGTGGAGCCGGAACCCGGCCACACCACCAGCCCCGCTTCCAATTTGACCTTCGCCACTCTGCCCCTGTCGTTCATGGGCAACCAGATCAATGCCATCACCGCCCAGGATCTGAACCCGGCCTTTGACTTGATCGACGTTCAGGCCGACATCGAAAAGATTGCTTCTCACCGCGTTGCTGCCGTCAACTGGGGCTGGTATCAGCAGGGCTACGACGAAGAGCCCAACCAGACTCCTCCCATCGGCCCCAACACCGCTGACGGCGCGGCCGGCGGCGATTACATCGCCCACCACAACGCTGCCCAGTACTTCGGTTACGTCGCCAACAACCCCGCCGAAACCTCCAACCTGCATGGCTTGGGAGACTTCTTCACTGCCATGACCAACCAGGCTCTGCCGGCTGCCGGCGGCGTCTTCTATGTGCGCGGCGGCTACAACAACATCGACAACCTCGTGCCCGTCGGCGTCAATGCCAACGAACAGGTCACCTTCGCCGGCAACGACGACCATCCCGGTTATTCCGACAGCCAGATCTCGGCCGCTCTCATTGCGGACGAAGTCAACGCCATCGCCAACAGCCCTTACTGGTCACAGTCCGCCATCATCATCAGCTATGACGAAACCGACGGCGAATACGATCACGCGCTGCCCGTGAACCGTGAACTCGATCCCGAAGGCAATCCCCTCGCCCAGGGTCCGCGCATTCCCACCATGATCATTTCGCCCTACGGCGTTGTGCATGCCATCTCGCATGAAGCCTCCGAGCATAGCTCCATCATCAAGTTCATCGACGAACTCCACAACCTCATTCCGCTGGCCGATCTGCCCAACGAACTCCAGGCCCGGCAAAACGGCCTCACCAACTACGGCCAGGCCAACCTCGGGCCCGCTGACGATCTCGTCTCCGGCGTCGGAGATCTGCTGACCGGCTTCGATAACAATCGCCTCACCGGCAACGCTGCGCCGCTGCCCGCCAGCTACGCCATCATCCCCACTTCCATCTCGCACAGCCTTCCTCATTACGGAAATCAAGGCTGCTCCGTTCTGGGAATCACTCCCACCGATGCCGGCCTCACGAATCCGGTTCCGGCTGACTTCAATCCGCGCCCCTCAACGGCCCCCGGCATCCCCACATCGGGAACCTGGGTTCCTTAAGCTTGGTCTAAAGGTGGGACAGGCGGCTGCGCCTGTCCCACCGCCCATTTTTTTTCTATGCACTTTTCTTGGAGACGTTATTTCTACTCATAAATTCCTTCTGCTTCTGGCCCTCACCGGCACAGTCTGTTCCGCCGGACCCGTCCTGGACAAAGTTCGCGCCGCCAAAATTCTTCCCTGCGGTCTTAATCGCGATGTCATCGAGTATTCCAAAGGCGACGGCCACGGAAACCGCGCCCAGTTTGATGCCGATCTCTGCACCGCCGTCGCCGTCGCTGTCCTCGGGCCTCAGGCCAAAGTATCGTTAACCGCCTATCCCGATGAGCCCGCCTCCCTCAAGGCTCTGGCCAAAGGCGAAGTGGTGCTGATTCCCACCGCCACCCCAGATTTCGGCAACACCGTCGTCAGCGGTCTCGATTTTGGCTATCCCATCTTGTTCGACGCCCAGAGCTTTATCGTTCCCAAAAGCCTCCACCTCAAGTCTGTTGCCGATTTGAGCGGCCGCCGCATTTGCTATCTCGATCAAACCAGCGTGGCCGACAATCTTCACGACTATGTCACTCGCGTCAAGTTCAATTTCCAGCCCTTCCCGTTTCAGGAGCAAGGCGAAATGGAAGCCGCCTTCGTCACCAATAACTGCCAGGCCATTGCCAGCGATATAACTCAGTTGGCGAACATGCGGCTGGCCTTTCGCCGCCTGGCCGATAACTACGAAGTTCTGCCCGACACCATTTCTCCAGACCCTCTGGCGCCCGCTTTCCCCTCCAGTGACCGTGACTGGGCCTCCATCGTTCAGTGGACCATGCAAGCCCTGCTGCTGGCCGAAGCCGAAGGCATCACCCGCGCCAACGTCGATTCCCAACTGAAAAGCGACATCTACCAGGTTCAAAGGCTCTTGGGCGTCACCAAAGGCTTTGCCGCCAAGCTGCACCTGCCCGACGACTGGGCTCTCAACGCCATTCGCTCCGTGGGCAACTACGGCGAAATCTACGACCGTGACTTGGGAATGAACTCTCCTCTCAAAATCCCTCGCGGTCCGAACGAACTGACAATTCATGGAGGCTTGCTGTATCCACTGCCTCTGCGGATTGACCACCAGTAAAAGGACGAGAGTACCTTCTCACCGGAGATCTGGTACCTCGGCCTCCAAATATAACTTAGTTGTAACCTGCATCCAATACCATCAAGAACGGACTAACACCACTTATGCGTCATAAACTAGGAATCTTCGCTCTCGCTCTGACTGCTCTTCTCGGATCGCAAGCCGCTTTCGCCGACCAATTGGTCACCAACGGCGGCTTTGAGACCGGAAGCTTCTCCGGCTGGAATCTGGCTGGCCCCGCCACCACCTCGGCTTTCGCCTCCGACTTTTATGGAGTCGATACCCTGGACGCGGACACCGGAACCTACGGTGCCTATCTTGGTTCAGAGTTCTCCGTTCTCCAGCTCAGCCAGACTTTGACTGTGGCCGATAACCACTCTTACACCGTCAGCTTCTCGCTCGCCAACGACGGCGGCCCGCTCTCCGGCTTCAACAATTCGTTCAGCCTCAGCATCGGCGGCACCACCCTCTTCACCGAAACCAACGCCCCTGCTTCGCTCTACACCAACTATTCGTTTACCTTCAACACCACCAGCTCTTCGCCCACCTCCGAACTGCTGCTGATCTCCTCGGAAAACGATGCTGCCTACTTCTCGCTCGATAACGTCAGCGTCAGCACCGCCACTCCCGAACCGGCCACCTTCCTGTTGGCCATCCCGGCCCTCGGCCTCATCGCCCTGCGCCGCCGCAAAACCGCCTAATCGTCCCTCCCCTCTGAAAGGGTCTGCCTAACCAGGCAGACCCTTTTTTCTTTTGTGGCGCAAACCGCTCCACCAAGAGAAAAGGGGACGGAGAAGTATGTCCCCAACCGAACTCCTCCACGTATTCACAAGGCACGTGCGTGGACATACCTCTCCGTCCACCGTTTACCATCAAAGGTGAATGAAAGCCCTCGTCAAGTCCCAAAGATCCCCCGGTCTTTCCCTCCAAGAAGTCCCCGAACCAGAAATCACCATCAACGACGTCCTCATCCGCGTCACCCACACTGGAATCTGCGGCACTGACCTCCATATCTACGATTGGGACGAATGGGCTCAGGCAACCATCCCCGTCCCCATGGCCATCGGCCATGAATTCGTCGGCGAAATCGTCAAAGTCGGCTCCAACGTCAATGATTTCCACCCCGGCGAAATCGTCAGCGGCGAAGGCCACGTCGTCTGCGGCCGCTGCCGCAATTGCCTCGCCGGCCGCCGTCATCTCTGCGCCCACACTCTGGGAGTCGGCGTCAACCGTCCCGGCGCATTCGCCCAATTCATTGCGCTGCCCATGACCAACATCTGGAAGCACTCGCCCGCCATTAATCGCGAAGTCGCCGCCATTTTCGACCCCTTCGGCAACGCCGTCCACACCGCCCTCTCATTCCCCACGCTGGGCGAAGACGTCCTCATCACCGGCGCCGGCCCCATCGGTCTCATGGCCGTCGCCATTGCCCGCCACGCCGCCGCCCGCCACATTGTCGTGACCGACCTCAATCCCTACCGTCTCCATCTGGCAAAAAAACTCGGTGCCACTCTAGCCATCAATCCAGCCCAAACCACCCTGGCCGAAGCGCAAAAGCAGTTAGGCATGCAGGAAGGCTTCGACGTCGGCCTGGAAATGTCCGGCAGCCCCGCCGCCTTTCGCGACATGATCGCCAACATGAGCCACGGCGCAAAAATCGCCATGCTCGGCATCCCCGCCAAAGAAATGGCCATCAACTGGCGCGACGTCATTTTCAATATGCTCACAATAAAAGGCATCTATGGCCGTGAAATGTATGAAACTTGGTACAAAATGACCGTCATGCTCGAATCCGGCCTCGACATAACTCCCGTCATCACTCACCGCTTCGATTTCCGCGACTATGAAAAAGGTTTCGAAGCCATGCACTCGGGTAACTCAGGAAAAGTGATTCTCGACTGGACCACCGCCTGATGCGCACCAGCGTCTTCGACCTCTTCAAAATCGGCATCGGCCCCTCCAGCTCCCACACCGTCGGCCCCATGCGCGCCGCCTATGTCTTCGCCGCCGGTCTCTCACATCTCGAAAACGTCACTCGCCTACAAGCCGAGTTGTACGGCTCACTCGCGCTTACCGGCATCGGCCACTGCACCGACCGCGCCGTGCTCCTCGGCCTTGCTGGCCAGCGTCCCGACACCATCGACCCCGCCGCCATCGACTCGCTTCTCGATAAAACCCGCTCCGAACACCAGTTACTCCTCGCTGGTTCCCATCCAATCGCCTTCAACGAATCCACCGACCTCCTCTTCCACTACAATCAACTACTCCCCGGCCATCCCAACGGAATGAAGTTCAGCGCCTACGACGCCCAAGGCACCCTCCTTAGCGCCGCCGTCTTCTACTCCATCGGAGGCGGCTTCATCATCCGCGAAGGCGAAATCCTCTCCAGCGAAAAATCACCCCTCCCCGTCCCCTACCCATTCTCAAGCGGAGCGGAACTTCTCGCCCAGGCCAACTCCAGCGGCCTCGCCATCTGGGAACTCATGCTGGAAAACGAATCCGCCCTCCGCCCGCGCGCCGAAGTCATCGCGGGCATTCACAACCTCTGGGCCGTCATGAACGCCTGCATTGACAGGGGTCTGGCCACCGAAGGCATCCTCCCTGGCGGCCTCAAGGTGCGCCGTCGCGCCCATCGCATCGTCGCCCGCATTCAAACCCGCAAAACTCCAGACCCCCTCGACGCCATGGACTGGGTCAACGCCTTCGCCATGGCCGTCAACGAAGAAAACGCTGCCGGCGGCCGGGTCGTCACCGCGCCCACCAACGGAGCCGCCGGCCTCGTCCCCGCCGTCGGCCGCTATTACCTCCAATTCGTCCCCGGAGCCACCGAACAAGGCATCCTCCGCTATCTCCTCACCGCCGGAGCCATCGGCATCCTCTATAAAGAAAACGCCTCCATCTCCGGAGCCGAGGTAGGCTGCCAGGGCGAAGTCGGTGTGGCCTGTTCCATGGCGGCCGCGGGACTCGCCGGAGCCCTCGAAGCGGGCAGCGAAGCCGTCGAGCACGCCGCCGAAATCGGCATGGAGCATCATCTCGGCATGACTTGCGACCCCATCGGAGGCCTCGTCCAAATCCCCTGCATCGAGCGCAACGCCATCGGCGCGGTCAAAGCCATCAACGCCTTCCGCATGGCCACGCAGGAGGGCGAGGGGCACAAAGTCTCTCTCGACCAAGTCATTAAAACCATGTACCAGACCGGCCTCGATATGCAATCACGCTACAAAGAAACCGCCCTCGCCGGTCTCGCCGTCAACGTCAAGGAAACTGTCAATATCAAGGACTGCTAACTCACCATGTATCAGGAAATAGGTTCTTATCTCTCGGAAAAACTCGCCGCCATCGAATCGGCCGGCACCTTCAAGCGCGAGCGCGAAATCACCAGCGCGCAGCAGGCCGAAATCAGCGTCTCCACCGGCAGCACTGTCCTCAATCTCTGCGCCAACAACTATCTCGGTCTCGCCAACCATCCCGCCATTCTCGAAGCCGCAAAAAAAGCCGTCGATGAATGGGGTTTCGGCCTCGCCAGCGTCCGCTTCATCTGCGGCACCCAGACCATCCACAAGCAGTTGGAGGACCGCCTCAGCCAATTCCTTGGAACTGAGGACACCATCCTCTATAGCTCCTGTTTCGATGCCAACGGCGGCCTCTTTGAAACCATCCTGGAGGCCGAAGATGCCATCATCTCCGACGAACTAAATCACGCCAGCATTATCGACGGCATCCGCCTCTGCAAAGCCGCCCGCTATCGCTATAAAAACGGCGACATGGCCGATCTCGAAGCCAAACTCAAAGAAGCCTCCGGCGCGCGTCACCGCCTCATCGCCACCGACGGCGTCTTCTCCATGGACGGCTACATCGCCAAGCTCCCGCAAATCTGCGACCTCGCCGACAAATACAACGCAATGGTTATGATGGACGATTGCCACGCCATCGGCTTCCTCGGCAAAACCGGCCGCGGCACCCACGAACACCACAACGTCATGGGCCGCATAGACATCATTACTGGCACCCTCGGCAAGGCGCTCGGCGGTGCCAGCGGAGGCTACACCAGCGGCCGCAAGGAAATCGTCGCCCTGCTCCGCCAGCGCTCCCGCCCCTATCTGTTCTCTAACTCGCTGGCCCCCGCCATAGTAGGAGCTTCCCTCAAAGTCCTCGACCTGCTAGCCGAAAGCTCCGAACTCCGAGACCGCCTCGAATCCAACACCAAACTCTTCCGCCAGCTCATGGCCGAAGCCGGCTTCAACATCGTCCCCGGCGAGCACCCCATCGTCCCCGTCATGCTCGGCGACGCCGCCCTCGCCACCCGCATGGCCGACGCGCTCCTCGCCAAAGGTGTCTACGTGATAGGCTTTTCCTACCCGGTCGTCCCGCAGGGCAAAGCAAGAATCCGTGTCCAAGTTTCCGCCGCTCACACGTCAGACGACTTGAAATTTGTAGCCAACCAATTTATCGCCTGCCGCAACCAGCTCGGCCTTTAGAATCCATGTTAAGAGCTTTGCTCACATTTCTCCCGCTCTGCTTTCTCGCAAACTCGCAAAACACCCTAATCACCCACCAAGAAATTCCCCTCTGGTCCAACGGAGCCCCCAACGCCCAAGGCGCCGCCCCCGCAGACATACCAACCCTCACCCTCTATCCCGTCTCCGGAACCGAAGCCGCCCCCACCGCCATCGTCATCTGTCCCGGCGGCGGCTACGGCCACTTATCCATGAGTCACGAAGGCTACGAAGTCGCCGAATGGCTCAACAAGCGCGGCATCAGCGCCTTCGTCCTGAAATACCGCCTCGGTCCCAAATACCGATACCCCAACCAGCTTCTCGACGTCCAGCGCGCCATCCGCTGGGTGCGCGCCCATGCCACCCAATATGAGTACAAAGAAGATCAAATCGGAGTCTGGGGCTTTTCCGCCGGAGGCCATCTTGCCTCCACCGCCGGAACCCATTTCGACACCGGAAAGCCGAACCCGCAGGACGATATCGACAAGCAAAGCTCCCGCCCCAATTTCATGATTCTCGCCTACCCCGTCATCACTATGCGATCCCAGAGCACCCATCAAAGCTCGCTCCGCAACCTGCTGGGAGAAAATCCCGACCCCAAACTCGTCACCCTCCTGTCCAACGAACTGCAAGTCACCAGCCAGACACCGCCCACTTTCCTCTTCCACACCACCGAAGACCCCGTCGTCCCCGTTGAAAATAGCGTAAACTTCTATCTGGCCCTGCGCAAGGCAGGCGTCCCGGCTGAAATGCACATCTATCTGAAAGGCCGCCACGGCGTCGGCTTGGCCGCCAACGACCCAATCCTCCACACCTGGACCGACCGCCTCTTCGACTGGCTAAAGGTCAACCACTTCCGCTAACCTATGCGCACCCTATTGCTTGCACTTCTCGTCTCCTCGCTCTCAGCACAAACCTGGTCCACTTACGGCGGCTCTCCAGACAACACTCATTACTCCGCCCTCACTCAAATCAACCGCGACAACGTGACTCAGCTCAAAGTAGCCTGGACCTACGACTCCCACGACGAGTTCCCCGGCTCCGAAATCGAGTGCAATCCCATCGTCGTCAACGGCATCCTCTACGCAACCACTCCAAAACTCCGCGTCGTCGCCCTTGATGCCGCCACCGGGGCGCTGAAATGGAGCTTCGACCCGAACGACGGAGCCCGCGTAGTCACCAAAATGCGCAACCGAGGAGTTACTTACTCCGGCGGCCACATCTTCTTCGTCTCCAGGCAATATTTCTACTCACTCGACGCCGCCACCGGCCTTCCCGACAAAGCCTTCGGAGACAACGGCCGCGTCGACCTCCGCCAAAACCTCGGCCGCGACCCCGATCAGTTATTCGTCTCCTCCACCAGCCCCGCCGCCGTCTACAAAGACCTATTAATCGTCGGAACCATCGTCCCCGAAACCCTCCCCGCCGCCCCCGGCGACATTCGCGCCTACGACAGGCACACCGGCAAGCTCCGCTGGACCTTTCACACCATCCCGCATCCCGGCGAACCCGGCTATAACACCTGGCCCAAAGACGCCTGGAAATACATCGGAGGCGTCAACGCCTGGTCCGGCCTCACTGTCGATGAAAAGCGCGGCATGGTCTTCGCGCCCCTTGGTTCCGCCACTTTCGATTTCTACGGCTCCAACCGCCTCGGCGATAACCTCTACGCCAACAGCCTCCTCGCCCTCGACGCCGAAACCGGCAAGCGCATCTGGCATTTTCAAACCGTCCACCATGACTTATGGGATCGCG
>Ga0209208_10002729_pt1 | contig 25354 bp, 24 predicted proteins | sample S1TSphfallax_3_FD_187694 | JGI IMG/M metagenome (GOLD analysis project Ga0209208, IMG submission 187694) | Host-associated microbial communities from peat moss isolated from Minnesota, USA - S1T2_Fd - Sphagnum fallax MG (SPAdes) (version 2) | ecosystem: Host-associated > Plants > Peat moss >...
GTTAGGTTAAGGGTTTGAACTTTAGGGTTATTTTACTACATAATTGATTCAACTTCTTTTCATTCCAAAATTTGCAAAGTTATAATCCTTTTCTTTCCATCATATACCACTACTTCCAAATTGTAAGATTTTTATCAAAATCTCCAAAGTCCAAAGTCAAACTATTTTTCATATTGTCTCCAAAACTTCCTCACACCTACAAATTCAATTTTTTTTTAAAGCAAAAAGCTTGATGTTATGGGTAATTTCTGATAACAATGTTGTTTTTTCATTTCACAATCCTTTTCCATCCCCTCCTTTATTCTCACTAGAGCACTTTAAATATTTCAAATCCAAATATTGATGATGATGATGTTGCTATTTCCTTGGATGATTCTTCTTCCACACCTGATACAAATTTTCCAAATGTCCCATAAGTATTTAAAAAAATTATGATGCAAATAGAAAATTCAAAAAGTCTTGAGTTGGCATGGGCAAAATTTTGTTTAGGGTCAAATGGTAGCCTACACATTGTCAAGTGTAGGATCTATAGTGAAATGGAAAGGAAGGATAAAATCCTTGTTAGTAAGTGGGATTCTCTTCGTAAGCACGTATGTCAACATCAAGGTAAAAAAAATATCAGAACTAATGTGAACAAAGAGGAATGGTATTACATTAAGATTACATGCATACCAAAAACCACACATTGTGTGTATTTTATAGCTAATAGACTATTGCTACCCAACTTGGAAATGGGGATGTAGGAGAGAAAAGAAGAAAGGCCATGTAATTTGTTACAATATTGCATTTGTTGTAGCAAAAGATGTCCCATGTTGGAATATGAGGCCACTATATGAATCTTTTGCAATGCCAAAAACTAGCAAGAAACATTGGAATGATAACTTTGGATGGACAATTGTAGAATTCTTGCATTAGGAGGTTTTGCAAGCAAACAAAGCTACAATTGGGTCATACTTTCCTTTCACCACAATTGCTAGGTTATTTTGTATGTTGATTATGGAATTTGTGGTATGGGTTGTGATAACATTGATGTATATTGTAGGCTAACTTGATGTGATGCAAGTCAATTGAACTGGAAAGGCCAATTTCAAAAGTTCAATTACCCTTCAATTACTTAGATTTGCTTTGGGTCACAATAAACCATGGAGTTTTACCCTTCAATTGCTTAGATTTGCTTTGGGTTGCGATAAACCATGGAGTTTGAATTTTGTGCTTAGTTTGAGGTTTCACACGATTGTATGAATGCTTTGCTTTTTAATGTTTGCATTTACAATGGGAATTTACCAATTGCTTGTCTCTTAAGTTTTTTTATATTGGTTGCCTGAAAGTCCATTAGAAGTCCAGTGTAGGTGCCAGATTTAAATAAGCAAAATCTACACATTGTGCAATCTCATAAGCGCCCAAAAAACTACAATTGCATCCTCATGATAGCCAACAAATACTTCTGTCACTGAATTTGGAGTGGAGGCCAGATACTTCACCCCCACCAATTTAGCTAGCAGGCACATTTTGAATAAAAAAACTAGCAGTGGATGAAACCCTAACGAATGTGGTCGGAAAGCCTTTCTCATGCATTACTCGTGCAACATGAGGATGATATCCGGTCAAAATTACACCCTAACGAATGTGGTCAGAAGCCTTTTTAATGCCTCAAAAAGTGTAACAGAACGATAATGTCCGGTAAATGGATGACATCCTAACGAATGTGGTCAGAATCCTTTTTTCATGCCTCACTCGTGCAATAGAAGGTCGATACCTGGTCGTTGGAGTGGAACCCTAACGGATGTAGTACGAATTGCCTCATTCGTGCAAAAGAAGGATTATATCCCGTCAATGGATGAAACCCTAAATCCGCAAAACCCTAAACCCCTAATGCAGAATCCGTGGTTTTTGCTTGCAGAGTCGGCGTTAGGGGTTTGCTGCTGCTGCATTCCAAGCTTTCTTGTCTATCCCTCGGCGTTGTTGTCGCTGCTGTTGGTACGCAGAGAGGGAAAAGCACATACAGTAGCGCTCGCGTATGCCGTGTAGATAGTGCTTTGGGAAGTCTGACCAGAAATGGTAAGGAGGAAATGTTCTCTTCACTTTGATGTTTACCTCTTTTGCCTTCTTTTTACTTTCTTTTTCTTTGCTGGGTTTGTTTTTAATTGTGTGCACATCTGGTCTTTGTGTTGCTATTTTCTCCTGAGCTGAGCTTCTTGTTGCAATGGCTGAGCTTAGCCTCTTCGGGAGTTTTGCTCTGTCTGTTTGTATGTGCGTTTTTTGTTCCTTCTGGTTGCCGCATCCTTCTCGGTTTTGTGTGGCAGGATTGTCTTCGCGGGGTTTTCAGAGCGGGAATTCTGTTTGAAGTTTGTCATCTTTGAAAAGTAAGGGTTAGGTGGAGGCGATGGTTGGATGTTTGTGCGCCTCCGGCATTGTAAGGTGTTTTGTTCTGACGGAATGGGATTTGGATCTTTACAGGCGCTGTATTTGCTGTATGAGTCGGCGTCAGGGTATTCCCTGTTTGAAGCTTATGGACTGGATGAGATAGGCCAGAGTGCAGATGCGGTCCAGGAATCGGTCCTGGACCTCAATCGTTTTGGAAAAGTTGTGAAGCTGGTTGCATTCAAGCCCTACAGCTCAGCCGCTGATGCTCTAGAACAGTGCAATGCTGTCTCGGAGGGTATGCTCTCTATCGATTCTTTCTTATCCTTGTAGGAGACAGACATTGTAGTTCATTTGCTCTGGCGGGACCTTAAAAGGGTTGCATTTTGTTGGCAACAGGAGCAGGGAAATGAATAGACCTAACTGGGTTTATGCTCAACTGTGAAAATTTCCACTTGTGTGGGGGATTGCGTCTCTGTTATTTTGAGCTTGGTTTGATTGTGCAGGGATATTGACACAGGATTTGCACAATTTCCTGGAGTTGAACTTGCCTAAGGTTAAGGTGACCAAGAAGGCCAAGTTTAGTGTTGGGGTTGCTGAGCCAAAGTTGGGCTCTGCAATCCTGGAAGCAACACACATTCCCTGCCAGAGCAATGACTTCGTTCAGGAGTTCCTCAGGGGCATCAGGCTCCATTTCAATCGGTTCATCAAAGATCTCAAGGTAGTAGTCACTGTCAAGAAGTCTCACTCTCTAGCATACTGTGAAATGTACTCTCTCTGCTTGACTTTGCTTGCCCATGGGTAACCCATCTTTAGCACTTCAGAATTATCTTCACTTTGCTTTCTCATGAGAGAGCCCATCTTTAGCTTTTTAGAGATTTCACTTGAGAACAACACTATGGACCTTTCCTGGTCCATCCTATCTTGGAAACTCTACAATGCAGTTGTCTGAATCCTACACAAAGGACAACATTGATAATTCCCTTTGTAAATTTGAAAATGTTGTAACATGGTTTACAATCAGGACTCCACTTCTTTGGGCTCAATAGTGGTCTGAGGTTGCTGACTTAACTTGGTGCGGCAGGATGGAGATTTGGAGAAAGCGCAACTGGGGCTCGGCCATAGCTACAGTCGTAGCAAGGTCAAGTTCAATGTCAATCGAGTTGATAATATGATCATCCAAAGCATCAGTTTGTTGGACACACTTGACAAAGATGTCAACACTTTTTGCATGCGGATCAGGTGATCTATTTGCTCTTAAACAGTATAATTATTGTAGGACAGCTCAATATTAGAGGCATCTTCGTCTGTCTGTGCATTTCTCTGACTAAGAATTCTATTTGTGAATACTTGGGTAGGTTTTTTTTGTTCTTCCAACTACTATTCTTTCTTTTCTATTGAGTTTATCCCTTGTCTATTGTGCATTACATTGTGATGAAGTGGTTCTTTTGTTGCATTCATGAATAATCCTGATCCAGGTTTGCATCTGCTGGACAACAGACCTTATGAAATCTTGTGGAGTTGTCTATAGTGTGGGGCAATTGTTGCTGTGAAATATTGATGGTCTATAATTTGTTTTTGTGTTTGTTTGTTGGGTGTGACAGGGAATGGTATTCATGGCATTTTCCAGAGATGGTGAAAATTGTGAATGACAACTACATGTATGCCAAGCTAGTAAAGTTTGTGAAGGACAAGAAAAGTCTCACTTCTGACTCATTGGAAGAGATTTCTGAGATCACTGGTGATGAAGACAAGGCCCGTGAAGTTATAGAAGCTGCAAAGGCCTCAATGGGTAGGATTCTTCCCAGCAAAGCAAAAGCTAAGGGTTTGGTTTTTCTCATGCTTGACTTTCTATTTTACCTTGAATCTAAGAGTTGGAGGGACAAAGGACCTGAATCATTGTATGTTCTATGTGTCCAGGCCAAGATATTTCACCAGTGGATTTGATAAACATTGAACTGTTTGCGCAAAGAGTGATAGCATTGGTAGAGTACCGCAAGCAATTGCATTCCTACTTGGTCTCAAAGATGCAAGATGTGGCCCCAAACTTAGCTGTGCTGATTGGTGAGATGGTTGGTGCCCGTCTCATTTCTCATGCTGGGAGTCTTACCAACCTGGCAAAGTATCCTGCATCAACTGTACAAATACTGGGTGCAGAAAAAGCATTGTTCAGGTATAGTTCCAGTCACGGTCTTAAGTATTTTATAATGTCTTTGATTTCTTATTTTGCATTTTGTTGTGTAACTTCCAAATCCTAATTAATGTGCAGAAGTGATTTAGATGGCTTACTTGCAGTGTGAGAGTTTTTACACTTCACTGGAGAAACATTTTATTTTGAGTGGTTTTTGGGCTACTGGATTAAGGAGTTAGAAACTTGTTTCATGAGTTTCCAAGCTGCATGAACCTCTGAGTGTCAAGATTCAGCATTTTCTTTCCACATCTTATATACCCTGAGATTTCTGTAACCTTCAGATTGGGTTGTCTCTCAATCTTTTCTGGTTGAGTTGAATCCTAAATGTGGAGAAGTTCTCAGTGCATATGAACATGTTTGTTCTACTTCTCATGTATGATGATTCTTATGCATGCAGGGCTTTGAAGACCAAGGGGAATACACCCAAGTATGGCTTGATTTTCCATTCTTCTTTCATAGGAAGGGCGTCCACAAAGAACAAGGGCCGTATTTCACGATATCTCGCCAACAAGTGCTCCATTGCATCTCGCATTGATTGCTTCTCTGGTCAGTTCATTTCATGGGGTCTCTAGCTCCATTTTGAGGGTGCCAGTCATGTGGACCAGTTTTCCTTGCTCTCTTTCCCTGACCTAACTCTTACATGGAAACTGTTGTGTCAACTGGACTCATTGGACTACCCTTGTATGCGAAGGCCTGTATCAAGATACTGTCTGTGATTCCAACATTTATACCAGTTGGTTAGTAGTTGACCTGCATGTTGGGGAATGACCTGGTTGCAGAGACAAATTCAAGTGCATTTGGGGAGAAGTTGAAGGAGCAGGTTGAGGAACGGCTTGATTTTTATGACAAGGGAATTGCACCACGCAAGAACATTGATGTAATGAAAGAGGCCATTAAAAATAATGAAGAGAATGCTGGTGTTGGGCATCCAGAGGCTACGGTTGCTGATGCGGAAATGGTTGATGCTGAGCCTGCTTTACCAGAAAGTAAGTTGCACTAACCACACCAGTGTAGGAGAAGAAATGTATTGGTTAAGTAACCTGAAAGCAATGCGGACCCTGAACTCATGTTTTGGTGCGATATAGATGTTCACACCTTCCTGCAATACTTCAAAATGTTAGTAAGGGGTCTGGAATTCAGTTTTCAAACAGCTGCTTTTCTCAAATGATCCCATCTTTCTATCTTTTGATATATTCTTTCTTTCCTGGAAGGAAGCATGTTCCTTGTTGAATGTTTAAGAGTACAGCTGTCTATGCTAATGCTCTACAGGAATTTCCTCCATCTAGAACTGTGACATTCAATTCTGTCTTCTGTGTGATAGCAGATGGGGAGAAAAAGAAGAAAAAGAGGAGGAAAACTGCAGAAGCTGATGGAACTGCACCAGCTGTTCCAGATGCCAATGGGAAGGCAATGGAGATAGCTGTGGTGGATGCAGAAGCAAATGGAGAAGCGATCCAAGAGAAGAAAACAAAGAAGAAGAAGAAGGTTGAGATTCAGGAGGCTGTGGAGACAGCTGTGGTGCAAGTGGTAGGCAATGGTGAGGAGTCACAAGAGAAGAAGAAGAAGAAGGTTGAGAATGAAGAGGCTGTGCCTGCTGTTTCAGAACTGAAGAAGTCCAAGAAGCATAAAACTGCTGGTAATGAGGAAGTGGAAGCAAGCAAAGCAAACCCAGTGACACCTATCACAGAAAAGAAAAAGAAAAAGAAGAAAAACCAGCAGGAAAATGAGTAGGGGCATCTAGGGTGGGGTGCTGATGATATAGAGGATACTTTGAAGGGAAAAAGCTTGCAAGGATTTTTTAACCTGTGGGCTGTGGCTTCTCTGTTTTTTGTCAGTGGATAGTGACTCTGGAGCATAAACAGGCTCTCCTGAATTTCTTTGAATTTGTTTCTTAGGATAGCCAACTACTGGTACTACCAATCAGAAATGTATGAGAACTGGTCAGTTCTTTCTGCCTCATTTCTCTAGATTGTGGGTAAAATGTCTCTGTTTTCTCACAAATTTGGCCTAACTGGGACAGCATTGTTGCTGCAGAAGGTTTATGGCAGCAAAGGCATCTGAGTATGCAGATCTCTGGTGTCTTAGGTGACAGACTACCCAGTTTGCTGGTTGTAGGCATGGATACAAGATTCATGGTCTTGGAATGGGAACTATTGCTGTAGTACACATGGTTTGAAATGTTTCATAATGAAGTTGTTGCTAGATTTCAATTATCCTCAACCTAGGCTGATTTTGTCATCCATAGTATATTGCAAAATATTATTCTACAAAGCCATTTTCTGCCTGATTTTGTTGGCAGTAGTATTTTGCCAACAGTTGCCACAGCCTAGACTGGTGTTGTTTTGTTGCAGACTCAGGGTTTAGGGTTTAGTGCCTGGTTATTTGATCTGGATGTTTGTATGGAGCTCTCAGAATTGGTTGAATTTTTGGTTGAGTTGAGACACTGAAATGGTGGGCACTTAAATAAGAATGGTACTGGTAACTATGTGGGTTCGGGGAAATCCAGATACAGATGATGATTTTTGGATGCCAGGTAAGTTGCAAAATGACTATTGTATTGCGTCAATGTAACAAGCTGTTGTTACTGCAATCATTGAAGACAAAATAATGAAGGGATTTTCAGTTGAAACATGGTAAGAGTGTGTTGTCTGAGACATAAGGAGAAAAAATCTCACCCCAGATATCTCCCTGATTTGTAGTGTTATGAATCCTTCTGGGAATGTCCTCAGTAGTACATGCTCTACTGACCCAGTCAATTAGTTGAAACATCTCTTGCTGTGCCAATGACTTGAAGAACAAGCACTTCATGCATGAAGTGGTCACAGATTATCTCATTTTCTTGCACCCATTATCTGACATGACCTTCTCATGATCATCATACACTTGTAGTAGTGAAGAAAATGTCTGTTGGAACATGAATTTTGATAAGTATTGTTCAATCTGCCATGCCAGACCTTAATGTAATGGAATGGCCTTGTCCTTTTCCCATGTAGACTTGAATCTTTATACAGATTCCAACATACAGAGACTTGAATCTTTATTTTGGTGCAGGCAATATCCAACCTGGTAGACACAATAGTATATGCCAATATGGACAGAGGAGAGATTGTCACAAAGAAATTTCCAAGGGCAAGATTCACAAGAAATCAAAAAATTCTGCCATCCATGGAGTCAGTGCTCAAGCCTCAAACTTGTGGATGTCCTTTGCACTGAAGTGTTGGAGCAGCATCATGTACATGATTTTGGCAAGGTTTCCTCCCTTTGCTTACTCTGCAAGGAAGGAAATACATGAAATGCAGCTTCGCCAGCCTAGTGAGAAAGGCCCGCATGTGCCAAGAACTGTAGGGCAGCAGAGCATTACCTGGTAAAAATGATCATGTGCCAAGAACTGTAGGGCAGCAGAGCATTACCTGGTAAAAATGATCAAGACACGCCAGTACAGTAAGGTGTTCCATTGGTACATTGGAAACTATGGAATGAAAATTTCTGACCAGGCAAGTCTGCCCTGTCTCTTGCATGAAGGATGCTTGCCTGCAAGGTCATTCCACAAAAGTGAGGTTGTGTAATGGCAATTGTATTGTATTGGATAATGGACATGGAACTAAGGAGATGTAGTGTAGATCCCAACAAGTCGGCATGACACATCCACTTATGACGTCCACACAGAGGAATCAGTAAAGAATACAGCTTGGCCTCCATCCCAATTCCCTACAAGTAGTTTGGAGCCATGCTAGAAGATGATCCTTTGTTGAAAACTTTGAAGAAACTCCCATGAAGCAAATTTGGTACTATTATAGCTCCTCTTGATGTTTGAGGTTATGGCAAGTTGTTCTTGGAAAGTTGGCAAAAGAAGTATGGGTTCAGGTTTCACATTCGTGGGCAAATCACCAAGTTTCCACAATACCCATTATCAAATCACCCTTCCTTTGAGATACATATATGTCCAAAAATAATGCACATACCAATCAATCTTATGTGAAAGTTGCTTTGCCTTAGGGCCACTAACGCCTTTTCTTAAGATGGAATCTTTCTACCCATTGCAACAAAGCCACAAGCAAATTGGTTTTGCATGTTCTTCCAACAATGATTAAAAAAGGGACATGTGCATCCACACTTTTTTTGTGGGCCGATAAGTTTGAAGTAACCCCACAAAGGAAATGACACCAACAATGAGAACATTGTTGAACATGTTCTCATTGTTGGTGGATGGATGGTTCGTGGATAGTACATGATTTCTCATTGCTTGTGATTTCTTGATCAACTTGGGGCACTTTTGTAATCATGATTGTTAACTTGATTAAGATGCTTAGATTGCATGTGATCCCTTAAGGGTTTTGAACATAGTTTTGTACTTACCTAGCATGTATCCATAGTGTTGAATGCACCTACCTAGTGTGAAATATGATTTCAACTTTTTCTTCTTTGCACATACATAAAACCTAATCTAGTTCTAAACGAGTTCACACATAATGAGATCCACACTACCGGTGTTGTTATGTATAGTTTAGGACTTACGCCCAGTGAAAGTGAAAATGGCTTGGGGATATTTATCTACATGTAAGTATACATGGCTCAACTCAAAATTGTGTAAATGAATAAGGTGGGGTGTGTAAGTTTTTTAGAGTGTAAATCTATTTTAAATCATGTAAAAAAATAACACTTAAATTGTTGTACCTGGCCATCTAAAAATATGTAAAACTATATATTGTCTACTTGGGGGGGGGAGTGAGGGAAATGCCAACATTTAAACAACCATTGGTGATGGGCCAATCAAAGTGGCTCATTGCAATATAATGATTAACTAATTATGAAAGTAAAAACTTTGGGATGATCAGAAGTAATTTAATTAATTAATGTGACTCACAATAGGTACCCAAGTTCTTGTAAAAGCTTAGACCAGAAATGGTGATGAGCAAAATTAGGAATCGAAATTTTACTCAATTAGTGAGGTGAACAGAATGCACCCAAGATATGCCCCAATTTTGTCAAATTTTGTCTCATGTCCTATACTGACCATAGGTGGGCTAAGAGGAAGCTCTTCTACATAAATGGTTTTGGTAGTAAAAGTTTCTTTTTGGGGTAGTATTGAAAGTATCAAAATTTTGAAGGGCTCATCAAAGCAGCCCATTGCAGAAATAGCATTGAGCTTTGGGATGCACCTACAATTAATTAATGTGAATTTGCAAATAGGTAAATCACCAAGGGTATATATAATATATATATTGCACATTCCAAAACATTTACATAGTGTAGTGTCAATGTAAAAGAATATATATACACCATGGATAGAGTACGTGTAATGAGCTACACCATGTAAGTGTAAACAATTTACACTTACACGATTTTTACACAACTAGTATATGTCTATTTATACACACATGCACAAAATTAATTCACACCTATAAAGTCCTATTCATTAATGTGTATTTTTCATGACAAGTCTTTGTAAAGGTTGAAAATAGTTTGCATGCAAACCAAAGTAGTTAGCATCTTTGACGAGAGGGACATTGTCAAGAGATTTGGTTTACTTGCCCAATTAAGTCTCGATTAAATCGATAATAAATTGGGTTAGTGTAGAAAAAAGATTTAGTTTGGAGTTAATATGGAACCAAGTTCATTGTGAATGAGGTTCCAGATTTTTTGTGTTTGGGGATAAAATCCCTTTTGTGTGTGTTTCAAATCACTAAAAATTGATTTGAGTTTCCAAAGCACATCACTTTCTATGCTACAATTTTATGTGTTTTTGCTCTTGTTGCATAACTTTTATTATGTTTAGAAGTTTGGTGTTGCTATTTGAGTTGGATTCTCATGATGTTGTAAGTGAGCTGCACTTTTGGTTCAATGTGTTACACCATGTATGAGGATTTGTTATTTTGTGATTTATGGTTGTGCATAGCCATAGGTGAAAATGTTGACATTGTAGTGCATGGAACCATCTTAAGAAAAGATGTTGAAATTTCATGATAAGTTTTTTTTTTTCCCAATTTTGTGATATTGAAATTTTGGCAATTTTTTTCAAAAAAATTCCCAATTATTTTAGTTGGAAAAGACAAGTTTTGTCCAAAAAATATGGAGACTATAAAAATTTGGTATGGGTCCTAGTCATCTATATTTGGGGGATTTCTTCATCAAGGTTGAGCAACAATGGGGGAAGTAGCCATAAACAATGGAGATGACAAGGAATGCATCTGCATTAAATAGGGTGATGATGATGAAAGTATATCAATTGTGGAAAGTGGTGAGGCAATGAGACCAGTAACCAAACATTTGGGGGTTAATGGGGGAAGGGGGTGGTTGTGTCAAACAAGGTAGCAAGATAGTAGTGGGCACAATGGAAACCATAACATATTTAGTGCCAAGTGCTAGGGTTTGCTGAATATTATTTATTTATTTATTTATTGAAATTTTTTTAGCCAATTTAAAATTCAAAAATTATAAAATTTCAACAGTTGAAGAAGAAATATGCAAAGTACACCTTTTGTTGTTGGGTATTTGTAATAGTTTTAAACAATATTTTCTTTTTCACAAGTTGGGAGTTTGATTCTCGACATTTTTGGCAAAACATCAATTTTATTTTTTAAATTTTTTTTCAGCTACACCTTTTGTGAATTATTTTGTGTCAAAAACATCAGTTGTATGTAAGGTAATTGCTGGGATAATGGAAATTACAAAGATCAAGTCCCAAGCAATGAAGCCATGATGGGACCAACAACTCAACAATGGGAGGAATGACCAAACAAATGATGTGGCAATGAGACAACAAAATAACAAAATAATAATAAGTGTTATGATAATTGCAGGGATAATGGAAATTGTAATGGGGTCAATGGGACAAGCAGCAAGGATGATGAAAACTAAGGTAGTGTGGTGGGAGACTAGGGGGAAATCAAATAAAATGTTCACCAAGTTTTGAGCCCATTTTATGTTCATTTCACATTCTCACCAATATCCCCATTTTTAGGTAGTTGATATTGATATTTTCCAATATCTCAACCTTCTACCATTGTCTATAGAAAGTTTAAACATTTTAACTTTCTTAAAAAATGTTTTCTCCTATAGTTGTTGGGTGGGTTTTTTTTAAAATTTTTTTTTGAGGCCACACACATTATCAATATCAATATTTAAAACCTATGGTTGCCAACTAGGTTATTGAAACAAATTAGGTAATATCCATCAATAATGCACAAATATAGGTATCAAATAAACAGTTCATGTTCTCCTATCAATTATTGGTCAATTATAAGGTTATTTAGGAATGTAAAATTATTATTTTAAATATATTAATGTAAAAATTGATAACCTACCTATCAAATCATCCAAATAAGTTATTAGGTTTTTGAAATTTCAATATTTGACTAGTTATCAAATTAAACAATTATTTGAAAAATCCATAACCAATTGGTAGGTTATTAATAACCAACTTAATAATTGGGTAAAAATTCAATAATAAACCAACACTCGTCAAAACCAATGTTGCTTGGATATGGAGATTTTAAGCACTACTCAAGTTATCTAAATGGAATATTTTTCAAAAATTTATGGCATAAGGTTATGCATAAGAAAAATCAAGAGTACATTTGACTAGACATATATGTATTCATTTTCATTTAAAAATTTGGCCAATATGCATTAACTGGTTTTCAAACTTGGACTAATCACAAAATATGTACAAAGGTTCAGAATGAATCTTCAACTTTTGTAATTAATTTTTCCAATCATAGATTTGCCTCACCATAGTATAGTTTTTTTTGCAAAACCAATCATGTGTGGGGGAGTTAAACCTTAGTTCTTTAAATAACCCTACCCAATTTAGCACAAGTTTATTGCCCCAGCCACACCCCACATACATCACACCTAACCCACAAACACACACACCACAACCAAAAGCCATCCAAGTTGTTAGTTCTTTGAATTACAAATTGTCATTCAAGTTTTGCAATCCTAGAATAAGAACAAGAACAAATTTTGAGCCCAACTTGCCAAATCAATCATTGTCCAATTGCAATTATTGAAAAAAGTTGAATACTCAATCAAATCATAATTATTTTTAGCCAACAAAGATTCAACTTTAAAAAAATTTGTCAAATATTTGTGCCATGAACAATTTAGACAAGGATTGTCATGCTAGTTTTTCACGATGGTGATGATTTGATCTAAATTATCCACTTACAACCTACAACATTTCAAATATGTCAACACACATTCAATTTCAATCTATGAACCTAGAATTCCTAAGATCTATTTGGCAAGGAAATTAATGTTTGAAAATTGGCTTTCATGAATTCACCATTATGTTAAGGGATCAACACATGTGATAGGAATTACAAATAAGCTCTTGAATAAGAATAACCCCCCAACAACAAGCGCATGCAAGGACTTTTCCATACATGTGCCCACACCAATGTATTATTATCTTTTTCAATAGAGTCACTAAATCCAATAACAAATCTAGTAACTTATACCACACATGTTTGGACAATAGGGTTTAATACGTCAAACACAATCATCAAAAAAAGGACTATCACATTGGCATCATATTCAATAGCAAGACAAATACAAACCCCACAACCCACATAATTTTCCACAACCTTCAAAGACTTGAACCAAGGATCAAACATAAGGGCAAACATATTGTGCACCTAATGTGAATTATAGGCATGCAAAAATTGCAGAAAAGGTTTGATCACCTTAACAACTTCCATTCACATGTTGTTTTGAAAGATGAAAAGCTCAACATTAAATGCATCCAAAACATCAAGAGCATCATTAGCATGTCTAACCTTAACTTCCAAAATTTGTGCCAAACTAATACATGTATTGAGAGTATCAAATAATAACCAATGCCCTCATAATCGGTTTATCACACAATTTTCCCAACACTCACAAGTTCACACCTCACACTTAGATGCTCGAAATTTGAGATTCAAGAATGTTCAACAAGGAAAGTCTCAAAGGAGAAAGGAGAAGATAGAAGATGCAATGCATTGTCAAAAGTCACAAGGAGCAAGAAGAGGAGAATAATTGTGCTTCACATTCAAGTTTTGTCACAAAATGTTTAAAGTCGAAAGTCACAAGGAGCAAGTAAAGCAAAGAGGACATGCACTTTGCATTCAAGCTTTGTTACAAAATGCTAAACCCTAAAGCCAAAAATCACAAGGAACAAGCATGAAAGGATAGCTCGGATTCACTTCACATTCAAAGCTTTGCCACAAAATGCTAAACCTTCAACCCCATGAGCTCCATCTCCATCCAACAATTTAATCCTAAACCCTAACCAATTATGTGGCAGATTGCCCTAGATATGCACATGCATATTCATACTATGCATATTCGGGCATATATGGTAATGCATGAGTGCCCGGATGTGCATACTAGTAATCACACATCATGCCCATATATGTATGTGCATTGGTTACTGCATGAGCACATTATGCTGGATACATACAAGGACGGATTTTTTTTATTAAAAAAAAACCAAATTCTGGATATGACTACATGCATATCCGAGTACTACCTGGGTTCATATCTGGATTTTTTAAATATATATCTGGGCAACACTGGTAAGAATGGTGTAGCCACTCCCCCACCTCCTCTTATGGCTTGTGATCTACCTATGTTGAAGTTTAGGTTAACCCCTTGTGCTTTATGAGGGGTAAAGCTTTACCCTATGGGTGAGGGATGTTCCCAAAATGGTGAACTGGACTCGACCATCACCTTGTCATAGATAGGCCCATTGATTTGGAAATGCTTCACCCCCTTGGCTTTAACACCACACTTATATTCTATGCAAGATTTCGTGTCTTTTCCTCCCTCACAATCAGTGCTAGTTTTTGACAAAGGAGCTGCATGCTGCATCTCCTCATTGGGTTGAGCAGGATTTGAATCCTTAAACTTATTGGCTACCATTTTTGTCCAACTCTTAATGCCAAGGGCACTAATTGGGGTACATTCTATTGCTAAAATTGGCTGCCACTATTTTTGGCCTGGACTAATAGCCCCTCCTAAAAATACCCTTACCTATTGGGTTGGTTCAGTTGAAGCCTCAAGGGACACTCACACTCCCTAGAAGTGCAAAAACAATGGGCCAAACAAAAATGGGCTTCTTTTTTTTGCATTAGCTGACAGCTGCTGCTTCTGTCCACAAAAGCACTTACTTCTTGTGATTGATTGTTGGCTAGTCGGCATGGACTGGTAACTTTAATTAGTTTTTTTGGCTTGCTCTTGTGGAATGTAAGGAGACTTCATTTTTGTCCACTGAGGGGATTTAAAAAGTTCTGGACCAGAATCCAACAAACCCAAATCAAATTGCAACTCCATGTTTCATGGAAGATAAGGGTATGGGCAACTTTCAAACACATGTTTGCTGAGTAGTATAGTTAATTAATTTTCAAGATTCTCATGCCATGTTGAAACTAGAATAATAATACTTGTGAGTTCCAAGATATTCTCTATTTTCCTTCACAAGTTTTTTATTGGTTCAAAAATTTAAGTATGTTTTTTTGTGAAAATTAGATTTCAATTTTTTTTACAAATAAATTATAATTAGTGTCCGAGTTGCCAAGGTACTCAAGTCTCCCAAGTGTTTCATGAGTCTCCTTAGTGGGACTTAATAGTAGTTTTGCTTAATGTTTGGGCCCACTGGTCATTTCTGTGGAAACTTGGGTTTAGAACAAGTTGATCACAATGGCAATTTGCAACAATAGAGTCATAAGTTTTATATTTTATTGACAGACCAGCATTGTAAAATATGGAAAAAAAAATAGACAAATTTGTTGGCCAGTTCTGGGTTTGCCTGAACCCTTTGACAGTCCCAGTTTAGGCAAATTGTTAATGTAATCATGAACCTTTGATTCGGGACTTTTGTTTTGTCAAAATTTTAATAAAAAATTAACTCATTGGTTTCAGTTTTTGGTCTAGATTTTGGGGCTTCCAGTTAGTTAGTTTTCAAGTTTCACAATTTAGAAATGAGTTGGAACATGTGGGTTCTGGGGCTATAATTACAATTGCGTTTTTAGCCAATTCTTGGCTTGGTTCTCTCAAGGGTTTTCAGGTGATTTTCAACTTCGTTTGTTTTGTTTCATTACTAGGGTTACCCACAAGAACCCTATTTCTTACAAAATTGGTTACCAAGGTGAAACCAAATATTAACTCAGTTGAGGTTCATCCACAACTGAGTGAGTAATAAGGGGATGCATCCAGTGGATGGTGCACTGGTGGGTGCTGTGGCACTATTGAAGCAACCTAAAAGAGTTTGGGATTTTTACTATGGTACCAGTGTACGTGTTGGTTCACCATGGCAGCCCAAATTGAGATCACTTTTACACATATCTTTAATGTGGCCTCCAACAGCACTAGGAAATTTCTGGCACTGCTTTATGTGCTCCTTTATATTGGGGCACATGGCTCCAGCAATTGGGAGCACATGGAGCACACTATGAAAGCTTTACCTTCACCCACAAATCATCACCTACAATTCTCCACATTTTGTGATGGTACCCACCTATTTTATGGTCTAATATTAGGTACCTCAGCTTCCAGATTCCATGCTTTTCTTTGCCCCCCACCCACTTTTTTGGGATTTAAATTCATGGACTTTGTTTTACTCTCTTTTAGGTGTCCTGAGTTAGCCAGCCTTTTCTTTTTCCCACTGGTGATGTATCGCCAAAATGCAAAAAAAAATTTAAAAAAGATTTTTTTGGAGGTTTTCAGTTGCCAGAAGTAAGGAAAAAAAAGGGGTAAAACAATCGCCATATTCATACAATTGGTTTTCATTTTGTAACCAGAAAATATAGAAGGTTGATTAAAAGATTAGAACTTTTATTTCTTGTTTATAGTCAGAATTGGATAAATCTTCTTAGGGATGATCACCATTTCTTATACATCTTCCTTTGGATGATCATCACTTTGGCTGCAAACAAAAAATCCCTAAACAAAACACTAGTCCTAACTGCTGATTATTCCAGTGAGATCTCAGTTCTTGAACAAGAAGAAAAACCCTTTCTATATATAAAAAAGCAAATAAAAGCTCAAGAACACATGTCACAAAAGAACATAACAATCAGGACACCACTAATATGCTAATAAAATAGAAGAAGATGAACTCCGTGATTGCTGGTAATTGGGCTTGATCTAAAGATAAGATTAGTTCTGTAATGCCATTTGCATCTCTGACTTCAAGTTACCTATTCTTCACTCTTGCTACCCTTTCATCAATAGCTAGTCTGGAATCCGGGATTCTAGCTGTAGTGAGTACTGACTCCTGACCCACAAGAGATTTCTTTCAGTTTGTAATAGTGTGGGTGGGTTCAGAGGTAGCTGTGTGATGTGCCATTCTTCACTCCCTAGTTATTAGTTTGCTTTCTTTGTGGAAAAGGGCAAGGGAACAGAGAGTCCTGTGAAATGCCACAATCAATGGAACACAAGCTGTCAAGTTGAAGGAGTAAGCGACCTCCTGTTAGGAATGATCTGGCTGGCAGCAGTAATCATGAAACCTTTCTTCACACCTCCAAATCATTTTGAGGGAGGGAGGGAGGAAGGGAGGGAGGCAGGGACTTTAGGATGGGGAGTGGAGATGGAGAAAGCAGAAAACATGGAGGAGGGACAGGCAGGAAAGGCAAAGAAAAAGAAAAGAGCTTGTTAATTTATTGAGAATAGACAACATAGATGAACCTCAACAATGAAGAAGAAGTATCCTTGAATGAAACCATTATGGTTCATGGATCTATATATACAGATTGCAGGGTTGAGATGATGAAAAAAAAAACATTTTGATGAATCTATTTGCATGAATGAAGTCATCCATGCAAGTGGATCTTACCATGAGATGCAATTCAACTTCATGAAATCATACAATTGCAACTTACCTGATGAATAAAATGATTGTACAGATAAAAGCAAACATTAATGACAAAATTGACCCACAGGGATGATATTATATGTATACATGGAATTGCTACCACACATGTTTGGAAGGACATGGGAGATCTGTATGTGTTATGCCATGTGTATTAATTAAACTAACTCCTTTTTATTCATGATGTTGATGAGGAAAGTAGTGCTTGCCTTCTCAAAGCTTGTCTCTCTGCTTGCCTTCGAGTTTGATGTTGGTGTTGTTTCTTGGTTTTTGGATAATTGCTAAGAGTATGGGCAATGGCAGCCGTGTGGGTGTAATGAATAGTTGAATGATGTAGTAACAGACAATGCTAGTTTGAGAAATGACCATGAGCATTCCCCAGTTCATCAAGAGCAGAAATGGTTGTTAGGGTTTGCTAGAAACAGCCACTAGGTACACATAATCTCCTAATGAACATTATCCCTTTTCAGCAGGCATTTTTTCTGGGGAAAGCGTCTCAAATAGCGTGGGGTAATCAAGCCCTAGGATACCCACTACCTAGACTCATCAGCATAGCATTTAGTGATTTAGTTGTTATCCTAGGCCACTAAGGATTTTTACCCAAGGCTAGCTAGGTCTGTGAAGATGCATGATCATTTTGGTGTTCAATGTAAGGTAAGGCCTTAGGCTGAGGGCATTCTTGAAATAAACCAAAATGTAAGCTAAGATAGGCTCACATTTTATAAATGCCCTCATGCATGGCCTTCCTTGAAGGAAAATCATGTTTTAAATTTGAATCCTGACATCAATTACGTACCAATGACAATATAAAACAAAATGTGTATCTGAAAAATGGAATGTGCTTTTGAAAACCAAACGTGATTTCACATTTGAGGAAACATTATCATTAAATATAATGTACCATGCTTCATAATTAAAAAATCTAATCCAAGACTTTACAAATATGTAAAAGACATCTCTCTCTCCAGTAGGTGGTTGTGGTCGCAGATTCTATGATCGCAGCAGCTTTTCAGTATATTTTCCTACACAATTGTGCTTACAGTGGTCTCACAACTCTACTAATCAAGCATTGATCAGTTGCACCAGCCAACTGCAAGTCACCATAAAATTACATCTATCTTTTTTCATGAGAACACGTGTTCCCAGAGTTCCTAACATGATTGATCACATATTTTCGACTCATTTGCAGCTCTCCAGTGAAAAGCAACTATTGACATCAGTAAACAAGGCCCTATGTTAAGGGCTTCCAGAGACTTTGATGCTTCTAACTATGATCATAGCTCCTTCACCTACACCCCCCCACCCCTCTTTCACGCCCTCATTCTCAACTCCTATTCCTAGTAGGCCCACCGTCATTGCCTACTCCCCCACTGTCAACAAAATCATTTACTACCCATGATGACTTACTTCTTCTTAATGAATTCTAACGCGGAGGCAGTGTGAGGTCTAATATCGTCCCTTGAATTTGCGGTTCCTGCAGAGGATTTTAAGAATTCACAGTGGTTACATTCATTGCTATAGAGCAAGACATAGCAGGCCATCATGAGTTCTTGTCTGCCCAAGTACTGTAGAATTTTCATATGACGTGAGAACTCGCCAGAAACGAGGTGCACAATAAAGACTAGAGTGTGATTCTTTTGACCAGACCAGGACCGCATCTTCTCTTCCTTTCCTCCACATGAAACAATACATAAAGTGACTCAGAGGCAGCGGCAAACAGCAAAGAGCGTCTCGTCACTCATATGCACGATCCTGTAGAAAGGTTCTTTACGGAGTCTGCTGTTACGAGTAAACTGCAAGTGCAAAGTACATCAAAAATAGCTCATGTGCTTGCTCAGCAGCAACCCATAGGAAACCCTAACTTTCACATGAGCTATTAATAGAGCTATCCATAAAGTCACCCTGTCTTTGTGTCCTAGTTTGACCCTCTAATCCCTTGTTCCATCCTCAATTTGTGTGTCTCAATCAAATGAGCGAAATTGGGTACTGTTTCATGAAACTGGGTATCAGATTAAAAGATTGGCAGGATCTTATTCGGATAAGGCTCCACTTCATAAAGAATACAAGGAATCCAAAACTGGGTGGGAAGTGGGGGGGGGAAGTGAAATTGGAGTTTGGTCCTCTTCTTTTTCTCCTCTGTACTGTTTTCATCCCAGTTTTGGCTAAACTGGGACCCAATAATCCCACCAGTTTGATGTATGTGGGGTACCACCATAAGATATCATAACAGCCACAGTGAACCAGCACCCACCAGCACACACCATCCACTGGATGCATCCCCTTATTACTCAGTTGTGGATGAACCTCAACTGAGTTGATATTTGGTTTCACCCTTGGTAACCAATTCCATCAAAATAGGTCTTGTATATATAGGTAGAAAAATAGGTATTTACTAAGTAAGTAGATGGTTTACACATATGTAAGTGCTGTTTTTACTACCTACTTACTAACAACCTGCTTGTGGCTTGCTAGTAAGTAGGTAGGGAAAAAAAAAGAAAAAAGCAACCGAGCTAACCACCATGGTTAACTAAGGAGCTGGAACCCAACAGAAAACTGTTTCCTGATCACTTATCATCCATCCTTCATGGTGTGCTGGTGGGTGCTGGTTCACTGTGGCCAAGGATAACACTTTTTACATACATTACATACATACATACATATTACATACTTGTCCACACTTTTCTCAATTCTCATCCTGGTTAGTTCCACATTGCTTGTAGCTACTGGGTCAATGGGGGTTACGGTTATTCTCTCCACCAGTCCCGCAAAAGCTCTCCCACATGCTTTCTCCATTTGGATTCCTCCCTATTCTAGTCTTTTTAATTGAGTATTCAAATCTCAAAGTAAAAAAGGTAAGGTGGGTATGTATGTAGTATATGTAGGACATAGTGTTGTAGGGAATGTGAGTGTTATCTAGTGATTCCCTCATGTGCTTACTTAACTAAGCAATGCTCTCATCAACCGATGACATCATGGGTGGTTATGAAGGTGGTCATCCTCTTCAACTTTTCAGCTGCTTTTTTGTTGGGGGGTTTTTTTTTCGGTGAGCGAAAAGGAAGCGTCCTTGTTTGTTTTTGCTCATTCGGGCTTCTGCAATTAGTTGTCTAGTTGTTAGCAGTTAATGTGATGAAAACCTGCCAAATCATAAATAAACCAAAGCACCCAAAAAAAGGGGGAATACAAGGAACAAAATGGAAGGACCCACATCAGAAGACAAAAAAAAACCACCTAAGAGGGCGAACCACAAGGAGAATATCAAGTTCACGAACCCCCTCTTGTCGTGAGGAGCATATTAAATAAGGAAAGGGGAAGTTAATGTCCATAGTATGAATTCTACAACAACACCTTAGTAGGTGGAGTTGTCATTTTGTTAGGTGATAACCAGTTTTTCTGGGGCTTGTTTTAAACCCCTTTTTTTATCATCAATTCATATTTCAGGCACCTTCATTAATCCTAGATTTGTATGAAAATTAACATCAAATATAAAAACCAGTAAATTGTTGCCTATCTCACTGAGGAAAACACTTATAAAACTGCTTGAATAAGGCCCTCTTTTACACTAAGAGTCGAGGCTGAAAATACTTGGGGCCAACTTTTTGCATTTTTGGCTTGTTGTTTGGCCCCAAGGGTTGCAAATTGGTCAAATTCCATGGTATCCTTTTTTTCAGCCTGGGGCCAATACAAGGCCATAAAGCTCTGCATTTGTTAGTAACTTGGGGCAGATTGAAAAGATTTTTTCTATTTCAGCCTTGACTCCTAGTGTAATGCCCTTGGGGCTGATTTTTAACTTTTGCACCAATAGGAATGCTTGATTTGAGTTGAACATTGGCCTTGACTCCTTGTGTAAAGTGGGCCTAAAACACAAAAATTGATTACGTGTAGGATGTAAGGATCTAGAGCAGGGCTACTTCAAGAAGGAGGGCCTTCATGTTGGGCCCTCATTCCAAGAAGTGTCATGTTTGAGGTCCTTACCCAATCTACAAAACTGTTAGAATTGTCCTTATGAAATGGATGGTTGTGATGTTGTTTGAAACAAGATGAGGCACCTCAAGCATAAGGTTCATTGTTTGGTTGGAAGCTTATGTCCAAGTGCTATCTGTTGATGAGGCAGAAAACTTACTAAGGGTAAGTCACCCTCCACACACACCAAAAAAATTCTAATGGTTCTTTATTTCCAACTTATGTCCTTGTTCACTTCACTTTCTTTTCCTCTTTGTAACAATGTTTTCTTGGAATAAAGTTCTTTGAATTTACAAAATATATGGGTAAAAACATAGGGTCCCATATATTGGTTGTTGGGTGTATTTATAATTTAATTATTTTGATTTAAAATATTTTTAATGAAAATCATTATATAATTAATGTAGGATATGTGTTAATCCACAATATATCAATATAAATATAACATATGTATTAAACATTGTACATATTAGTTGTAAATAAATTTAATTAATAGGTTAGTAAGCAAATTAGTACTAGTAAATGAACTTGTAATCGGATGTGGAGCAAAGTGAATTGAAGAATCCTTTCATGCCCTTGATAGTTGAATTATTTTGAAAAAACTTACACTTTAAATGATTATTGCGTTCTACCTCCTCCCAATTACTTAGTTGAATGATATGTTAAATATATATAGTATGTCAAAAAAACAATGATCTTATCACATGATCTTACCATTTTCATCACTCTTCACACCTTCAAATACAAAAATTTGAAAATTCAAATAAATATAGAATATAAAAATTTGATGCAAATAAGAAAATTGTAATTTTTTTAGGGGTGGCTAAAATATGTGCATATTAGAAAATTAAATAATAATATAGTGAGGACAAACAAGAATTGATAGTTTTTTTAATTCAAATAATTATACAAATTTGATACCAACCTCTTCTGATGCAACTAAAGTGCTACACCTCACATGGTAATGTATGGTTGTGACCTTATTGATTTAGTTGAAGATTGTGTTTGACTACAAGTTGTCAAGTGGATGGATCTCATTTAATGACATGTAATTTCATCCACCTTGGTGAATCATGGGAACTTGAATTACATTCTCAACAATTTCAAAATAATGGACATCCTACATGTCAACACATGACACATTATAAAAGAAACTATTGTAGTATGACACGTTGTCATTTCATTTGTCATGGTGAAATTGAAAGCACAATTTATATTTTAGTTATTTTAAAACAACATATGTCCAAAAATGATCAACTACAACAAGAAACATTTTGAGTTTTACACACATGAAATGAAAAAAAACAAAAGCAAGATCAATTTTATTGTAGGAGAAAACAAAACAAATATATCAAAAAGACACAAAACAAAAAAAATAGAAGGAGCATATAATTTGGTACCAAAAGCAATAAACTAATTAACTAGTAATTGAATGTAAGAAATACAAAATTGAATTAGTAAGTGTCCATGTCAAAACAAACACTGAACCAATATTCAATAAAGAAAACTACATGTCATTAAATATTGAACCAATGTGTATATCCAATATTCCCATTCATTGGAATAACATGAAAATCATGTTAGTGATCTTGGCTAGTTTTCTTCTCCTACTTCAATGACGAATTGAAGATTAAATAAAGTGCAAAAGTGACAAAACTTGTTTGTTAACAAAGATTTTGTAAAAATATCAAAGACTTGGTTTCACATGGAAACATAAATCAAAGTGATATCTTTGTGTTAATAAAATTCATGTAACATATGATATTGAATATCAATATGTTTGGTGTATTTGTGAAATTCAGGATTAATCACAAGTTGAGTTGCAAATTGATTGTTGCAGTAAAAAGGTGTAGGCCCCTCTTGAGAATAACCAATGTCATTCAAGAGACAATGAAACCGTATGGTTTCTTTAATTATGACACATGTCACAATGTATTTTGATTCTATAGTTGAACTAGCAATATAAGATTGTTTCTTGTTAATCCAACAAATTGGACCTTGGTTGAGAAAAACAATACAACCACTTCCAAATTTGCAATCATTAAGATCCCCAACAAAATTAGCATCAGAATAAGCTACCAACAGATTGGAACTTTGTTCACCACTATAATTAAGAGAGGAAATTGTTCTACCATAAATATACTTGAAGATGCACTTAACAATAATACAATGAATTTGTTCATGTGGTAGTTATGAAAACATGGCAATTGTACATATAGACAACATAAGGAATGTCTAAATAAGAATCCAACATAACAAACATAACCCCACTAATAATTTGTTTGTATGGAAAGTTGGTGTCAAGGCCACCATAACCAATATCATCAAGTTGATGAAGTTGAACATTAGGATAAAAGAGCATTGAAACATGATTTGTGTTTTAAAACCCAAACTTACATAAAATTCAAAAAATGTAATGTGTCTAATCAATGTAGATCATTTTAAGCTCCTAGTTACAACAAATATGTAATCCCACATAACAATTTGTTCCTCTAGTGGTAACTTCAAAAACTAGATTGAGATAAGCTACCATTTCTTGAAATTTTGATTCACTTTGGCAACAACCATGGCCATCATCAACATAAATTATAGTGATGAGCTTTGGCAAATTGGTAGAATAATAGACACAAGGAACAACAATGTTGACCTAAAATCATACTTGAATAAAAATTCATTGAACTTGGCATTCCATTGACATGAAGCTTGTTTCAAAACATATAGTGATTTTAGTAAACGGCAAACTTTGTGTTCAACACTAGGATATTTAAATCCTAAAGGTTGTTTCATGTAAATATTTTTAGCCAAGTCTTTATGAAAAAATGTTGTTTTTATGTCAAATTGAAGGAGCTCCATATCCTTTTGGGTAACAATAGCTAAAATTGCACATATGGATTCAAATTTAACAACTAATGAAAATGTATGATCAAAATCAACTTTAGGTGTTTGTGAAAATCCCTTTGCCACAAGCATGGCCTTATAACACTAAATGCTGCCATCAAAGTTTTATTTCAATCTGTAAACCCACTTGCATTGAATTCGCTACTACAATTCATGGTTTTTCAAAATGTCCAAGTTGACTAACAAATCTTTTTTGACTGTGGGCCCATGGCCTGAATGACATGTGTATTTTTTACTTAAATTTGACTAAAATGACATGTTTGACTATATGTCAAATTGAACATTTAGTTGAGTTGGACAAAAAAAATGACCAATGGATTCTAATCAATTGGGACATCTAGTCAAGTTGGACAAAACAAATTGACATCCTTAGTCAAGGTGGACAATGGTGTTCTAATCAAATTGGACATCCTATGCTACCTAATTGATCAAGATAATTATTAACTAGGTTAGATAGCCTAGGCCTACCTACATACCTATCCACCCACCCAACCACCTACCTACCTGTTACTTCTCACCTATCATTTTATATCCTTAGCTACTTATTTATTTACCTACTTATTTACCTACCTCATACTTCCCACCTATCATCCTACATCCTTACTTACATAACTATTTACCTACTTCCTACTTCCCACCTACCATCGTACAACTTTACCTACCTACCTCTTATCCCACCTACCATCGTACATGCTTATTGTTAAGGGGTAAAAATCTTTAGACTAGTTAGCACCATAAGCATCCTAATAATAAGTATTTATTAATGATAGATTTATTGTCCCTTACCAAAGGGGTGAAGCAAGTGGGATCAAATAGTTCCTATTAATGAATGGTTGGCTGTAATCTGGCAATCACTCATGAGATTTAAAAAAAAGGATTAGGATAAAAACTTTATTTTCATGGGGTCAATGTGGGCTTTATGTGACTTTGTGAAAAAGGATTAGAGGATAATTTGGGGGATTCCATGCCATTCAATAAATTAGTAATTTGGAGTTAGAGTGGGAAGCTTTCTCTTGGAAAGGTGTGTGGTGTAACACTAGAGAGGAGGGAATAGTTTGGAAATATAAAATTGTACTGATGTTGCAAAACAT
>Ga0209208_10002730_pt1 | contig 25348 bp, 25 predicted proteins | sample S1TSphfallax_3_FD_187694 | JGI IMG/M metagenome (GOLD analysis project Ga0209208, IMG submission 187694) | Host-associated microbial communities from peat moss isolated from Minnesota, USA - S1T2_Fd - Sphagnum fallax MG (SPAdes) (version 2) | ecosystem: Host-associated > Plants > Peat moss >...
CTCGTCGGCTCGTATTCTACTTCAATACGGACTACAGACCTCGCGCCTGTATACATACGGACCATATACTATGATTCTAATACATATAGTTCAAAGTTGGATACAGACAGTATGTATGCGTTTTCGCTGCTGTCATATACGAGTACATACGCCATCATACGGATAAGCTTACAGACCATGCTCAACAATATATACTTTGAGGTAAAAGCTGTTAGCAATAAATCAAAGGTGGCCTACTAGCTCAGCTGGTTAGAGCGTCGTGCTAATAACGCGAAGGTCACAGGTTCGAGACCTGTGTAGGCCATCAATTTTTTCGCTCTCTTTTCTTCGTTTGTGTCTTAAGCTTTTATCTATAAAATTTAAATATATTTAAATTTGGATTTATGAGTTTCTTTTTTTGGTTTGGGGAGGGGGGAGCGTGGGTCACAAAAATCCTTGATTTTTTTAAATAAATTTTATCGGGATTTATTTATTTATTTATTTATTGGGTGAAGAAGAACAAACATCTATCTATGAAGCAAGGTTGTTTGTTTGTTTGTTTGTTTTGTTTTGTTTTGTACTTGTGAGATCCACCGAACTGGGATGCTTCAGATTGTTCTTGGTCTCTTTGGAAAGCTCTCGAGGAGGAGGGGTGCATCAGCTTGGTTCCATGATGTTTTGGACTTGCTGTGCAAAAGTTCTTGAATATTGAATGATTTCTTCACTGAAAAGTAAAGTAAATTGAAATCATAGCTGAAAATTTCGGAGGAATTGGAATGTGCCTTTGATGTTGTTGGAAAGATCTTGATGAGCAGGATTTGATGAAATTTATTTGGTAAGATTTGGATTCAGAATGTGGGAGAGATCGATTTTTAAGCGATTTCTGCCACTGAAAATTCAAATAAATTCCAAAAAACCCAGGTTTTGGAAGGGAAAAAATCAGTTGAGGACGTAGTAACACTTGAAGGCTTACCATACCATTCAATTCAAGCATGATTTCCTTACATATTTGGCTGTTCAAAAAATCAATACACACATTACAATTACATTTTTGTAAGTAGATGATCAAGACCATCCTCAGATCAGGAAAATCCATGCACAACTGAAGAGATTGTCAGGACAGATCCATGAGGAAGGATATCTAATAGAGATCACATTTGTGCTGCATAGTGTGGAGGAAGAGGAGGAGGAGGAGGAGGAGGAGGAGGAGGAAGAACAAGAAGAAGAAAAGGTGTCTAATTTGTGTCACTGTAGTGAGAAACTGGCGATTGCAATTAATGGGCTTGTCAGCACACACACTCCTGGTACTTCACATTCTCAAGAATCTGTGGGTATGTGGAGACTGTCATACAGCCACAAAGTTCACCTGTTGGACCATGGGAATGACGACTATCTTCACTCGTAATCAAATCAATCACCAGGCAGAGTGTTGGAAATTATTCATCACCTGGTGGGTATGGGAGGTTTTGAGGAGTACTTCTAAATCTTTCAGATTCCTTGTGTGCTGTGGGTGGTTTGCTCTTGTGTGAGGGAGAGGAAGATGATGCGATGTTGTGCTTGTGAGAGTTCGGGTTGGCTATTGTGGAGAGTTGGCTTCTGTCTTCACATCTGGAAAGTAAAGCAGCACTTGCATGCAATTGTGGCATGACAATTCCTGTTGTCAATCCTGGGCAATGTTCTCATCACATCATATCTATTGGAGTGCAGAGAAAACTCCACAATAACACTAGATTGTAAACATTGTGTCATTTCAAGCAACACTTGAAGCTAACACAACAAGAGTAAGTCATCCTGTGCAACCATGACAACAGGGCACCATCTACTGATAATACCATAACTATGCCTCATGCCTCCTCCTTGTAACTCTCTTGACTTAGGAATCTCAACATCAGTAGCACTTTCTTCCAACACAGAGTGCATGGCTCCTGCATTTCTGTGCTCCTGTGATGAGCCTGAATAGATCAATGCTCAGAGCTACATCCACTCACCGAAACAATCCAGTCAAATCTGAGACATTAGGCCACAACAAAGTATGTGCCAGTGCATCATACTTTTTGATTGGAACTTGTGTCTGATGAAGTTTGTATTACCTTAAACTCAAGAGTGTTGAAATTGTATAGATGTTCAAGAAAGAAATTCAAATAAACGTGGTGAGGGATCCTTATAAGGCGAGGTTTCAAACATGTGTGATGAGTTCCTTGTTATGTGTAATCCACCTCAAGACCAAACTTTAAGCATGTGGGTGATCTTAACCGACATGTCATATGGTGTATGTGTGCTTGGATGTTTTTAATTCATTTAATCTACCCTTGTGTGAGAAAGGCATTATTTCCAAAATACCTTCTTAGGTGAGACCATCGCACAAAGGCTACAAAAATCAACCAACATATATGATCTTTGTCACTTCAAATCCCTAGTTGCCAAGCACTACAACCTCCAATATCTAAGTTACAAAAGTTGGGAAACTCGTTCATCAAGCCATGGCTTTTCAAATGCAAAGTCATGAAAATTCAACGGCTTGACAAATTGTCCTCATTTGATATCTCTCAAGTATGTTCACATAATTTCATCCAATTGGGATTTTGGCCATGTCAAATATGGAACTTGGTATTGAGGTTTGTGGAGCTCCTCCTGGACAATATTGTGCATAATTCATTGCCAAAAATAAATTTGCATTAAGTAGCCTATGAATTGTTGATATGATACACAATTACTCAAAATCTAATGACTTACAAATTGCTATTCATATCATGGACATCAATAGATGGAACCAATTGCAAAAGATTAATTCTACAACAATACACAAGCAACATTTGCAATAAGCAAAAGCAAAGTTCAATTACCTTTTAATGCTAACTAAAACTACAAGCAAAACGCTCTTCTAGAGATCAAAGTGTGCATGTCAACAACCACTTCTAAATGACATTATCATCTTGAATGTAAGCTTGAGGCAACTGTCATTCATTACAGATGTTAATGCAATTCTACAAAACTGCTTGTAACCAAGAACAAAAAAGAATGGGAGTTGCCCAAAGGAATAGTAGCATAAATGGGGCCCCGTGGAAAAATAACAAAGAGCATTATTTGGCTACTCAAGTTTGCTCTTTCAATTATGTACATTCACCACCAACTCATACCAAACCTACAACAATGAAGCATGGTTAGTATTAGGTATTGAAAACTCGCCACATCCCCATATTGGGGGAGTCTTCTATATAATATTACCTCTTGAGGTCTCATATTCAACTAGTTGAAGTATTGACCCCAAAATCTCATAATCAAATTCCAACTTGGTCATATCCTTAATACCATTTCTTAGATCATGTTACATACTAGTCAACAAACTATCTAGTAGATTCATGGATCAATTGAAACAATGGGACATAGAGGATGACACCTTGAGATCAAAAAGACCGAGAAAGATACCTAAAAAAAAAGGCAACATCAAAGAATTTTATTGGCCACCGCCAAAAGGAAAGTGATATCTTCACCCCCGTGTGATCTAAGGCTATCCTTTCTAAGGTCAATGAATGTTGAGGCTCACAAAGTTAGGTTGGTTGATAGTTTGTGAGTGGATGGAAACTGAATGTAACACTTACTCAAGATCTTATGTTGTTCTTGAACATCTTGGGACTTGCTTCAATTTTCTTTTGTGTAATGGGGGAACATATTTTTTTCCTTTGTTGTTTGGGGAGGGGTCATTTTGAAAAATGGAATGTGTCTCAGACCCCAGTTTGTCTTATCTTGCCAATTGCATCTTCTTCTTCAAAACCAAATGATGCATTTTGATAATACCTATACTGTTAATTTTCATTTGCAATTTGAAGGGCCTCCTTTAAAGAAAAACTCATTACATGAAAGGCAACTTATTTCATGGCAACCCATCACATGACATCTCTCAAATTTGAACACCAACTAGAATTTTGTCGTCATCATCTAGACCGATCATTATAGTGATCAATAAAAAAAATTAGTGATCATCAATCATTTCTTATTTATTGTGCTCTTCCCCGAGGTTCTAAAATATGGACTTGGTTAATAAAGTAGCTAGTGGAGAATAGCTAGAGAATCCTAGAGAACATTGCACTAGTTTTGCACATGGTTTTGTTTGCGGGCAGGTTTCTGCAATGTCTCAAAAATGTTTTTGTCAAAGCTGGAGGAAGCTTGGAGTGTGAAGAATGATGCTTTGTGGGTTCTTTACACTCCCTTGGCATGGGCATTCTTCATAGGAGATTAGCTTAGGATGCTGAAGTTGAAAAATTCATCAGAGGATGACGACGATCGATTCTCGTGAAAAAACCCATGGCCCAAATTCACCAGATTTTGGAAAAAAATTAAAAAAATTCCAGATCACCAGGGTTTTATGATAAATTCCAGTAGATAGGCAAGAATATAGAAGGATCCTGGTTTTTTTTTTTCCTACTTTCACATTTAGTCTGTAGCCAAATCTGGCTAAAATCATCTTATGGATGATCGCCACTTCAGTTACATCACAAAATTGAAAAAAACAAAACCCTGGATTCATTGCCACATAGGTAGTATGGTCTACTAATTTTTGAATTCAACTAACTTGTCACTTGCTTTATGAGAGTTGAAAAAATTGCCACACTCAGCTAGCTATAGCCATACTCAAGGGGCTCTCTACTTGGCTACACCTCAACCCAGGCTCCCTTATTGTGGGAAACAAGGCATCACAAACACGCTGGCCCTGCCAATAGATAAGATGTTGCATCTTTACATACTGTGTCCACATTCCTGAACACCAAAAGAATCCATTCCAATCTAAACAGTCTAAACACTTTCACCAAAAAAATTAGATCATTGAACATGAAAGTTATTTTAAGAGGAAAATTTTAAATTCACACCTTTTTTGATTAAATTCACACTCTTTCTTTCTTTCTTTTAATTTAACGTCAATACCCGGACCAGAGAGATCCATTTGACTACTATTACCTAGTTAACTTGAGCAAAACACTCCTGTTGTCTAAGCAAGAAACTAAGTACAAAGCTATCGCCTTCTGAGTAGCTGAATGCATCAATTCAGGCAGTAAGCTGCACGGTGTCAACTGTTTCCCTTGTTGTTGACCAAACTTGCAATGAATGTCATGGTGAGCTGGGCACACTTGGGTCGTGCTTGTCTTGTTCTTAAAGCCTGCAGGTCTGCTGCGTTTCTTGACCATGACGCGAAGAAAAGGTGTGAATTTAACCCAAAAAAAGGTGTGAATTTAAAATTTTCCTTTTAATAAAGTAAAACTTCCAAAAGTTGGATCAAATGCAATACACTTGTCCTTGTGGAGTCAATTTTAAAGCACGCCCAAAAAGCAGTCCTTTATTGAAGTCTTTAACACATCAATGTGCATGTTTAGTTTCTCCTAGAAAACATGAACTCATGTACGAGACAAGAAACACTACTTAGTTCTCACCACCTGAACCAATCATTGTAGTTGGCCAATGAGAAACTGTCATCTGTTTTGATGAAAAGAAGTTGTTGAGAGAGACAGAGAGAGGTTTAACAACTGACAACCAGGCAGCTCTCTAGGCATTTGGCACTTTTGCCTCGAAAACCAGACCCCAGGTTTTTAAGCTTACCACCATTGGCCAGTCAATCTGGCTACCTATACTGTACCTAGGCTGGTTAGGCACCAATTAATTATTTTTGAAATTATCAAACTTTTTTTTGAAAAATACTTAACTGTGCCATGCCCAAAAAAAAATCCTAAAAAGAAATTCTCAACCACACTAGCTTCATTAGTTTAGCATAAGTGCCTAATTGTAAAATATTATTATTTTTACTGTCGAAAATAAATGACAAAGAAATTATTATTATTATTATTATTATTATTAGACACCTTTGCCATGGAACCAACCCATGTACTATGGTAAGTATTGGAGAACTGAAAGGGGGGAGTAAGGGTTCATTCTTTTTGTTTTTGTTCCAGACGGGTGGGTTCAAGCCTCCCTCAATTTTAATTTTAATTTTTGGGGTTTTTGGAGGTTTAGGGGTTGCTTGGATTTATTCCAACTTTTGTATTTTTTTTATACCACTGTGTGGGTGTTCAATTTCTATTTGTAGAGTTTATGGAGGTTCGTATGGTTTTAAAAGTTTTGTAGGCTAAAGGTTAGGTTTTAGGCAAGTTACTTTAGAACTAGTATATCTAGATGGTGTTTTTATATTTTGTTACAAGTGGTACATGACGGTTATTTGTCAATTTCTAATTATTTTAAGTAGTGAAATTATTAGATTTAATGATTCTAAGAGGTGAGGAAGTGGTATTGTAAGTGAAATTATTCAAGGAAAAAATAGGATAAAAGCAAGAAAGTAGGAAAAGATGTGATTTGGAATGGTGGATGGAAATTTCTCAAAGGGAGGCTCTTTTAATCTTATTATTTAATGTATGGTTCAGAAGAGAAGTTGGAGAAGAAGATAATTTATTCCAACAAATTGTACATCAAAGCTCCAACCTATAGATATATATTCATTCTTCAATGCCTTTGGAATGTGATTTCACAACATAGTTTAAGCAATAGTCTACAACAACAATCCAACACTAGATTGCAAACAATGTTTCAACTTGATCTTAGAATAGAAATCCATAGTGAAAAGGTAATGTACTTGATTTTTTAATACTCAAAAAAAAGTTGTACAATCTTAAAGGAAAATGATTGTGAAAGGGTGAGGGCAAGTGTGGGTTGTTGAAGGCATTTGAGAAACCAATTCAAGGAGAAGCTTTGGAATCAAATGCATATATATATATATATATATATTCATTCATTTCCTTTATTTTCTAGGAGGGATATTCATGAATAAAGGTGTTATTCAAGTATGATACACGAGGAAACTTTTCTTAAGTGCTTTATGTTTGAATGTATCTTACACATATACTTTACACATGATGAATCCATCTCACAAATGCCCATATTTGGGTTAAAGCCCATGGTTGAGGGCTTTTACCAAGTGAAAAGTTGGTTAAAGCCTATAGTCAAGGGCTTTACCAAGTGGAAACACATACTTCAATTTTTTCCCTTCCTTTCTCATGATATTTGATGGGTGCCCATCGAGTAGTATCATGGGATTTATAAATTTAAACCTAAGGAAATAGTGAAACCATGGTTAGGTGCTTGTTCACCCTAGGTGCTAAAATTCATCTAAATTGCTTCTAAAAATATGATTAATAATTCCGTGTTTCAGACCAAATTGGGGTCTCTGAGTCCAAAAGAGGGGGTGAAAAGAGAGGACGAAGAAGAGGATAACTTGCAGCAGCGACAAAGAAGAAGAAGTAGAAGAAGAAGCAGCAGTCGGAGGAGGAGGAGGAGCGGCAGGAGCAATGATCGTGGCATTAGGAGGCGGTGATTTCTGCCGTCTCCAATGGCGATGTATCAGCATGGCTTTGGTGATTTTCTTATCGTTGGCATATCCTGGTGTTGCGGTGAGTAGCAGTGTTGAGGAATTATTATCGTCGTCTTCTTCGGCTGCGTGTGAGTTGAGTGCATCTGCTGTAAGGATTAAGGAGTTGCGGGGCAAGGGAGCGGGAGCGGGAGCGGTTGTGTGCAGCAGCAGAAGGAACAGAGCGGCGGAGCGTGACGAGGAGGAACAGCAGCAGGAGGAGGAATTGGAGGTGGAGGATGATGTGCGTGGGAATATTGGAAACGTGAGCGATGCACGAAGCGTAGTCGATGATGAGGGCAACTACGGTGCGACGTTGATGAGGCTGCCTCACGGAGAATTAGTAACCGGTTTTGTGACGAGAGAGGATGTGGATCCGGACTCCTCGGGTTATCGCAAGAATTGGCCTGTAAGTGTTTTTCTAGATTTGGAAAATTTTGTGAGAGAACTTGTTCTTTCAGAGATGGAAGTAAGACAGTGAGGGAGTTGTAGCTCGTCGTGTTATTGTGTGGACGCTTGAGAGAGAGAGACAGAGAGAGAGAGAGGGGCTTAAGAGGAGATAGCAGGATGCAGGTCGGTAAATAGCCGACGCAGCAGAACTACGTAATGGCAATCACCTCTAACCGGCGTCTCCAAGCAAAGGTCTTTTTGTAGTAAGACCTGAAACTGAACCAGATTCTGAGCTTTCTCTGTGCTGGAAATTTTCCACGCACAAACACAATTTTGCCATTTGACGTGAGTAAGGAACTGAGATGTCGTCGCCTGTCGGGTTGCAGAGGATTTGATGCAGCATTTATCCCCACTTCCTAGGTGAGCTGTGCAGCTTCTGTGCGGCTAGAATGTCGATGATGTTTGATCATGTCTTCTTACAGTGCACGGGGGTGAGTTGCAGAAGTTTGAGCCTGGCTGGAGGCTGGCGATAGGTACTGTCCTTGGTTCCATGGGAGCTGCAGTTGGAAGTGTGGGAGGTGTTGGTGGGGGAGGGTTCTTCATTCCAATGCTCACTTTAGTAATTGGCTTTGACACCAAGACTACAACTGCACTCTCAAAATGTGAGGATCTGTGGAAATGCAAGGATTTTTCTTCTTCAGGAGCCAGCCAGCTGCAATGTCTTTCCCATGTTTAGATCATGTGCTCAGATCATCATGTGGTTCAAACTCTGCTGAGAATGATGCATTGCTGGGATATTGTTATGATTGCAGCAATGATCATGGGAGCTGCGCTGGCAGCAGTCATATACAACCTGAACAGGAGTCACCCAACCACAAATGTACCTTTAATAGATTATGAAATGGCATTGTTGTTCCAGCCTATGATGATCTTGGGAATCAGCATCGGAGTTGCTTTCAACATCATCTTTCCAGACTGGCTGATCACTCTTCTTCTGGTATTGATGTGTACAAGTACTCACTCTATCCCTAATAAATCTTTCCTCTGGATAGATGAGGTATGTCCAGAGAAGTCATGGTTGCATCCGGGTAGACCCTAAACCCTAAACCCTTGTGAGTAAATTACTCGAGTCTTATGTATACCTTCTCCTTGGCTAGACTTTACCTCCCTGTTGATAAACTGGACGTGTCAACAACTGTGGGTGAATTTGCAGCTATAAGTGTAAGTGCATTCCGAAAGGCAATCATGACATGGAGTGCAGAGTCAGAGTGTGCAAAGGTTAGCCTTTAACTGAATGTACAATTTCCAAGATTTCATATTGAGCAGTTTGAGAAAGGTTTGAGGAATGATAGAACATGTTTCCTGTGAACTAAATTTGCAGCTGAATTGCTAGTTGCAATTGGCACATAGTTCTAGTCAGCCAGAGAACAGATGGCATGAGGATGAGCAGGAATGGATGCAACGAGAGAGCTTCAAGTCCTTGACATGCATGTGGTTTTGGAGTCTTCCAATTGATGCTGTGCAGCTGTGTCCACCAACAACTGCAATGGAAAAAGTATTCTTGTCTTTTGGACTCTGGACTTTCCAGGTGCTAAAGTCTCTGATCCTTTGGACAAGTGTAGGTGCAGCACATTGTGTCATCACCTATCAGCACAACAGGTTGTGATAAAGAAGGTATATCTTTCTCTTTTGTTTGTCACATTTAGGAAACTTGCCTGCAATGATCCTGAGCATGAACACTTACTGAGATCTGGGTTCATTCTAAAGTTCATAGATAAATTGGGATTGTGGCCTTTGGTTTGATGGTATATAAATGATTTGTAGATTCAGCACAAGAGGGCGAGTACATGGCTCTTCCTGCAGAAACTTGCCAGCCTACCTTTGAGCCAACTTGTCAGCCAGCTGTGAGTGTGAAGCTTAACTCCACTGTGCAGATCTGACTTGATTCGATCAACTTGCATCCATTAAGGTTCTGCATTCCACTTTTGGGGCATCTGGATGAGGATTGCAAATGTTATTTTACTCAAATGAAGCTCTCTGGCATCTTGAAGAGAATGTTCTGTGAGAGATGATCAAAAGTTGGGAGCATTGCACCATGCAGGGGCCACCAACTCTGCAGGGCAAATTTCAATGGAAGTATGTGGGACTGCTGCCTTTTGTGTGGCTTGTCTTCCTACTACTGCAGATTCTTAAGGCAAGTTACTTGTAGCCTGTCATTTCACCTTTCTTGGACAAATGCCATAAGCAGCAGGTTGCAATGGGGCAGTGGGTGATGTATTGGTATAAGGCATGGCCAGCTATGCCAAACCTAAACAGTTGCAATTGACTTTGAAGTATAGAAGTACCAATTAGTAACAATGACTGCTTGCTGAAATTTGTCTTGCAGAATGGTGTGCATACCTGCAGTCTTCAGTACTGGGTGATCAATTTGGTGCAGGTCTGGTTTTCCCTTGTGTCCCAACCATGTGAGAACTTGTAGAAAGATCTTGCTTACTGATCAAATGAAGTCAGTTGACTGTGATGTTCTCATCTTCCTCCTACACCATCAAGTCTCATGCTCAGCACACCCACTTACACAGAACCAGTTGCATTGACATCTTGCTTCACATTTTTCAATATCAGAGCAAATCAACTTGTCTTCTTAGTTAGTTTCTTTGAACTTGTGGCAATTAACAGTCTCTCAACCATCAAATTCCAAATTTTGAGGTGCAATATGAGTCTTGTCTTTAAAAAAAGCAGTTGGGAAATTTTTTACCTATGCATGGTTTGGAAATAGTCATGGTTCTTCCCTGATTGCATCATGTTGAATCAACATTAATATATCGAATGTTTGTAGAACAGATTCCCATTGCGCTTGGTGTGACAGGCTTTCAAGCATTGCATTTGTACAGAAAAAGTCAAATTGCATCAATTACACACACTGAGGCAGACCTTGACTACAAGTTGACAGACTCAAATTGGGGAGTGGGCAAGCTAGCTCTATATGCAGGATCAGGAGTTTTGGCTGGGACAATGGGGGGCCTTCTTGGTGTGGGTGGGGGAGGTATTATAGGGGGCTTCCTCTTGGAGCTTGGTGTACCCCCTCAGGTAACCATGATGTCTTACTAAGACAGGATTGTGTTGTCTAAGATTTGCATTTCTTTTTCAAAAGCTGGATTTGCAGAAGGTGAATGGAAGGCACAGTCAGAAATTGCTTGTTGTGAATATATTGCTTTTGCGCCCAGTGTTCATGCATGGGTTGTTTAACATTCAGGTATCATCTGCCACTGCAACATTTCTGATGCTGTTCTCTTCATCTATGTCAGTAGTGGAGTATTCCCTCCTGGGTCGTCTCCCTAGGGATCATGGTATGCACTTCTCAACATTTTTGATGCTTTATTTCTCAATGATGCATTTGAGGCAGGCAAATGAAAGGGTTGGAATAGGCAGATCTGCAGATCTCCAAGAACCAAGAAGTCATTCAAAGCTAACTAGGGTAAGGTGTGAGTGGTATTGACTTAGCAGCTGAATTGCCATTTGCAGCAATCAGGTTGGTTGGAAAAACCAAATGTTCTAGTTGCTTCACATTTTCCTACCTGTTAGCCAGAGTCAGTCAAAAATATAAAATGATCAGTGTTTGTAATTTGATATTCACTAGAGTGATCAGAGTATTGGGAGCTTGAAAAGGGATCCAAGGCTAATAGTTACTGATGAATATGAAAGCAAATTCTGGGGAGGTGGGAATTCCCTGCACGTAACTTAACAAATGAGAGGCCCTGTGGAGAGTGATGTTCAGTTAATGAGAGGGCACTTTCCCTCTCAAAAGATGCTGCTTGCAAAATTCATACTCAGTTGGCATAGAGTAAATTTGCTATTAGTTCTGTGAACCTACTCCTCTCAAAGGTGGGATCAATAAGGTTGCAGCACTGGGCCTCTCAATTGGTCACCTGTTGTGATAGTTATCCAGCTTCATGTGCTCATGAACTTAAGAGTTCAGTTCAGGATCTGGTGTATCATAGCTGCAACCTCTATGAATCATAAGCTTCAAACACAGTTGTTGCAACATTCTGAGCTTGAAGACATTGATGAGAGATTCTGGCATACATATTGCAGCTATATTCCTTACAACCATGGCAGCTATTGGAGCTTTCTGGGGACAATCTGTGGTGCAGCAATTTGTTGTTCGGTCTGGGAAAGCCTCTATCATCATTTTTATGCTTGCAGCGAGTGTCACCTTCAGCGTTGTTGTGCTAGGTGAGCTACATTTTTACATGAGCTAATACTGACCAGTCTTCACAGGTCATGTGACCGGAATAATATGATCTCTAGTAAACATGGCAATGGAGCCTATTTCCTGTGTAACCTTTAGGCCACTGTGGTAATTTTCCTGCTCTTTTACTATATATGTATCTATGAAATGTTGTGAGAGACTTCACTTACATCCTTGATGGTTTTGTTGAAATTTTCAGGCATACAAGGGTCAATTAGAGTATATGGAGAATGGCAAGATGGTGCATATATGGGCTTCGAAGACTTGTGTCGTTCATAATTATTTATTCAAATTGAGGCGGTCAACAAGAGGACTCCCAATAATCTTTTGTCAGGGCACATGCAAGCATCTAAATTCGCTTCAGCAACTGGCAGTACAGGTACTATTTAATGTGCATTGTAGTAAAGACGTGCATAGCTATGCCTCTTGAGTGCTCACCAGTGTTTTACTTTAATATATCTAATGAGTGTATGAAGCAATAGGGCTGCATATCTGTATTGTACCAATAGTTACATTTAGTCATATTTGTCATGCAAAATATGCCTTTTAATTGAGGGGTAGCATGAGCATTCAATACACGTATGTACATATTACAATGCATGATGCATCACAAGTGAGAGTAAGATGGAAATTTGACATATGGAATGATTGCATGTGCAACTTGATGTTTCATGGATAGTTGATGTTATACTTGGTTTGAAATGTTGGATGGATGATAGATGGATGACCTAAGAAAATAACAACTCTTTTCAATTAGGTTATTAGAGCATCTCCCTCCACCCACAGCATTAAAGTGGCAATTCACTTGTGTTTGGAAAATGACAATAGGAATCGCCGTAAACAAATAACATTTTTTAGAAATCTAATTTGATTCAAATTCTAGAGAAAGGGGAACTAAATGTTCAAAAAATTGTAACTCCAAAAGTTATTATCTCCAATAGATGAGAAAGAAATCAGAAGCAAGAAAGAAAGAAAAAAAGTTAAAATCACCATATTTTCTATAATCAGTTTTCAAGCATGTAGCCATGAATATAAAAGGTTGATTAAACATTTTGTACTTAATATATCTAGGTCTATAGCCAGATTTGGCTAAATCTTCTTAAGGATGATTGCCCTTTTTCCTACATCTTTCCATGGATGATAAGTCACTTAGTTAGGCTACTTAAAAAAAATTCCTTCAAAGGGATTGGCTGCACTGAGAGACTTAGTAAAAGGAATTATCTATCAGTGTTGGAATGCTGTGGATGATAACATGTCCACATACTAGGTACCTATACTAAAATTTCGTGTAGGGTAAGGACCTACAAGAAGGGGGCTGTTGGGGGAAGGAGGGTCCTGCACAAGGTAGGAGCAGTGAGAGCTGCGCATGGGGACCCGAATTTCTAGAACAATCCCACTCAAGGAGGTCCTTACCCAGGACAAAATGGATGGTTGTGATTCATTTGGCGGAAAATGGATGGCTGTGATTCAGTTGAAAGAAGGTACCTGCATAAACTTATACAAGGGCTCTTTCTTTCCCTCTGGCCAGAAACCAGAAAACTGCATGGATGAAAAATATGCAAAGGGTAAGGGGAGCATCATCTACATCCATATCTTGGCCTACGAAGCGGCCCTGTTTGGGGATCTCTTGGCCTACGAAGCGGCCCTGTTTGGGGGTCTCTTGGCCTACGAAGGGGCCCTGTTTGGGGATCTCTTGGCCTACGAAGCGGCCCTGTTTGGGGTTCTCTTGGCCTACGAAGCGGCCGTTTTGGGGCGGCTGTTTTTGCAGTTATTATGGATAGGTAGGTAGTGCGGCATTCCTGTTCCTGTTACCCCCCTGGGTCCTGGCTCCACCCGTCCGCCGCCTCTTCCCATGCCACTCCTGATCGGCCCTTTCCCGTTCGCACCCCATGCGTGTTGTACCCACTCCTACCCCTTGTTGCTACAAGCCTTCCTCCTCCCTCCCTCCCTCCATCGCTCCTTCCCTGCCCTGCCGCGCTCGCTCTCTCTGCCTCCCCTCCTCCCCTCGCTCGCTTCATTGTCATCAAGCATCAAAGCATCATCGTTGACGTGATCACCATTTGCTTTCTGGTTCGCCAACCATCGCAAGTTCCGGAACAAATGCACCAAGAATATTATTACAAAATATCTAGGGAGTAGTAGGATCCAAGAATTGTATGACTGACTGGTCTTGTTTTGTTTTGGTGTAGAATGTGTGTGTCGAATTGCTTGCTCTGCGTGTGTGTATGTGTATGTGTGTGGCATTATTCTGCTGCTTTCGTAGCAGAGGTATACACAACTTAACTCGGCGATTCTTTATGTTTCCCTATGAATGAATCATGTGTCTCTCGTGGATTGCGGTCAGGGAACGAAGTAACACTGGAGAGCTCAATTTTGTATATTAATAATCGAGGCCAGGATGATGGAGATCATGGCGATTCTCCTTTTTATGTTCTTGATGGCGTAAAGGAAAGTAGTATTGTGCTTACTACTATTGTGGTCCAGGCCAGGATGATGGAGATCATGGCAATTCTCCTTTTTATGTTCTTGATGGAGTAAAATGAACGAATTTTGTTGCTTGGTTTTGTTTGTGGCTGACGCCAGGATGATGGAGATCATGGCAATTCTCTTTCTGTTCTTTATGGAGTAAAGGAAAGTGGCTTGTGCTTCTTGACATTGTGCTCGTGGATTGCCTTCTTGCAAAGATGAAAATGAGAACAGCAGCTATGGAAAAATCAGGGGCTGGTTTTGGCGAAGCTGAAGAAACTGATTGCGCTTGCAGAGTTTTGTTGCAATGGCGGTAATGCTTGAGTAGCGTCTGTTTAGTATATCAGCAAAAGGTCTAGATCTCGAGGAGGGAAAGGTTTTTTTGTGCGTCTCCAAGGGAGGAATGGGAAGGAATATGTCGGAAGCAGGAGCAGCAGGGGAGGCTGGCGCTGAAGAATATGATGATGATGTGTTCGTGCCGCACTATGGAAATTACGTCCACGCCGCGACGCCAACAAGGAACGGTCATCAGCCGCAGCAAGGTTCTTTCTTCATGGCTCTGTCCATTTTCTTGCGAATTCCGATCAAACTTGTGCAGAGGTAGGTTTCTTGAGAATCTTCCCATGAATTTTGAAACATTTTTCTCTGGTGATGGAATGGTTGCAGGATCTTGCTTGGCAAACAAATATGGTATACGTGCAGACTTGTTGCAGGTAGCTAGTGCTGCCAGGCGGAATAGTGCAGCAGAAGAGGTTAGTATTACGCAGGGACTCTTCTCAACACGGACATTTTCCCCTCCTCCCTCGGTTCTGCGTCAAATCGGAGCCCAGCAGCAGCCATGGAAAAGCGGCGCCTGTGGTGACTCCTCCTCCTTGTCAAATATAGACAATGTAAGCAAGGTTCTTCACTACAATTGCTACCATTTCTTACGTATTTGGTGCCAAGAAAGTCAGTCTGGTTGGTGGCTTGGTTTTTCCATTGTTTTTAATGCACCGCCACGATGCATCCGGATTTGCTTTTGATCCAAGAACGACGAAGGAATTTTTTGTTTAGATTCTAGACTAATCATGCTAGACCATAGATGCTGCAAGAAAGAAAACCAGCAGGAAGATTTTCAACAATCAGAAGCTTTACAAAAGAACTACAGAAATAAACTCCTCTACTGATTATACTTTTGTGGATGGAATTCTTTTTTTTTGTGGGAGCATTGTTTTTCAGAAACTAGGTCTGGTGGGTTTGCATCAAAAGCTTTCAGAGCTTCAAGTTGCATTGCAAGCTTCAGAAAGGTAATGCAACATTGCCCCCATCTTGGAGCTTATGAATGTTGTAGATGGGTCCAATCAAACCTTGGAAAGAAATCTGGGAATGAATTTAGCTGGCTGTTAAATTTGCAATTTCCCTACTTGTTTTCACTTGTCAACTTCAAAAGGTTGGCCTAATGAATCTTCCACAGTATATGGATATTGCATTCCCATGCTTGTTTTTTTGGCAATTTATGAGAGACAGGGCACGGGAGGAAGGACAGCAGGAGACAAATGCTCTTCGTGTTTACCTTGGAAATGTGGAAGCTGCAGCAGCAAGCCTGGTCACCCGTATCCAAGAGCTTCAGCATTTGCTTGCATTGTGTGAGATGTGCTTGCATTTTACCGTCAACTTCGTTGGGTGTCTGTAGAACATATTATTTTCTTCTGTATTGCTGCAAGCTAAACTCCAGTGGTAATGCTTTCATCATTGAAAAAAAATTCTATGGGTTTTTCCTCTTGCTTCAATCATTGCCTTGTTCTTGCAGCATCTGCTGTACAGCAAGGTCAGGATGTTGATCAACTCAGGGGCAAAGTGGCCACAGAAGCAACAAAAGAGGCTCGAAACCATGCAGCTTCAGCAGCACAGGCAATTTCAGCTGCTCGGGAAGCCACAATGGAACTTGACAAGGTACTGCATATCTTCTCATAACATCCCATTCAGATGTCCAGCAAGACTTTTCTTGAGATTGTAGGCTTTCTCATTATCTACTCTATCTGCAGGTAAAACGAGATTCTTATGCACTCACAACAGCCCAAGCAGCAGAAATTGAAAGACTATGTGCAGAAACTGCAGACTATCACACTATTTGTGAGGTACTACATCTGGACCAAATCTCCAAGACTTTAGAGCATGGACATAGCAACCTCAAAACTAGTATCAGGTGCTGAGATTGGTTACAGGGAAATCCCTGAAGATGATTGAGCTTGAATCTTGAGATGACTTTCAGATTTTGGCCTTCATATTTTCTTTGGAAATTCACCTTTAGTCTCTCTTGCTGTATTCAGAACCAAAATCTTTTCAACAATTTTGAAGTGAAGTTTTGAGCATGTGCAGGCAAGGGGTAAGAAAATTCAAGACCTGACAGTACAGTTGGAAATGGTGGTACGCATCCTTATGTCTGAGTCGATATCACAAGAAGCTTGCAGTGCACTGTAATTTTGAGTACATTAGGGATTGGTGAATTCACAATCCTTGAAAGTGGTGCAAATCTGAGCATCAGCTGCAAATTGATGTGTAATTTTATCTGCTTGTTGATGGGAGGGTGTGCATAGCAACAACAATTGGAGCAGCAACACCACAAGCTAGATGAAGTACATAAAATGTCTCAAATGGAGCTGTCCATTTGCCAAAAGACGTATGAAGCTGTGAAGGTACACCCAACATCCTTCCATGCAAGCCACTGGCATGCAGTTGGCATACATCTGAGCCTTTGTACATTGGAGGGTTAGTAATCTTCTGAAGGAATGGCAGTCTTATGTTTTGCAGCTTGCAGCAAAGGAAAAGGCAAATCAGTGTGCTGAGCTTATGCAGGCTCTAGAGCTTAGTAAGGCTACCGTGAGGAGTGGGGAGTGCAAACTTGAAGAAGCAGTCTCTGAGAAGAAAGATTTGCTACATCAGAATGAGCTTCTAATACAGCAGGCATTCCTGCCCCTCACCATTTTTCAATTTGTCTGTTAAAGGGCCATGGTAAGTCAAATGCCACATTCAGGACATCTCACCAGGAATAGGTGGAGAGAGTGAGCAACGGACATTAAGCATGTTTTGTCCAGTTCTGGCCAATGGTTTCATGTCTTCACCCTCAGGATTTGATGATTTGCTCAGGTGAAAAAACTTCAGAACCAAGAGATGGAGGCAACTATGGCCCACTATACTCATGAGCTTCACAAGGTTTGATTACCATTAGTAATCAAAGTGGTGTTTTGGGAAACTATGCTTGAGCACTACGAACTGTCATGGCATTAACATTCATGTTGACAATTATAAAGTGCCCTTCAGTGTCTTACATCATTTGCAATGTTCAGGTTCGAGCTGTCCTCGGAGGAGAGAAGGCAAATCTTTTGGCTGACTTGGTAAACTGTCCTGGCTTTTCATGGTTAATGAATCTCTTCACTCCAACTGAGAACTTAAGATGAAGATCTAAGATGCATCAATTACAACCTGGCTTTGACTAGGTTCTTAATATAGGGAACAATAAAACCAGCTGTGAAAACTGAAAGTAATTGGAAATTGAGGCAGGCCCTTCTCAGGCAAGGGAATCACACTCTGCAAGAGGGGTTTCTGAACTGGCATGAAAAGTCCAGTACATGTCCTGTGTATGGTGAGGCAATTACAGAGACCTCCTTCCATGGCAGCATAGTGAAAGGAGATTGCAATCCTTCCAAGAACGAGGTGGTCAAGGGACGGATGTGTGCTCCATCCAATGCATCACCAGTGGGCCTGTCTCTCACTGAAAATTCTGGCTCAAGAGATGCAGTCACAGAGTCATTATATTCGCTTAACTCCAGTTGCAGCAGGATTGATGTGATTCAGCATGGTGGCAATCCACAGGAGTCTCTGAGTACATCCTATGAGGCAAATGGGAGATGCCCTGCTTTGTGCCATATTATGAGAAAAGAGGTACTTGAAGTCATGGATCAGTGGACTGAAATGGTGTGAAAGTCTGCATAGAGCTCAGTGTTTGATCATGCAGAAAGTATTCCTTTTCCTCTCCCAACTTCATGCAACCCAATACATTTGCAATGACTGCATACTTGTATGCTTTTTCAGTGTAGAGCCATCACAAGGGAAGGTTTGAAGAAGTCTGATACAGACAGAAGCGAGGCACAATTAGCACTTACAGACTTGAAACTTCTTGCTGCAGCACAACGTGAGATTGGGAAGCTAAAGGAGGTCTGTACTCTCTCTTTGCAAATCTGCACCTGCTTTTGTTATGTGATAAACCTCTCTTTGACCACTTTGAACTTGAACACATGGAATGCATGGCAACATTCATTCTGTGTACTTTAGTTACTTGAATCCATGCTGAACTCATAAATTTGACTTCTAGCTTGCATTCTTTCATTACTGTTGTGCAGGGGAAGACATTTTATCACAGAAAATGTAGTCAGTGATATAATATTTGTTTCTTATGTAGAGTTGGGGTAATGCATTTCACCTCACCACTTTTCAGTTTAAAAACTGAACAACCCAATGAGATCAATCTGAAAATGCTTTACACAGCAGTTGGCAGTCTGAATCTGCATGGGTCTCTTCAGATGATCTTTTGCACATTGCATTGGCTCTGAAAGGATGTTGGTGAGGTTCACTCATTTGTGCATTTCACAGATCAACCAGCAACTTGTGGCTGCATGTCAATGAAGGAAGTAGCATCTGCAAAGAACTTGCAATCCAGGAACACTTGAAGTGGAAGGAGCAAAGAGATTGCTTGATCATCTTGAATCAGGTGTTATGAGACTTATGATATATCAGGCTTCTTGCGAGCTTGTTTTCCTGTCAGGTGAGACTTGTACATCACTTGTTGAAATTATGAAAATGGGTTCTAAAAGGCCTGACATTCAGGATGCTCAATTTTACTGATCCTCATTCTGATAGGTTAGGCTAGGGTCACAAATAACAAGCAACTGAATTCAAGGATGTACAAAACATAACACATCCTTGTGGTCAGATTCTTTGTTTGGAGGAGTACCAATATAGGTTGAATTGTGTGAATCACAAATCACACATTTAGCATTGCTAGGTTTGTACCATTCACAGGAGCTATGGTCTACTTTAGGATACACCATTCATCAGATGCAAACACTTAGTTTGCCCAATTGTTAAGATATAGTTTTGCCTCACATTGCATAATCAAACTGAGGCAGTTACTTGGCTCCATAGTTTGGAGTTTGGTTGTGGTGGAGCCATTACAACAGGGTTTCATCTCTTTCTCATTATAGGTAATGAAGATTGTTACACTTGTAATCTTTAATTTATTTTTAATCACCTTTTCTATACTTGCACTGTTTTACAAATTTGGCCTGCCACAAAGTTCTCCTTTGAAACGGTGACAGGCAAAAGATGTTACCATATGAGTTTCAACTCTTCCATCTTTCTGTCTCAGTTTTTATGCTTTCTGTGTCTGTCACTCTCAAGTTTTTAATGTGTCATTAATGGTTTTGTTTTTGTTATTTGCATTGGACAGTGCAAAACCCATGAATGCCTTATTAATAATGTTGTTTTGCTCAGTGGAAACGATACTTAACAGCATCCAAAAATCAACAGAAATCCCTTTGATTTACATACAGCTGAGAATGAAATTCCAAACATTGTTCATGTTTTGGCAAATGCACGAGTGGCCTGGCAAACTGTGATAACCATTGCACTACATTACAGGGCATTATTATTCTCTTGAGGAATCAATGTATTCCTTGCATTTTTGTAGTACTCTTCATCTCAGCACCTTACTAACAGATGAGAAGGAAAGGAAAACAGGATGACTTGCCATCAGCAACACACTGACTGGACGTGTTACATGTTGGAACAGAATAGCACTGACTTTCCCAGTGATGAAGTATGGCAAAATCAATCTGTGCTTTGACCAATTGCACTACCACCCCATAATGCCAACACCAGCTTTGCCAAACTGAAAAAACGACTTAAAAACTTCTTGCAAGAAGAGCAATCAACGCTTGCAAGTTAATTCTCTGTGGATGTCAAAATGTTCTTGTGTCACATACAAAGTCTGCCTCTTTCCCAAAATGCGATTGTGTGATGGAGGAACAAAGGGAAATGAGTCAGAAGCTCAAAATGAGTCAGGATCACCATTTTGTGCAGCTCTGAATGCAATTCCGTCAGCTGCACACTAGACAACAAGAAAAAGAACTGAACATGTGATCTAAGTTTGACTCTTTTAGTGTTTGTCCCACTGGCCAGCTGCTGCTGGAATGATGATTGTTTTCCATTTCCACTACTTTGGTCAAACCAGAAAATGAAAACTCCTCATCTTCTCACTGGCACAGCTCCTCTGCCAGCACCAGGGACTGGTCCACCTGGTGTAGTGCCTCTAGCTGCCGTGCGTGCCTGCAGCAAAGAACAAAACCATCAGCTAGTACTTTTATGACCTCTTCCATAACAATACTAAGTGACCTTTCTCAACAACATTTCTCTGGAAGAAATAGATATCTTCCATTCCTGCTCTTGTTCCCATTTAAAAGATTACCAGCACCAGTAGTGTATCTTGTTGGCGTCAAAGATAGTCCTTTTCACTATAAATGTATGATCACAACAAAAGAAGTCTACCATACCTTTGCCCGCATTGTGACAGCACGACCCCGGCCAACTCCTACACCTGAAGAGCCCTTACCCTGCATATCATGGTAGCTCCACAATCACTGCATCAGTTTCCACATAAGAGCACTGTCTGTATTCTCACTCAGATGACCTCTTCTGGACAAAGAGACAAATACACACTCCTTACAGAGCACACAATGTTCACAATAGTATGGGTAAACTGTAACTGACCAAAGCAACACAGAGAGCTACTTCAAGCACCATCATGAAGTGTTTTTTTAATCTATTTGTAGATCATTTAAAGTTCAAAATCTCAAACCCAATAAAAGCTGGTAGAATTAACCTTGATTTTAGCATCAAGGCGCTTGAACATTGGGGCATTCTTCAACATGTCTGGAATGATCATGAACCTGCCATGCACCAAACATACATGAATGATCTATCAACCCAGTGAGATTTGGAGGTTGACAATGCAGGTAGGAACCTAAAACTTCACCTGCTAACATTGATTGTTCCAACGAGATATGCTGCTACTGAATGAGCAAAAGAACCAAAAAATCATGCAACTTCCAACTTAGTAAAGCAGAAGAAGTGTGGCAATAGTCAAGTGAATGCAATATGGACAATGTAGAGAACACCTAGATGTACCTCACTTTGCTTCCACGAATGAAGACATGCTCCAATTGAGAAACCTTCCCATCCTGGTTACAAAGATTGGCACAGTTCAGTTTCACTATCCTTAGCCCTAAGGATGGCAGTCTTAGGAGTATTCAACTGCTCCATCTCAATGCATCTACTACTCGATCTCACTGTATCTTTTGCCACAACTACAATACAATCTTGTGCATTCTCTCAATAAACCATAGACTACTTAAGACTTTGATAAAACCCTAACCCTACAATACCAATTTTCAAACGACCTCACTGGCTGCAACCCAAGCTGAAGAAAGGTCTGAAACCACAGAGACATGCATTGAGGACAGAGACGTCATCCGTCCCTTTATGACACAATAGTAACAAACTCGAAAGCCTTAAGCAGGTTCTTACCGATTCTGAGTGAATAACATATTCACAGAAAAAACCGCCTCATAGCACATTCCTTGCACCGTGAAAATGAAACAGACAAAAAAAGAAAATGTCACGAGCTGCTTTCGGTCAAAGATTGCTTCTCTAGAATCTCTAAGGGTTTAACGAATTGGAAGGCGATTGCAATGAAAAAAAGGCTAGAGAGTTGACACCTTGGCAGTGTAGGTAATGGACTCAAGCTGACTGTTCCAGTTATCTTCGCACTCGATGAGAGAACCACGGTAGAGCTCGCCACTCTTGAGCTCCACGCTTACGATGTGTCCCTCCGCCTCGTGCAGCAGTTTCACAGGGATACCCAAACTCTTACTCATTTTTTTCCTCCCGTTTTCTTCTGATTCTTTCTTCTTTTCCTCCTACTCCTCAGCAGCTTACCACATGCACGTACCGCTAACTAAAACCTCGCGCGCCTGATTTTTCTCTACAATATGAAAGCAAACCGCAACAGACCACAACGAACGAACTAACAAACAAATAAACGCGAAAAAGCTTGCCAGCACCAAACCCTAATCTTGTCTATTCGAACTTCCTTTTCTTTAAGTACTTTCCCGTTTTGTTCCCATGCATAATCCCGAAGAGGGTCCCTAAGGTTTTGTTCCCCAATATTGTTCTCAAAGTTCCCAAATTTGGAAGATCTGGATTAAATTGTGATGTGGGCAAATGGCAAAATTGAAGAAATCTCTATTAATTTCTTTTAAGCAATTCTCCTTTTGTTCCCATGCATATTCCCAAAGAGGGTCCATAAGTTTTTGTTCCCAATAATGTTTTCAAAGCTCTCAAGATTTGACAATCTTCATATTTGGAAAATCTGAATAAAATTTTGATTTGGACAATGGGAAATTGATACCTATGTATCTCGTATTGAAATTAAAGTGTTTTTTTTCTTAAGTTTCAATTGTTATATAACTCATAACTCAGAGAAAAATAGTAGAAATAGATGGATTTCTACATTTGGTATTCATTATGTAGCCAAAAATATAGAAGGGATGATTAAATATTTGTGTTGCATATCTAGTTTATAGCCAATTTTGCTTAAATCTTCCTAAAAGATGACCCTCACTTTTTCTTTAGTTTCCTAGTGAAGAGGGCCACATTGGCTAGATTAAAAGTTCCCCAAACAAAACACCACTTTGAAGACTTGAAAAAATATATTCATACAATCAATCTCTCTCCAAAATTCACACAATGAATCAATTTTTCCTCTAATCAATCTCTCTCCAAAATTCACACGATGAATCAATTTTTCCTCTAATCAATCTCTCTCCAAAATTCACACCATGAATCAATTTTTCCTCTAATCAATCTCTCTCCAAAATTCACACCATGAATCAATTTTTCCTCTAATCAATCTCTCTCCAAAATTCACACAATGAATCAATTTTTCCTCTTTGTCTCTCATTGTTTTCATTGATGAAAATGAAGTCCTTTAAAGGCTAGAGAATATTCACTTCAAATGGAAACCCTTAGATTGAACCCAAAAATTTAAAACTTACAAGGATTACAAAAATATAAAATGTGAAGAGTTTGAAGAGCCCATGGACAGAAAAATTCCAATACATAGTAATAACATGTTCTATGAAAAAACGTCTTAACATTTGTGGTTTTCTTATTATAATTGGAATATCAATAAATGTTAGGGCAAACTAAATTGGTCTGCCTTGAGGCCACCCAATGACTACTAAGAAAACTACCATGCATGGCATTGACTTGCCACTCAAGTGAATCCATTGCCATCCTCCAATGGAATTTTCAACTTCAACATCCTTAGCTACTCTTGCATGAAAAAAGACATGTGCAATGGGAGTGGAAGCTACAAGCTTCCTCCAAGTTTATTGTAGCCTCTACACAACACCTTGAGAGGTGTTCCAAAACCTACCCACAAAAAGAAGCAAGTGCAAACTAGTGCAATGTTCTCTAGGATTCTAATCGTTCACTAGTTACATTGTTGTAGATTGTCATTGAAAAAATAGGTTGTTATGTGAACAAAGCTCAACAAGAAGCACCCAACATCAAAATGGCTTTAGTTGAAGCTCCCAGGGTTGGAGATAGTTTTGCTAGTTCTATTGTAGTCAGTGAAAAAAACACCTTGGGAAGCTGCTAGCGACATTGGAGCTCCCTAAATCTTGGTGATGGTGCATGTTCCTTTTCTCCCAAAACAAATAAAGGTGGAGCCCCTTGCAAATAATGAAGAAATAGCTGCTGCCATGGCTTCTCCACATGGCTGCTCTGTCGCAGCTGATGCCCAAGTGTCTGTTTTAAAATATCTCAAAAAGAGGCTATATATATTTTATTTTATTTTATTTTATTTTTTTAATTTTTTTTCATTAAGGTTTTAAATAAAATTGATATTGAGAATTTGGAAATTTTTCCAAAAACTTAACAAATCTAGTCAAGACAGTAGAAAAGCTGAAATTTGTGCTTTCAAGAGTTTGGAGAAATTTTTCAATCTTTTGTCAAATTTTTCCAAATTTGCAGTAACAAAACAGAACTTTCCAATTCTTTCAAAGTTTGTGGTTTTTGAGAGTTTGGAGAATTTTTCTAATTTTGGAGTTATTACCCCCAAATTTGTAGTCGAAGGAAAGTTCAATTCCTGACAATTTTGTGGTTCCGAGAGTTTGATGAAAATTTCCAAATTTTTGTCATTTGTTTTCCTGAATTTTCAGTAAAAGAAATAGAGTTTTTCAAGTCTTTAATTTTCAGTTAGAGTTTTCCAATTTTGTGGTTTCAAGAGTTTGGTGAAATTCTCCAATTTTTTGGTCAATTCTTTCCAAATTTGCATCTATAAAAAAAATCCACTTCTTTCCAGATTTGTGGTTTCAGTAGTTTGGTGATTATTTCCAAAATTTTGTCAATATTTTCCAAATTTGCAGTAAAAAAATGATATTTCCCAATTCTGCCAATTTTGTGCTTTTGAGAGTTTGGTGATATTTTCCAATTTTGTTCTCAAAATTTTCTGAATTTCCAGTTTAAAAAATTTAAAAAAAAAAAAAAAAAACCAGAAATTCCCCCTCCTTCCCTACTCCACACCACCCAACAAAAAGGAGCCATTCCCAGATTCTTCCCCATGTATGAAATGTGGAGGATGAATTTCAGACTTACAAGCTTCTCCACAGACACCAGGAAAATGGCCTGTAGTTCGTAGTTTGAACGAAGTAGAGTCTTTAAGCACTAGGTTTGGAGTTAGGACCTTGGACCTGAAAATATGCACTATATGAAAATCTTTT
>Ga0209208_10002731_pt1 | contig 25325 bp, 26 predicted proteins | sample S1TSphfallax_3_FD_187694 | JGI IMG/M metagenome (GOLD analysis project Ga0209208, IMG submission 187694) | Host-associated microbial communities from peat moss isolated from Minnesota, USA - S1T2_Fd - Sphagnum fallax MG (SPAdes) (version 2) | ecosystem: Host-associated > Plants > Peat moss >...
TTGCAGATGTTCCACCTGATTCCAACAGCACAGGGAAGCTTCTATGTCTTCAATGACATTTTCCGGCTCAATTATGCATAGGTGCTTTCTTGTTGCCAAACCCAAGTGGTGTCCTACCAGTGGGATCGGAAATTGCTCAATGTTTGCTGTACAATTGGGAAATGTTATTCTCTTTAAGATGAATATGGGGTTTGCCATCATGATGATTCAGTGCATATGAGTGGGGGGTTTAGTATGTTTTCAACTTCAATGAGAGGCTTATCATTATGTCTTATTTGAAAATGTGAAGGGAAATTTTTATGCCATGCAGAAAAGGAACGATATTTGTTCTTGATTCATTTCAATTCTCTTTGTCATTGTCCTGAAGTGTGTGATGCATGGCAGCCATTTGGTGTTTTTAGTCAGGGAAATTGTTGGTTGCAGTTTCAATCCTGAAGGGTCTAAAGGTCAGAGACAAGATAGTGTTTGGAAATGGGTGATGTCAACTGTTTTGTAAACATGGGAAAGCAGAACTTGATGCAAGTATCTTTCACAGCTGTAGCAAACAGATGCTAGACATGAAGTAGTGTTAGCATATATTTTAGATACACTCACAGGCATATGCCATGTCCTGATTTTATGACACATTCTTTGCCTATATCTGGGCCACGCAATACTGTCTCACAGCTGAATCTGGGAAAATGTCCGGGAAGGAAGGGTTTCTAAATTTGTGACAAGATTTATAGATCCTAGGTATTTAGTGACTTGTTCTTCATGTAAAATTGCATCTCCCCTTCTCATTTGAAGATTTGGGCTGGATTAGACACCATTGAGTTGCTAAACAATTGATGTCTTCCTCATGATGTGGCACGTTGGGTATACTTGTCATCTCCATGTAAGGTCAGTTAAAGATTTTACCTGATTTCATTTTTCTTTGTTCAGATTTAACATCAAGGATTTGCATTAGGCTACCCATGATGATGAAGATCTCCTTCGCATGAAGAGGCTGCATCATCTGTGCTCCTGTTAAACAAGGAACCATGGCATGTTATTTGTTCCTTGGAAAATGTGACACAAGTCAAGTGCACAGAAGCTGATTTGGAACTCATGTCAGTGTGTTGCTGTGAGATGACATTGTAAGCAGGCACACCATCTTGTAGTTCCACCAATCAGTGCCTCACAGCATGAATTGATGGGTCTTATTTTATGTGTCTCTTTTGCAATAAAAATCTGTCAGAATGTGAAACTGTCTCCATAGTCCAAGAGTTTCCTTTATCACAGGAGTGGGATGGAATTTAGCTCCTGCAATAATTTCTGAACTCCAAGCCTGTAAATTTTGTTGAAAATGCTCTGCTTTGATGATAGTCATAGCCATGAGTGCATTGGGGGATATTAAAATTGGGGATGGGTTGCCACCTGACACTTTCCCTAAAAGATTGTGTTCATTCATGGTGCTTTGGTTCTGAAAGTTGAGCATGGAAGTTGGTCTTGTGGATTTGTGATTGTGTCATGCAGTTCGGTATTTCTGCTGAGACAACCTTAGGGGGTATTGCAGCTATGGAAGTTATATAGTCTGTGGGTAATGTCCATGGCACAGATGTGGTCACTTTTGGGCTGGTCTGAGAAGGACAGAGGTATAATGAGTCTTTCATGGTTCAGGTGTTTACTTAATGAGTATGCCGTATCCTTGTTATGATGTCAAAATTTGGGTTGATATAATGGTATCATCAGATGATGTACAGAAATGGCAATTTCCAGCATTTTTGAGCATCCTAATCTGGAGTTTTATCACAAATGGTTAAGGGGCGTATTTAGCACACTGTTTCAATTAAGCACTGAGCACATAATATACCATGCATCCTTTACAGAAAGCATGGACAATCCTTTGTCTGTCTCCCATACCAGGCCTGCTGTTTTAGATTTAAAGCTTTTTCAATCTGCACCATTTGGGGGTGGGCCATTTCCTTCCATCAGAAATATGCCAACACTGTGAACAGATTGCTATGCAATTACCTCTCTTGTTCTCCATTTCTCATAACAGCTGTCAGATGACAGTATTGAAGTTGGAAAAATCCTCCTCTCTGGAATGCAGGTCATTATCTGCTCTCATAACTTAGAGGTAAGAACTTCAAGCATTAAACTTCTCTCATAACAAGAGCCAATAACTTCTGTCTCAATCCTTTGGTAGAGGACACCCAAAGATTGAGAAAGTTCTGGGGATGAATGGAGGTGATGAACAAAATAGAAGAAAGGGAAAGGATGGATTTAACCTCTTGTTGAATGGTTCCAACAATCATCAAACAGAACTTTCTCCATTAACAGAATGGTTTGCAGGTTGTAGACAGGCATTCAAAGGTTGGTAACAGTGTGACAACAGAACTGGTGAGAGTTGCCTGTTAGCTGAGATCGTCAACCAAAAGTTGAATCAAGTTCACAAAGGGGAGGAGTGTCCTATGTTGAATGATGTACCAAAAGTCCAAAGAGCAGTGAATTAACCAGTCACAAGTTTCAAGTGGAAAAACATTCAGTCATTAAAAAAACCTGACTGCATGCAAAGTGCTTCCAAAAAGGAACAACATATCTGATGTAGAGCAAAAGCACTGTACCTGTCACTCCTGCAGAAACAAATCCTGCATGCAGCAGGTGAGCCACATGGCCTGAGAGTACACAGGAAGTAGATCAGAAGTTACAATTCTTCATAATCCAGTACCTCTCCCTGTTGTCCCCTCTTTTGCTAACTTGATATATCAACAAGAAAAAAACATTGACTGACCAGAATTAAGTATCCACCACATCTCACAATAATCTGTGTGCTCTCACAGACAACTTTAGAAAGTATTTCTAGTCCTCTTACTGCACATTATAGTTCTCTGTGTCATGTCACTGAACCCTGAGTAACTTTCAGATGCCACATATACATTGACCAACACTGATCCCAGCCTATGGAGTGACACCAACACTCTAAATTCATCCAAACAGATTTTCACTTTTTCGAATTTCTGTATGTCAATTTCTCTTGTGAACAGAAAGAAAAGAAGAGGTACATCTATGCACAAACTGGAGTCCTTGACTTCTATATCTCCCTCTCATTATTCTATGCTCAATTTTCCCCAAGAAAAAGAATGGGATTAAGCAGCAAAATTATCTTGTGCAGAATCTTTCAAGGAGAAAATTCTATTTGTCAAGCAAGACTGTTCTCTTTGGAGAACTCGTATACACTTGTGATCATTTGGTAATCTCTTAAGGAGTTGCCGGAAAGGGAGATGCTGTTGAGTTAAACTCAAGCATTGACATTTCTTCAGCCCCGGGGAGAAGATTGATCTCAGACTCAGAATCAGCTGGAATTAGAGTGATGACCTTGTTTGGTGACATCTTTGAACTTACTTGCAGCAATTTTGGAGGTGGAACACGACCAGTGACACTCACTCTATTTGCATACATGTCCACAGATACAGACTCCACATCTGCAACACAAATGCCACTCCACTTCAAAAATATTTGCTGACATAGATAGACTACATAAATAGGCCTACCATGCACCTCAACTAAAGATCTCTGCAAAACATGTACAACACAGCATCATATTTCCCCCATTGAGTACAGGTCTGCACCCATCCCAGATATTGGGGAGCTAATTATCACTGTCTGTCCATCACCAATATAAAAAAGAATAGCTAAACAACAAAAATCCATATTCATTATTGATGTTTCTAGGATTCAGTCGCAGACAGGGTTCAGGTAGCTACCTGGCATTTTCAAGAGAGCAGTCTTGATTTTTGAAATACAACTTTCACAGCACAGGCTGTTATATTGTAAGTCCATTGTCTGCAACACAGGAGGAAATCAGATAGTCACATGGAAGTGGACAGAAAATAGAAGTCTTTTTACTATTTCAGTTAGGCTCATCTAGTCATTCAGGTGTGTAGTGATAAAATCATTACTCTGATTTAAGAATTCAACTGCAAATCATATGAGAAGATCTGCTACTTTGTTGATTGCTTGACCCTTCTGTCTCAATCAGATGTGCATGCTTGAAGGTACCAAAGAGCTGAAATCTGCAGTAAGCAAAAAAAGATGCAGATGCCTACTTGGCTTGTAGGAAACTGCTTCACAGGTTTGTCAACTGAGGCCTTTTGTGCTGATACTTTGTCAACTACCTCATCCAACTTCTCAGACTTTTCAACTTTCTCAGATGAAGACTGCAGCCCTGATGCACCTGGCTTTCGTTGCCCAATCTCAGTTTTGAGCATAGCCAACTCCCTTCGATCATCTAAAATCTGCAATACAATGAGAGCACATCTCAGTGTGAATGGTGAATGAAATGATTGTCACCATGATCAACATCAAGAAGATTCAGTTTCATGGCATAGGGGGAAACTCTTAGTCACACTGGCTGCAGTTAGTGTCAAAAAGTTGTTTTTGCCTTTTTTCATCAATCTGGGATGCTCGTTCAAAAGTCACAGCACCACAGCACAAAGTTATAGAGATTCTGCAACCTGGTCAGCTGCAATTCCAGAAATTGTCGAATCTCCACTGAGAATTCACTCATAATTTGCCACTTCTCAAATATACTCACCTCATCCAACTAACAGACAAATTAAGGCCTCCAGATTCTTCAAGACACAGTAAACAAAGACAATACTATCACTGGCTTTCTTCAGAGCATAAGGGGTCATTCAACATGGATGCACCCATCAACACACTAACCTTTCTAACTAAACTGCGAAGCCTGATGACCTCCAATGGTTGCTCTGGGCCGTAATGGATGGCTGTATCAAAATCCAAGACTGCTCCTTCACAATCACCCTGTAGGAACTTGAAAACACCTCTCTCTACATATGCTGGGATAGCCCTACTGTCATGTCTGTGTTGAATTGCACTGTTCAGATCTACTATTGCTCCATGGTAATCACATGTCAATCCTTTTAAGCACCCCCGAATCCTGCTCCAAGGACAGCACATTGACTCAAGAATGTTAAATCACAAAATAAGAGTCAGCTGGCAATGTGTATGTGGTATCATCACCATTCACCATCAAGTTCCCATCAAAGTCACTCAATCGGATGGAGATTTTTGGTACCTGCATATCTGTTTTGACCTCTTGAACTGTTCTAAGAGTATTTAGAGTTGGATGTTCATATAGCCAAGCATAACAAGGGGCAAAATCAATGCTTCAAATATCTGAACCATTGCTTAAGAACTCAAGAATCACAACAATGAACTCCAACGTCTCAGGAAGTATAGTCATTACCTCAAAGGGAGGTCATTTTGTGGTTCAAGCTGTACAGCACGGTTCATCTCAACCAAGGTCTTCTGCCAATAGTCTGTATGGTACTCCAGTGTCTGCCTCCCATCAACCCCTGAGTTGCTTGCACTGGGCTGCGTCTCAAATTTTTGAATCATTTGACTTCTCACGTTTGCATTATTTGTCTTTGGCACACTGCCACAGCAGTATCACCCGAATCACACCACAATTACCTAAGCACTTCACCATCAGAATTGCACAGATGGAACTTCAACCAAATTTAAGTTGAGTTCCACAACTTCTAAGTGCCTCGGGAAACTCCTACAGTGCTACAAATGCTGCTAGAGTTCAGGTCTCCCCAAAAAGGATTTGAGATCTGAGTTGTTCTTTGAATCTGCCTACAGTCAATCACATCACTTCTCCTAGACACACAAACACAAAACGGTATGGAGAAACTGGAGGAGCACTGATTGCTAAACCATAAGACTGCAAAAAAAAGCTTGGTCAAAAGAAGATGCAAAAGGTGTTCAGAGGGTAAAATGGTAGTTTGTCAGAGCATTATCCACTGAATCCATTAAAACTTTTGCAGGATTAATCTCAATCTAAGGACAGCACTCTCCATGTAGACAGTATTTTCAGTATCTTGCAAAGCTCCTTACCTGGAAAGATGACCACCATGTTCTGACCATTGAAGGTTGCCCATATCCATCATTGACTCATGCTTCCTGCAGAAATGACAAAAGTAGAGATCAACCAAAGTAGAGGCAAAACTATGCAGCCAAATGTTTAGTCAATTTTGACAAATCCATGACAAAAGCTGGTTTCAGAGCTTTTACTTTTCAAATGGCCACTCCCCAAGTAAAACATATCGACCAAGCACCCAGCCCACTGAGAGTGCTGCAAGTTGCAGCACTGGTAGAACAACCTTCCCAAATATTGGCCACCAAAAACTTCTTGGCAACATGGCAATTACCAGGGTGAACATTCCTAAGAGAAAGATGTTTACTGAGTCTGTCACAGACAGTCACAATGTCAAGGAGTTAAATTTTAGACTTCAGAATGTTGGCTTGTGTGCTACGTATGACACGAAGGAAATGAGGATGACACACACAATGCTATTATTGACCATTGGTGCATAACACATAACCTCACATTTGAAACATTTGTCAATTCTCATTGTACAGTAGAGACATAAATATGAAGGTGCATGATTGTTGGACCACATACCAAAGTCTAATATCCAGCTCATAAGTGCATACATACCTTGTGACTTCCTGGGTTTTGGCTGAAAGCCAACATGGACAAAACCACTTCGAAGAGTTAATGTGCTTCCTTCAAAATCCACACTCTTAGTTGCATAAACCACTGAAGAATCCAACCCAATTTCATGCCTGGGGGGCTCCTCAATAAAAAGCACATCCATCCATCCAGCACCTTGATCATGTGCAAACCCTCCCTGCAAGGACATCAACAATACAAGCAAAATACATTCAAACTCCAAATCTGATCAAACTCTACCTTTATTTCTTGCAAGCCCACATCTTTAACATGGATACAGTGACAAGGCCAATAACAACTAGGAGCCCAAACAAGCGAAATCTCAAAGCTGTGGTGGTGTGTGCACCTTGATTAGAGATTTGCTTGTCAAAGGGATGTTTTTAACAGATGTTGCAGCCCTCATCTGTACCCCCTCCAGGAAAAGGCCCTCCACTCTCAATTCATGCTCTGGCAAAAACAAAACAATATAGCCAAAGCATGAGACATAGAATACTCCTATCCCTCTGTCTTGCTTAGACTTCCAACCTAGGCACCTATGTAAAGACCTTGTTTATTGCTTCATCCAATTCACTTGATGCCAATACTTTCACAGGGCTCCAGGAAAAAGTCTACTCAAAGAGAAGAAAACAGAAAACCTTGCATCACAAGTTTATTGATGCAACACATGCCTTCCCTGATCACAAGGTGAATAGTAGAAGAGCACAAAGATAAGGCATGATCTGTACAAGAGACATGTGCAGATCAATCTAAGAGAGCGGCCTTCACCTGTTTCTCGGGATGCATCCAATACTACTGGAACTGGGCCTCCTTGAAATTTGAGCAACTCAAGCTTATCTCCTGCATATGACAGCAAGAGAGAACTGTTTGGTCACTTCAGAACAAGAAGCATTTCTATTTTGTGCCAGATTTAGACTCATAGATGAACAATGAGCTCAAAGTCTTTCAAAACCTGCATTTCTTTCTACTGCTTCTGTGCAGCTAAGAGTAGCTGTGTTGTGCATGCTTAAACAAGAATTTTTCTTTCCCTTGGCAAGGCCTACAACGGAAGAGGCATGAATTGTCTGACCTCTGTGCACAATGATACCCCAGCTCCCAAGCTGTAAAGTACACTGTGGGTCAAGAGCTGCTCCATACTGAGCAAGTGCCAGGGCTTCAGTTAAGAGGTCTGGTGTGATTGGGAGCCTGGTCTGCAACACATATGAAGTTTCTGCCACTTGATGTACTTGTCCACCACTCATGTCGTTGAGCCTCTGTTTCAGTGTGGTCACATCTTCCCTTGCCACATGACTTTTGAATGCCATAGTTCCCAAGATAGACTCTGTCAATTGAGATCTCATTTCTCCGTCTGTGGGTCTCTTTGAAAGCAGCATATCTTCACCCTCTTTTGAAATTGTCTCAGTTGTTGAAGATCTTGTTTGGTGCTTCAGCTCCTGGATTTGTTTGCCATTTCTGTTTGTGTCCCGTGGTCTCGGATTTCGAGTCCAACCAAATGTTGCGTACCACATATCAATCATCTGCTCATGCAACCCATTCAAGAATGTTCGCACATCTTTGAAGTCGTGGGAATCTGCAACTTGCTGTAACTCGTCAGGGTCATCAGTAAAGTAAGGCCTTATCCGCACCCATACATAAGCACAGAAGAAGCCTGTCACAATAGCCACCGGCACTGAGGGGCCCCAGGTCTGAAAATGCTCATATGAGAAGACACCCCGACTTCTTTGGCATTCTCTGTAGCAGCGCCCTAGAGCACCCAAAGTAGGAAACAACCACATGGTGCTTTCCTCTCACCAACACAACAAAACTTGTGTGAAGGAGGAGGACAACCCAGAGTGCAGCAGGCCTGATGTTGAACAAGCTTCTGGAAGGTGCGTTCAGAAGATACAGAAGATTGTTACCTTTCAAGAAGAGAACCTCTTTGCTACTCTTATGAGCAGTAGCAAAATGATTTAAGGATTGCTCTACAACAGTAGGAAAGTCAAGGTTCTGAAGAAGATGATACTTGCACTGAGGAGATGTTATACAGCATCTATCCTAGGTCAGAGAGGAACGCGTTACTCACTACAGAATAGCATTTTGCAATTGCAAATGAAACACTCCACTGCTGTAGAACTTCCATAAGTAGATGTATTGCTATGATCACTCATTAACAATGCAATCTTATGAAGGTCTCACAGATTTACTAGGGAGACAGTTTCAATGATTTGCTTGAACTGCCCTTAGGATTCATGGAGATAGGGCTGAGTTTCAAGGTAGCAATGCCTGGAGGAGCTAGTAACTTGCAGTTGCGAGACAATCTTGCTCGATGGTGCTATTTGAGTATGCTGCCAAATCTTTGTGGTCTCCTGAACAAAGCACCAGAAACAACACACCACAAAGACCTTGTCATGATACCTCTGATCAAGAAGAATGATAAGGCAAGACAAGTTTCTTTTGCTATTGTACTTCTTCTACTCATCATGACAGTCCTGACATTTATATCCATCATCCTAAAGCCACTGCAAGGCCGTCAATTTCTGGTTTCTAAGATCAATGCTCATAAGTTGATATCAGCAGGACATCAAGACAAATTCCAATACTACTGTCATGCAGAAGAGGGAGAAGAGCTTTTGTGACTAACAAAAAGCTTTTCAGCCTCCATGACATTTCAAACACATCTACCAACACCCAAGAGATTCTCACACAAACTCCAGTTTCTGTCACACTTCAGTACATCATTGCAAATTTTTTTGTTGGGGCAATGACAAAGAAATTGCTGGGAGCTCAGAGACAGTCTGTATGGATTGTATGCAGCAGGGAGCTCAAATTTGAAAGGGATTGAAATGCCTGAAATCAAGGTCAATTCTGACAAGCACTAGGATTATTTTCCTCCCATTGTTTTCCCTTCCTTCCTTCTTTTTTATGTTTTCTTGCAAATAAAGTGTTTGCAAAGGCTTACATCCAAGCTCTTCCTACTACACTTGTTCAGGACACACATTCTTCTTGCAAGCAAAGCTTCTTTCTCCCAAGCAAACCTCTTCCTATTACACTTGTGCAGGACACATTCTTCTCACAAGCAAAAGCTTCTTTCTCCCAAGCAAACCTCTTCCTAGTGCACTTGTGCAGGACACACATTCTTCTCGCAAGCAAACTTCTTTTTCCCATGCAGCTCAAAATCTTGAGAACCTGGATTGCTACTACCTATCTACTTGACTTCAAAAATCCTCCTGGAGACTAATCATCAGAGACACGATTTCTTGGCAAACCCTAGAGAAGATTGCACAATCCTAGAGGAGATTTTCAGTGCGAAACACTGCAGCCACACCGCGAAGGTCTTATCAGGGAATTCAGAGAAAAGGATTCAGAGAAACTTACTACTTCGTGAAGGTCTTCACAGTCTGCGCGTTTCTTAGCAACCTGCGAATCAAGCGATCCTCTTCTTCTTCATCAGAACCTGCAAGAAAACCTCTTTCTCTGAAAGCATCTCTGAAGAAGAACACAAGAGCAAAGCGACGAGAAGCTTTCACAGGCTCCAAAGAGCTCGCAGCTTTTTGTACATGAAAAAAAAGCTTTCTAGAGCTGTGAATACTCTCCTCCCCGGGACTGCACCACCAGCCTTTACGTGCAATCCATGACGGCAAAGCTTAAAACAGATCGCGGTCGCTTCTCCTTCGCTCGCTGCTGGCGCCTAAAAAGCGCTCTCTCTCAAAATGCTTCAGGAGAATAACAGAAAACCCCAGCAACGCTGCTGGCTATCCAACCACGGAGACAAAACTTTGCGTCCGCAACTCGACTGGTGGGACTACTACTGCACGCAATTGCTTGCCCCGGACATTGAGAGAGCAAGGGTTATCTCCATGTGCGGGGTAGCGACTCTCGAGTGTTAGGGTTCAGAGGAGAAGCGTGGAAGAAGAAGAAGAAGCCGCAGCAGCTCTGGGTAGAAGGCTTCAGTTGCTCCAGCAGCAGCAGCATCCGACACTACATACTCGGGTGCCTTTTTGGCAGCGCTGCTGCTTCCTCTTCTTGATTGATTCTTGTGGGTGATGATTGCTGGGTGCTCGTTTTGCCCTACTTTCTCTCGAGAAACAACACTTTCAAACAACTGCATATGGAAAAGGCATGGTATCTTCGGAGATGGACACAGTAAGAATACTTTTTGTTTCCATGTTTTCTGTTGTGCTCATCAGTGGAATGGGATCATCAACGCCGCTGCTGTTGCTGCTGCAGATCAGACCAGATTGTGTGATGCTTATATATATCTACTTGTCCAAGATCAGACAATTCTAGCATCAGGATCTCATAATCATCATGTCCTGGATGTTGGGTGTACATTCTTATGTCATGATCAGTAGTATCATTTTATGTTGTGACATGCATTGGTTTGCTGAAGCTTGCTTGTCGGGTATATTGGGGGGAGGGTTCATCCTTGCTTCAGTACTTGCAACTAAGGGTCACACATTAGAGAATTCTAGCATCAGGATCTTGTCATGAGCAATGATGATGTCTTGAGGAGTGTTGGGGTTCATCTTTGCTTCAGCACTTAAAACTGAGGCTCAAGATCAGAGAATTCTAGCATCAGGATCTTGTCATGAGCAATGATGATGTCCTAGATGTTGGAGGAGTGGTGGGGGGTTCATCTTTGCTTCAGCACTTACAACTGAGGCTCAAACATCAGAGAATCCCAGCATCAGGATCTTGTCATGGTCGATGATGTCCCATATGTCAGAGGAATGTTGAGGTTCATCTTTGCTTCAGCACTTAGAACTGAGGCTCAAGATCAGAGACTTCTAGCATCAGGATCTCATCATGAGCAATGATTATGTCCTAGATGTTGGAGGAATGTTGGGGTTCATCTTTGCTTCAGCACTTACAACTGAGGCTCAAGATCAGGGACTTTTAGCATCAGGATCTTGCCATTAGCAGTGAGGTCCTGGATATTGGGTTTACGTTCTTATTTTATTGAGCAGTATCATTTGTGTTACAGCAACCATCATTTGCCAAAGCTTGTCAGAAGTGTTAGGTTCATCTTTGTTCCAGCACTTACAACTAAGGCCTCTGTGTGTGTGTGCGTGCGTGCGTGCGTGTGATTTAGTACGACACAATGTGAATCAGATTTGGAGAATAATCAAGCACAATAGCTACATCAAACCATTGGTGTTTTTGTTGCACATGTACATATGGAGCTCTGAATCATTCCATCAACACTCTAACATTTTCTTAATACTGATTGCAGCTGTTAAGACTCCAAGGGGGGGGGGGCAGGAGGCTGTGCAACCACTAGATTCTCTGTAGGCCTCTCTATGCCTTCAGCTTAAGTCTTTAGATGCCTGGTAGTGTGACAAGAAGCTCAAATGAAATAAAGCTTACCCTTGCAAGCTTGCTTTGATGCAGTTTGAATGAGGATATACTGTTGACCCTCTTTTGTTAGCTGTCTTTTTGAGTGCTAGCCAATATCACAACTGAGTCTTCCCATTGTTTCCCAAAATGAGTGTCAGAAAAACTCAGGATGCAGATGTTGTATAATGGTTTTCCTGAGTTTGGCAGATTATTAAATATTCATGTTCAGAAGCTGATGAAGTCGGTTGGTAGTCATGGCAACTTACAGTCACTGTGGTTGTGATGAAGGTGATGAGGATCTGACACTTTTTGTGAGCTTCTCTCAAAAGGTTATGACTGCACTCATTATCATGTTAACCTTCAAATTGTTTGTTATGGAGATTTCTGTGCAGTTTTATGTGTTAGATTCCAGCTGAAACATTCTGCATTTATGTTTTTCATGCAGGTGATGCAGCTATGGTCTGCAAGTGATTCACAGAGAACCCGATTCTCTTGCTATACTCTTGAACAGATTTATACCACCCTTGATGACTTGAACGGCCCCCATTGCTTCGAAAATGTTCCACATCAAGTACAGTTTATACAAGGGGTGCATGACTACTGCAGGTGAAACAACAACACATACAGATTTCATTTTTTCAACAACTCCAGTACCGCTAGTCTTGGAATGGGTATGCAGCCTCTGTACCTGAGAGAACTTGGTAGTCTTGGTCGTGATAGCTAGATGCACCAAGCTGCAAAGAAATTGCATGGCTAATGAGCTAGATTGGGATTTCTTGTGGCTACTAGATGCAAGAGATCTGAATTTCAGTCACAGAGAGACAAAGAGGCAGATTACTTTTGGTTGAAAGTATGCTTGGATATAATTTGGAAATTCCATTTCTTTCATTTCCTTGAAGTTCAATTAAAGACATTTTATTTTTCTTTTAAATTTGACTTTAGAAAAGTGGTTTGTCTCTTAAGTGGTTTTCTTTGAAGTCCAAAAAGAAATTTAATTTCCTTTTTAATTATTTCTTTATAGAATGTGGTTTTTTTGGAAGAACAAAAGTATAACCAAATTGTATGCAAATTTGTTGCAACATGAATTGGCTTTAGGGTTCTCCAAATCAAAGCAACCTTGTTAAATTTGGTTTGAACATGAATAGGGTTTAGGGTTATTCTTTGAAGTCCCAACAAACATGTCTAAATTTGCTTTTCACTATTAGTTTAGAAAATTGGGTTTCCTTATATGAAAGGAAACCCATAGAATCAAATTCCAAGAGATTTCCCAAAACCACATGGAAATAATTATCTGTTCAAGAAATTTAATTTCCTTTAAATAATTACTTTATAAATTTAATTTTTCTTTGAAATCCGAACAATAACATGTAATTTTCCTTTTATATTATTACTTTAGAAAACCAGGTTTTCTTTACATGAAAGGAAACTCAACATGTTTAGGGCTCTTATTTTGCATGTAGGGTTTTGAAATCTCTTGCAAATAATTATTCATGAATTTTTTTGTTTCCAAAGAAAATTACTGACCTAATAAATGCACGATTATTTTCTTCCTACACAGAAAGGCACCAAAAATTCACTTGTTACCTATTCTTACTTGCTCATTTTGTTAATTTCCCTTAATTATTATATTAGAAAGTGGTTTTTGTTGAAGATCCCAAAAGCAATTTAATTTCCTTTTAATTACTACTTCAAAAAATTGGTGTTCTTTTTAAGTACACCCAAGAAAGACATTACAATTTCTGATAAATTATTAATTTAGAAAAAAGAAAAAGAGGTGGCTTTCTTACATGAAAGGAAATTCAAAAATTAATTTATAATAGATTTCAAAAAACCATGTGCAAAATAATTAAGCATTAAATATTGTTTCCATAGAAATTTCTAACCTGATAAATTGAACTACTATGTTCGTCTCACATACAAAGGCACCAATTTAACTATTACCTTTTTTTTTTTTTCCCCCCTTAAATCTCTCTTAAATTCCAATGCAGATAATAATAGTCCTGAGAATTTCCATTTTGGGAATAATTATAATTCCAGATCATAAAAATGGTACACGTGGCAGTATGTACCAAATAATTATTGGAATGCACCAAAAAGTTCTGACACGTGTCATTTTTCCATTGTATATATTTTCTTGCTGGGTGCTTAGAAGCGCCACGTGTCAACCTAGGCCACTTTCTCAGAGCATGCCCCACGGGTATATAGTGAACCTGCCAAAATATTTCTCACATCCAAGTTTAGTTATTTACTTTTTTGCGACCCCACTCGTAAAACTGAAAAATCAAGGAGTGCAAATAGTTCGGAACTACTAATAGAAACCACCTGGACCAATCATTATGATTTTCCAATCAAAAATAGGGAACAGTAGCAGATCATATTTATTACTGTCTTCAACTAATAGCAAACCACCTGGACCAATCATTATGATTTTCCAATCAAAAAATAGGGAACAGTAGTCAGATCATATTTATTACTCTCTTCTACTAATAGCAAACCACCTGGACCAATCATTATGATTTTCCAATCAAAAAATAGGGAATAGTAGTCAGATCAAATTTATTACTCTCTTCTTTGCCAGGTGAAAAACCATTTTCCTGGGACAAACCAACATATATTGATTTTTCTTCATCCAATTTTATCGTGCAGGGTCACATACTGAGCACCGGTGGAGTTGCTCTGAGTCTGGTTATGAAAAACGGTGATGTAAAATTTAAAGTAGGACTGGGCTGGTTCGGGACTTTGGCAGCAAGGTGCCTAATAATTTTTTTATTAATTTTCGTCATTTATTTTCGGGTAGTAGAAATAATAATATTTTACAATTAGGCACTATACTAAATAATGAAGCTAGTATGCTTGAGAGTTTCTTTCAGATTTTTGGCATGGCAGGTATTTTTTAGAAATTTTGGCAATCCCAAAAATAATTAATTCGTGTCTAACCAGCCTATGTACTAAAGTAATAGGTATAAATAGGTAATATATTTTGATGACAATTGAGGGTTTTTTGTTTGGGGGGGAGGGGCTAAAAATGTGACACTTGAGAAGAAGACCCAAATGCCATGGATTTATTATTATTAATTTCAGTTTAGTGAAGTTGAGAAACTGTAGAACTTTTTCCCAAAAAGTGACAAATTTAGTTGATATTACACTGCAAAAACACATTTGTCCAGAAATTTCCCCAAATTTTTGCCCCAAAAGAAAAAACAATGCCAAGGGCTATTTAGGGTGAAATTTTTGTATGTTTCTCTTCATTTGTTGACCCTACTTAAAGAGGAAGAGAGTTTGCATCATGTAAGATTTAGGATACAATTTTGGTTTGAACTTGGAACCAATTTGTTGGGGAGTGAAACAATTACCATGTATGCCAAGTTCAACATTTTGGTGTCAAATAATTATTCTATTTTGAAGATTTCATTTCAAAAAAGAAAAAAAATTAGATTTTTTTTAAATTATAAATTTTTTTTGCAAATTTTTTTGCAGAATTTTTTTTCTAATTCAACATTTTTGAAATTCTTAATGAGAAAATTTTCAAAAAAATTGTATATATAGGAGATTTTGCATAATCCTTTTTTTTGTTGTCCTTAGATAGTTCAAGACACAATTTTTTAGACCACTATTTCATTTCCAGGTTTAACTATTTCACTTCTTTTCTAATAACTAGCTCTTATATTTGTAACTATCTCACCCCTTTTTCCTACCCACCAACATATGAAAAGACAAATTAATACATGTCTTTTCATATGTATGTTATTTATATTAATTCAAATTAAATTCAACATGGACAAAAATAATGATGAATTATTGAAAAATATACAAGAACATAAGAAGAAGAAAAAAAATGATCATCACTAGTAGTGCATACCTATGCGGAGACCAAATAATTATAGTGTCAAACTTGCCATGGTAGTATGATATCAAGGGGTAGTCCTATTAAGGACAATAATGAACTACTAGGGGCCCAAAGGAGAACAATGATAGAGATATCATGTGCATGTAATTTGAAGTATCAATTGTTGACCTTTGTGTTTTCTACTTAAAGGGTTGGATGGATCTTTGCTTCTTGTGAACCACATTTAACACATGATCTCTCCTTTGAGTGCTAGATGTGCAACCTACAATGACCAAAAATAAATAATTTTTTTTTAAAACATTTAAATTATTCATGAGGTCTACAAGATTCACCAACAACACACAAGTAAAAGTTCTTGCATGACATGTTATTGGGAGTGCTACACATAACCAATGAATGGTCATTTTCTCAATGTGACTCTACAAATAGTAGAAGGAAATCAAGTTTGATGAAATCCTTAAGCCCTCATAATGGTTCAAGTGGTGTTCAAGAGTACCCATGCCCTCGGGTTCTTATGTAACCCTTGGGTTTTACAAACAATAATATTTGGACAAATGATGTCCCCCAACACCTTGATATGAATGTTTTCAGCTAGTCCCATTTGGAGCTTTTATGCAACAAGAAACAAATAGGAGGTGATGGTGATGTAGCAACAACACAAAAAATCTTCAAAAGGGTTGGCTTGCAATGAAAGTTTTCAATTCCAAAATCTTTTTTATCACAAGGGTTGTCATGATCCTCCAGGCAATTTTCATACTTGAAGAATAGTATAATGTATGGAAAAAAACATCAACCAACAACAATGGTGTCCATCATCGTTAGATCCCCAAGCTCTAGGGATCAAAACAACAAAAGGGCAAGCTTTTAAACCTTCTTGAGCCTTCTCCCACTTCATTTCGCAAGTATGAACAAAAGAAAGTTCAAGCACTCAATATCTTCTTTAAGATCTCAAATATGGACAAATGACATGGCATCCAAAACCTCTGGAAATTTCATAAAACTTCCTTGTCAACAAATTCCTTGTAGCGATTCATGGGATTGATAAGGTTGGTGGAAAGCTATTCCATATCTATGAGTCAACCCATTTTGATCCTTATCTTTTTCATTATTTTAATAATTTTTCAACATGTTGAAAACAAAATATGAAAAATTGTAATCAAATTACTATATTCTCACCAATTTAAAATTGCCCGTGTAGATCCCACATGTAATGCTTGTGATTTGATTTAATCACATCACAAAATTTAGATGGTGGAAGCCTTTTTGAATGGTTTATCAATTGATCATATGTCTACCATTTTTCAACAAAAGTAAAGAGGAACATCTCAAATTTTCATATAATAAATTGTTTCACACATGAAAAAATCTCAACCATATGCACCCAAAGCTTGGATCATTTATTTTCAAACATGACCACATTTGTAGTTAAAGCTTTGTACAACTCAAGCATAGTACAAACATTCATAAGCATGAGAAAGAAGTCATTTTAACTTAGTTTAGTCCATAATCCATTCGTAGGCTAATAGTTGTCTATAGTTATAGTGTACATACTTTTCTCAACAAGTTCAAACAGCAGAATTGCATGCACATTTGGTTCAATGAACATAATTTCCATGTTTGTAGGTATATATGCATGTTTAAAGTGAAGATCTAATGGTCTTCAAACTTTTAAACATTAAATTAGATAGCTAAAATACATAAAGACCCTAATATTAGTTACTCTAAAAAAGAAATGACAATATTGAAAAACAACAAAATCCATGACATTTTGCAAACTATATAATAAGGTGAAATTAATTTTTTAAAAACTATATTTATATGTTTGAGGACGTCATACCTACCTTACAAACTTACTTCCAAGTTTGCCAACCTCTTTTTCCTTTTTGATGGGTGGACAATTTTTAAAAAAAAAAAATTGATCTCTAAATTATTTACATTTATGTTCCCTCCATTTTTTCTTTTTTAATTAATAAATAATTTTTTCTTCTTCCCTTTCAATCTTTTTCTCCTTTGGGATTGGTGAAAAATTTGCTTGATTTTCAAATCTCCCCCGCTCAAATGAATGAATAATTGTTTTATTTTCAACCATATTCTCTTATAGAATAGGTGGATAATTTTTTTCTTTACCTCCAACTTTCCTTATTTCCTCTTGAAAAACAATTGAATATTTTCCAACCTCCTTCTCCCTCTAAAAAGGGTGGAGATCTTATTATCTCCCTTCAACCACATTCTATTTTCTTTTGTAATTGATAGACAATTTTGTTACTTCTTTTTATTTGTTTCTCTTCTAGAATGGGTGGTAACATGTGATGCACAACACAATCAAAACTAACATAGCGAATCACATATAAACGTGGACAAAAAAATGTGATTGATGCCAAGTTTGTATTTGCATATTGTTTTCTCTTTGAATGTGGATTCTTCCTATCACATACATGAAATCTTCTAAATATACACTCTAGAAATCTACTCCTAAATGGAAAAAAAGTTGAAACCTTATTCACACTGAATTGAGTTCTATCAACAAATAACTCCTACCAACAAATAATATTTCATAATAAATCCTTGACAATGGACATTGCAAGCCCTTCCCCCGCAATCTTCTTCATGAAGAGTTACATAAAGCACGTGAATTCATGCATACTTGATCTCATTTTATTTTCATGCAATTTGATTTTAATATGTCTTTTCAACATTCCACACGTATGACAATCATGAGTATCTCAACAATTTTTAAACAGTCCTTCCAAATCAAGCCTTGCCATTAATTTCAAAAAGCTCGTTTAAACTCATATCATATGTGCATTACTTAAAGAAGAAGAAAAAATCCTTCAATACATGACATTTAGTATTTTTAATGCACATTGATTCATCCATAAACCAACATTTCATCCACAAAATTGAAGGGCAAATGACAATTGAAGCAATGGAAATTGGACATCCTCTGCTTCATGGATGGAAAATTTTAAGGTATGCATTCATGAATAAACGTTATTTTAGGAAAACAAACACAAAAATGTCATCTCCCAAATATTGTATTTTGCCCAAATTACTGTAGTACATTGGCAACTTTGACAAATTGTCTTTGCTTTGCTTGCTTTTCAGTGCTTCTCTGTATGTCGAAGGTTGTCAATTTTGGGCTTATTGGATTTTGTGACTTCCTCTTCATCACTCTGGTGATCTGTTGAAATTTTGTGGGTGTGAGAGCCTAGCAGGATGCAGTTTGTTACACTTCTCTTCGGTTTTTGGCATTTATCAAATGCTGTTTTGTGCCTATCTTTCTGGAGTTTTGAGCCTCTCTCGAAAAGCCAAGATGCATCAACACTCCCTTTTTTCCTCGAAGGTTTGTGCTACTTCTGAAACCTTGGTCTGTGTTTTCTTAGTAGGCAGTTTTCATGCTAATGATTGGTCTTTGAATTGTGGATTGGAATTGCCAGGTCAACTGGCTCTGGAAGAAGCTGCTTATGTATAAGAGCATCTCCACTAGTGTTCAGTATGTGTCTGCAAAAATATTTCTCACATCCAAGTTTAGTTATTTACATGTTTCCCAACCCTACCCATAAAACTAAAACTGGGACTGCAAATGTGTGAGAGACTACTAATAGCAAATCACCTTGACCAATCATCATGATCGACTAATCAGAAACAGAGAGCAGCAGTCAGATCATTTTTTAGCACACTCTACTCTGGCAAGTGTTAGGGTTGGCTGTGCCTGTCATTAGCCTCAGCGAACTGTGCAAAAGTGCTTGGCCCAACCAGCATGGTTTCACTTTCCTTCAATCTTAGTCTGCAGGGTCACATTATACATACTGAGAACCGATGGAGTTTCTCTTAATGCTGTAAATAGGAGGAGGAATAGAGGCCAGGCATGGGCGTGCCTGGACACATGGGTGGAGCTATGATGGGGGTTGGCTTAGTCAAAGGAATGCTTAGTGACAGATTGGCTATGGGGTTGGCATGATTGAGGGGACGTATGGATGTAAACATGGGTTGCTCCAGAATCTCCACCTACTCTAGAGTCTGACAGTGATTACAATGCAAGACTTATCTGCTGCATGTTCGTGTAGAAAAAGTGGTTGAGAGACTGCAATGCCAAAGGATTTAGAATCTGCAGCAGACTCCCTGTTCTTACCACAGGGCCAGTAATTCCAGTACTGCAACACAGCCATGCATGTACATAGCTCCAGTACTGCAACACATCTACAAATGTCTGTAACTCCAGTATTGCAACACAGCCACAAATGGACATAAACCTCCAGTAATGCAACATGGCCACAAATGTACAGCAAATGTGAATCTCCCTTCCATCTGTAACCCTTCCATCTCTCAGTAGTTACAGTGCCACCCTAATTCTGATTAACATGGCTTTTCAGTTCAACGGGATGGATTACAAATACATAGGGTAATAGAGCAACTACCAGAAGTCAGTCTGCTTGCTTGAACCTGATATGACGGGGAAAAGGTTAAGAGGGTTAGTGTCCATCCTACAACCAGCTTCTCAGTTATGGGAATGATCCCTCTCTATTTTGTACATGTTTAAAGGTTTGTATGTGACAAATTGAAAGTAGAATACCTGTCACTAAGCATATGGACACCTCAGCATCGAGTTGTACATGGCATGATACTCTGCAAATTCTGTTCCGCAGCTAGTAGAATACCTGTCACTAAGCATATGGACACCTCAGCATCGAGTTGTACATGGCATGATACTCTGCAAATTCTATTCTGCAGCTGTTCTCATTTTCAATAAATCCTTGATATTGATGCTTTCGTCAGCTGTTCTGCACACACCATGAACCAGAATATTGCAGCTGTGTATGTGGAGGTCATCTTGTCTCCTCTCGTAAATACAGGTTCAGGAGATCAAGAAGAGCTCTGACCGCCCTCGACTAAAGATTGAGCATCATGCATTTCCAGTGGTTGCATTCATAAAATGGCACAGTTGCTGATTCATGCAACCTGTCTGTGATGCAGCTTTACAGCATGCAAATGGCACGAGCAACTACAAAGAGCAGACACCTGTCCTATAAAAAAAGTACATGGTACAATTGTTGTCATGGTCCTTATGCTAAGAAAGTAGGCAATTATTCCATGACAACATGCAGGCACCTTTGTGGTGGTGAAAAATTGCCAGTCTATAAATTCTGAACAACTTTATCTAAAGAAGTGACTTGATCAGGATCCATGTGGCTTTTGAGAAGGGAATGGACTAACCAATCTCTCACGGAGACAGTAATCTACAGCTAGTGCTGCAAATGCAAAGATTATAATACTTTCTCCAGCTTCCAAAGCAGCTGTTAAAACTTTGTCAATTCCTGTCTCTGGAAATCCTACCAATGCTTGTGTTGCATCAATTTGACCAATACCTGCACACAACCACCTGCAGTTTAGCTCTTACATAATAGTAGCAGAATATAAAGAGAGAAAGTAGTATGTAATGCAGTGAGCCAATAGCTACATTGTGAGGTTCATTTGGACATCTTGCACATGGTTTTCATGTGCTCTATTAGCAGCACTGCGTTTAGTAACCTTGCAAACCTTGGAGCATAAGAAGCTGTTAAGGGAGGGATCAAAAATTGTCCAGAACCAAGACTGCGGTAGCATTGTGTCTTCTTACCTCTGACTAATCCAAAAGCAGCAACAGCTCCAGACTTGAGTTGCAAATTACCAAGGTCCCGACGAATAATATAACGATAAGTGACTCCAAATAATAGGCAACTGAGTACTATTCCCCCTTGGCTTAGGAGGGTTCCCAAGCCCCAGCCCCCATCAACCACAAGTGAAAATGGAAGGCTGGCCAGGGTGCCAGCCAATGTGGAGACAGCTGCTGCCTGCAATCCAACCAGTTGCATCTCAAAATTAAACAAACACAGGCAGAACTGTATTGGAGCACCACAATGAATTTCTTCAGAATTGAGCAGATCATGGAATTGCCCTACATAACTCAAAAGAGATCTTTCTTGTGCTAACAAATGTCAGTGTGCTTGATGAAGAGTTCAGATCAGCAATGAATACAGCTGAAATCTTTAATATGGCAATAAGCAGCATATCCAACAGACATGTATGGAAGCACAATGTGTATATTCATGTGTAGAGTTGTGTTGTATCTGGACAACACCAACTTGATGTTCACTCTTAAACTGAAGTATTTCACTCACAAATGAAAGAACTGTAGCCTCTGTCAATCATTGCATTGTATTTGGACAACACCCGCTTGAGGTTCAATGTTCACTCTTAACCTAAAGTATTTCATTCATAAATGAAAGGACCATAGCCTCTGTCAATCATTGTGATACAGTGACAATTTACCTTGCCAGACTCCACACGTTCAGCATCCTCATCAATAACTTCTGTAACCCATTTGGTGGACAAATCACCAGCACGAGCTGTTACTAGGGCCAGTTCAGCTGCTTTCATCTCTGCTTCAGCTTCAAGAACGTCTTGTGTTACCTCTGCAACCTTCAAAGTCCAAGAAATTTCAGCAACAAGTTTCAAGATTCACCAAACACCTGCAATGGGACAAGGGAATCTCTTAATCATAGGCCATCACTTGCTAAGCTTTAAATACATTGCAACTCAATTTGGAGCTCAATGTACGGGAGGAGCAAATCCCAGATTTAGGGTTTAGAATTTAGAATTTAGGTTTTGGAACTCAATGTAAGGGTGGTGCAAATGATAGTCTGATTCTTCAGTAAAAAAACCCCTCAAACCAGAGACTGTGAAATTAAACACTTGTGAGGAGACATGGAGTCAACTTGCCATTGAATCAGCAGCAGCTTGTTCAGCATCCAAATGCTCAAGAAAAGCCTGCAATTCACTGATCTGTTTCTCCTTGCGCCTCACTGCATCCAACTCCTGCTTGCTCTCTACACGCTGTGCAGCTGCTGCTAAATCCCTGAGTAATGCCTGCCCATACGGAAACCAAATCCATAAAATTAGCTTTTGTTGTTTGCATAACAAGGAATCCTTACCGATAACACATGAAGAAAATGGGAAAATGTACTTCAAAAAATATCAAGAACAACCGAATCAACAAGCATGCCCTAAACCCTAAACCCTAAACAAAATTCGATATTTTTTTTCCCTTACCTGTGATTCATCTCCTTGCAAGAGCTTCTCTGTTTCCTCTTCCAAGCTAAACCGCCGTTCCTCATCCGCCGGGGATTCTTCGTCCAGAGCATTCCATGTCCACCCTCGCCAGCCGTGCTTTGTCGACCGTACCTCTTGACCCTCCTTCCATCTGCTACTGCTTTCACGCCACAAGGCAGCTCCGTCGACTGAAAATGCACGGCGAGATGTAAGTCTTGATGATGTGCAGATCGTCAAGCTCCTGGGCGAAGCCAGAGACAGAATAGAGGATGCCATGGCCGCCATGTTGTGTGTGCCCACGAGCGCCTCTCTTCTCTCCCTCCCTCTCTCTCTCTCACACACACAACAATCCATTTTCAAGCGGAAGGCTGCAATGCAAAGCCCACTTTGCACCACGTAGCGAGGCCCACTTTGCAACCACCAAACCAAATGGATTTGGCCCACTTTGCAACTACTAAAATGAATTAGTTTCTCTATAAAATATAATTGCCCATTATAATTTTCAATTTTTATGTTGCTTCTTCTACAAATTGATTGTTGAAATTAGCATTGTCTATGCCAAAAATCATGCAAATTTTGTTTCTTTAAATAATTTAATTTTGGGTTTAGATGCATTGGAATAGTTTCCCACTCGAACTATTCCTGTGATGGAATTGGGGAATTGGATCATATGAATCATTGAACAAGGATTTTGCCTAAACAAGCATCCTACTTGGAATAATGGGAAATACCACCTTTTTAAGGGCACTCAAGTGTTGATTTTGCTTCTTTTATTTGTAAACATCTAAACTAGCATTTTCACCTAATTTGTTTTAGAAGTAAACAACAGTTTTTTTTTTCCCTCCTTTTTTGGGTTTAGATGCCTTAGAAATAGTTTCCCACTATATCTTATTTGTTTGATGGATGGTGGAAATGTAACACCAAAAAAAATTGTTGAATAATAAATGGCGCAAATGATGGGTTTGATGGAGATGATGAAAATGATGAAGTTGAATTGTGAAAAAAACTTGTGGATGTTTTGATTAAATAGAGGTCTAATTATTTTTGACAATTTTTTATTACTGTTTAAAAAGAACTACAACTTAACCTTGTATAATCATAGGACCAATCTCCAAGGGAAGTGTGGTAAAAGAGTAAAAATGAAGATGTACATTATATAGTCAAATCCAAGTTTTCCATTATGATGCATTAACGAAAGGGCCCAAAATGCAAAAAAATTAAGTTCTTTTCTAAAATTTAGCATTTGTTGCTCATATGCTTTGAAGCACTTTATGGTCCATGGAAAATAGAATGGTAAGGAACCTAAAAAGATGAAGGATAGAATATGAACCAAAGGCATTCTTCGGGAAAAGATTACCATCCTCGTTATGCAGCTGCATAACCCAATACACAGGGCATTCAGTGCCCAAGTAGGAGCTGAAATTGGAACAAAAGAATCAACTGAATCCTATATCAAGATTAGTCATTTCAATATTCAGAACAGTCATACAGCATCCTAAAGAGGTCTCAACTGGTTGGGCCTCCTAAGTCTGACTTCACCATATCCTAAACTTGAGCAATGAAAATATCCAGCTACACTCTATGGGCACATCAAATGCTGAGCTACCCACATTTTGTTGAGGTTGCATGGAAAACCCCCCTCACGTTTAGTCTTGATGAAATGCATCCATCAAGTACATTTTGCTCAAACTCTGGCCCGCAAACCTGTCACAGCAAGACAAACAGAGAAGCAATTCAGGCAACTAATCTAAAAACACAATCAAACTCCGAAAAATTGGACTATTACAAAACACAGTAAATTGAACAAGATGGGCCTGTGAAAGGATGCCATTACTCTGTACATTACTGTGATACTAATCCTGTTCTTCCAATATGTAGTAAACACAACAAGGGAAGCCACAGCTTCAAGCAGGAGGAGCAGCAATACCCATTAACTTGACCACAGTAGTTTGCAATTTGGTTAGTGATCAAGTAGCTGTCTAAACGTGATGGTTCTGGAAGTGTTTTAAAGATAGGATTGCTTGGATCTTCCTCTGGCAAGAGCTCTTCTCCTGATAACCTTCGTGCAGCATTCTCAGCTCTGGACATGAACAAGTCAGATACTGATAAGTCACACTAATAGCAAATAAAGTCCATCATAACCAGTTTCAGCACTTGCCCATCATTCCAACAGTATTTCTACATTGAACATTCTTACAAAGCCAAAGAGCACAACATTTGAGTACCAAGACAATCCACAAATCAAAAGATATACTCAAAAACACCAACAAATATCTCTCATGAGAATCAAGAAATCTCCATTCTCGTAATCAAGAAAAGCTGGAACAAGGTTAAAACTTCTCCTTTAAGTCAAAAGAAAAACTTCCAGAAAATGACTTACAAAACTAGGAAGAAAGAACATGGGGAAAATTAAGCTCAAGGAAAACTGGAAAAACAGAGCTTTCTACGAACGAAATTATTACTACACTGTAATAAGGAAGGAATGTTGGAGACTCTTTAGTTGATCCAGATCACCTAAATGAACAGACAAAGAAGAATAAGAGGCTAGAACCATGGAGAGAGAATAAGTCCTCT
>Ga0209208_10002732_pt1 | contig 25324 bp, 11 predicted proteins | sample S1TSphfallax_3_FD_187694 | JGI IMG/M metagenome (GOLD analysis project Ga0209208, IMG submission 187694) | Host-associated microbial communities from peat moss isolated from Minnesota, USA - S1T2_Fd - Sphagnum fallax MG (SPAdes) (version 2) | ecosystem: Host-associated > Plants > Peat moss >...
TTAGTTATTTATAAATATGGTTTTAGTGTATTACTTGTGCACTTTGTTTCAAACAACATGAAGTAAATATAGGTTGCAACTTATTGAAAAGATTAAAAATTTAAAAAAAGGTTCATAAGTTGTTTAAAATTGAAAATTATGAAAATAAAATTTAAATATATCTAAATTTTTTCAACTTCAATAAAAATATTTTATTGTTTCACAAAATATTTTTTAAAAACCACCCTTTTATGTTAGAAAAAAACATTCTTTTATATCTGGTGTTCTATAAATTACTAAACCCCTGAAGCTAGCCACCAAAGGGAGGAAAAAAAAGCTGTAATTAATTAATCCAAGGTTATATAATGTCAATTCAAAGATAATTTTAAAAATAATAATAATAATAATAATAATAAATTTTTAAAAATAATATTCAAATATTATTTTAATCTATAATTTATGTTTTTTCAAAGAATTTATAGATCTAGATAATAAATTAAAAATAATAATAAAATTAAAAATTAAAAATCTAGATAATAATATTTTATTGATAATATTAGATATAGATATTCATGAGCAGAACTTTGTTTGTTTGTTTGTTTGTTGTTTTGTTTTGTTTGTGAACTCGAGCTTTTTTGTTGTTGTTGTTGTTGTTGGTGGTGGTGGTGTTGTCGTCGTCGTTTTCTTAGTCTTCGTCGTGGTTGGTTGGTAATAATGAGTGAGCAGGTGCTGCTTTTTCTTTCCTGTTTGTCTTTTTCCTCATGCAAGAACTCGTTGTTTGTTTCAAGCGCTTCTTCTTCTTCTTCCGCATCTTCGTCTTCTTCTTCTTTCTGTGCGGCGATACTAGCTCCGGATGGATGTGGCTCTGTAGACACGGCAGCGGCCGTTGCGCGCGTGCCAAAGTTTTCTACTGCAATTCGACCTTCCTTCCTGCAGGATTGTGTGTAAACCAGGCTGCAAAAGGTTTCTTTAGTGTTAGATATGATCTTTTTTTTTCCCCCAAGCGTAAAAAGCTTTTGTTGAAATCTTGTTCACGATTTGCTTTGGTGTCTAACAATTGCGAGGAGTCTGCATGGATCAGCGTGTGTTTTGATTCTAGAACTTTCTCTTGAAGAATACAGAAGCTCTCGCTCTCTTTATGTGTGTTTGTTCAACGTTGTTCTAAGGAGAGTAGTTGTAATGAGCAGTTCAACGTCTGTCTTCCGCTTTTCTGTTTTTACAGAGACTCGCTCCGGATGAGGCTCTGTGTTTGTTTGTTTATTTGTTTGCGTGAGCGTAGTTAAGTAGACGGAAGCGAACGTTGCGCGCGATTCAAGTGTTCCTGGTTTGCGGAAGCAACATTGCGCGCGAAAGCGTTACTGCAATTCCTGGATTGTATATAGGCCAGCAAAGGTTTCTTTAGTGTTCTATGATTTCTTGTTCGTGTAACTCTTTGTCGATTTCCTCTGGTGTCTAACAATCGCGACAAAGAAGTCTGTGCATTCAGCTTGCGTTTATCTTCTAGACCTTTCTGTTTCTTTCTTGTGTGTAACTTGTTCAGAATCTCTCTTGTCTTGTGTGTTTGATCATCGTTGTTATAAGGAGAATGGTTGTAAGAATGAGCAGTTCAACGTCTGTTTTCTGCATTAAATCTGGTTTTATGGAGACCGAACCGCGGGGAGTTGCAGAAGCAAAGCAGGAATATGAGACCGTCCATGACGACATCATTCAGAAACCTTGCCAGTACCAGCATAACGGGGCCTGACGAGGCTAAGACTACAAGAAGCCTTCAGAAAACTTTAGAAGCTGTAGAACTGGACCATACATGTAAGTGAACCCAGTCTTTCTGTGATTCCTATCATCCATCTGTACATAATTTTCCATTCCGTCCCTGCACAATGTTATCTGCTTGCCGAGAGAATTGTGGGCAAGAAATATGATATTATATACATTTCAATGTGGAACGAGGAATACGCAAAACATAGCAGCAGCTAGACTTCGTATGATGTTATATGTTTACAACGTTTGATGAGAAAATGTAAGATCATCATTCTGGTTTTGCATTCCTAGTGAATAATAGACCAGAGCTTTGACACCTTCTTGCATTGCTAGGTTGGTTCCAGCATTAGGATCTGCTTTTTCCCAGTTTGCAAAAGCAAGGTTGTGAGAGAGCCTGGAGAAAGCTTGACAACGTGAGGCAGCAGTATTCTAGAGACGAACATAAATTGAGGAGAAATCCGTTTGCGTTTGTTTTCGTACTGTGGAAGTCACTTTGAAGAAGAGGAAGAGGCCTCATCTCATCAACACGGCAAGCACTGGGGTCTGGACAAGAGTGACAGGTCCTGCTGCTATGGCTCGTATTACTGGCCACATTCTGACAATGACTCTCCTCTTGTTCAGTATCTTAGCCACTGGTGGACTTGAGAGCGTTGCTGCTGCTGCTGCTTACTACAGACCGCAATTCTTCGCTATCCAAAACAGGCACTTTGGACCACATTCAGTCATCATAGCGACCGCCAAAGATCAAGCATTGTTGACATGGATCCATGGCCTTAATCCTCGAATGATGTCTTCCATTCCAGAAATGGAAAAGCAATTTTTCGGGATAGTTCCATCAAGACCCAACAACAAGCATGGCTCTCTTCTTTCATCAAGGAAACTGCCAATGCCACTAGTAAGCCGGAGTTCATTCCCAGTGAAAGTTGTGGAGAGGCTGAAAGGCGGTCCAGGAGGCCAAGAGGCGAATTTCACTTCAAATGGTATAATATACCCACAAAGGAAAATAGCTCATGATCACCATGGTCCATAAGTTTGGTCTCTCATTGTTTCCACCTGAAATCTGCTGCCACCAACTCAAGAAGAGTGAAGATTTTGTTTTGGAGATAAAAATGGGAAGAATGTGAAGTGAATATACGCATGGAGAACACCAGCCATCATTAGCTCCTCCTGTTACTCTTTTAGTTCAACATAGAGTTCTTCATCTGAGTGGTGTGTTGTTCTTATTAATGAATTATTTGTGCAGATAGAATGGTGAAACGGATGCTGCTGCTTCGCAGACAAGTTAGCCACAGATGGTTCCTAATGCTCCTCTTAGTCCCTGCAGCCTTGCTGTTCCTAGCAGTCTCAATCTGCTTGTACAAGGTCTGCAGAAGGAGCAAGTACCAAGTCAACCAATTTGACACCCAACTCTCAAAAAAGCTGTCAAGTAAGTGATAACACATTTGCTGGTCCAGAACCATGATTTATTTTTCTATCACAATAATATGATCGTGAAATGCAAATGCATACCTAACAATGGAAACAATTGATTTGAACTTCTACTAGCTCTAGGAGTCCACCTAGACCTTCAACATGTAGGCCAAGTTCTGTACGTTTAGATGCTTTGCTTGTAAAAGGGCAAGTCAGAATGAAATGTTCACCCCCACAGCCATGTTGTAGCTTGAATGAGGATGCTATCAACTGTATTTGTTAGCATTATTGCCTCTTCAGTGCTAGTCAACATCATGACCCAGTTTTCTGATTTCTTCTGGAAATGTCACAGAAACTCAGCATGCAGATTTCTATTTGCATATTTTTTTGCCCTGAGTTTTGAGCAGCTTATTATGCACTAACCTAGATATATTACCCACTTTTGAGAGCTGGTGAAGTCAGCTATAGTCACTGCTCTTCCTGATGGAGGTGACAGTCTAATACTTTGCAAGTAACACTCACAAGAATATTATGACTGCACTCTTTGCTGTCAGTTTTGTTTTGGTTTGGCTGGAATTGGCACTATTTTCTACCTGCAAGGTACTGTTGTGGAGTTTCCTATGCAGTCTCATTGACATCCTTCTAGGTACAAAAGGGTTCACGGTCCAAAATCATCACTTGAAAGCTTTTGTAATGATACATGCAGGGTCAAAACTCTTTGGGCCATGGTTGAGTTTCAAGGGTAGCATTGCAGGAGGACGATGTCTCTCATCAGCACGTCCTATTGCATACCTTCTCCTGCACAATGCCACTGATAACTTCAGCTCTTCCAATCTGCTTGGGAAGGGGAGCTTTAGTTGTGTGTATAAGGCAAAGCTTGATCATGATGTCTTTGCTGCAGTGAAGAGGCTTGAAGAGAATGGGAAACAGGGTGAAATTGAATTTCAGGTTGACTTCTTTCCCTGGTGCTTTTCTGTCCCTGTCAGTATTTGCAACATTACCAATGAAACCAGCTCATGTGGCATATGTGGTATGCAGGCAGAAGTGGGTCTGATGAGCAAGATAAGGCATCCAAATCTGGTGTCTCTTCTGGGTTTCTCTAGTGATGGGCCTGAGCGTCTTCTAGTTTATGAGCTAATGGAAAATGGGTCCCTACATGATCAGCTCCATGGTATGTAGTTGTGCTGATTTCTGTACTATTGCCCATGTGTCCTCACATATCCTGTTAGAGCTCTCTGCCCCTTCTTTATGGAGCCTGAAAACAAGACTACAAAAGAGAATCTTGATCCATATTTACATGATGTTTGTGGCAAGGTGCTGTTGTCTGACCTGGACTTGTATGGATAAGTGGATCACAGCCAGTGTACTGAGCTATTAAGAAAATGCAGGTCCTTCACATGGGTCTGGGCTCACGTGGCACCTTCGTCTGAAGATTGCACTTCAGGCAGCCCGGTAATACCTTAGATCTTTTGTCTCTGCAATTTACATCTCCAAGTTCCCCTGGGTGCTTTGGGCATCCTGTAGACTTTGCTATTCACTCCTCTTGTATGTGGCCATACTCTTGCATATTATTCAGTTTCTTTCCCCTTTGCCAATTTTGAGCATCTGTTGGCTATTGAAGAGAATCTATAATTGGAGTATGGTGGTTTGTTTAGCATACTCACTGACAGATGATTTGTCATGGCAGAGGTCTGGAGCACTTACATGAGCATTGTAAGCCTGCAGTGATTCACAGAGACTTCAAGGCCTCCAATATTTTGCTGGATGCTGGGTTCGATGCCAAGGTTTGTGATAGACTATCTGAATGCCTCCTGAAACATGTAATGTTCTCTGTTCTATTGATACTGTCACAGACTCCCAGGCTTCCTTGTTGGGACACAGCTGATGTGCTTTGCTGTTGCTCATTTATTACAGGTTTCTGATTTTGGACTGGCACTTGTAAAACCAGTGGGGAGTATGCACAAAGATAGTGTTCAGGTGCAGGGAACGTTTGGCTATGTTGCTCCTGAGTACTTGATGAATGGTACTGCTTGCCAAAAGAAATCCTTGTGAATGTTGTCTAGAGCACTTATGTCTTGCCAAGTTGAGTGACTGTTGCTGATGGGAGAAGGCTGGGAAAAGATGGTGGAAGGGATGTGTATAAGGTTCTTCTCACTACTGACATAGTTGTTGTGGTTGAAGGTTCCTTGACAGAGAAAAGTGATGTGTATGGATTTGGAGTTGTTCTGCTGGAGCTTCTGACAGGAAGATTACCAATGGATTCACTGATGCCTCTAGGATCACAGTCTCTGGTCACCTGGGTGAGTCCTCAGTCCTGAATAGTCCTAAGGATAGAGAAGCACTCATGTGGAAAATGTCTTGTACTCCATATTTTGATTTCTTGTAGCTTCAAAGGGTGAAAAGATTTTTCAACATCTAGGTCTCTCTTTGGGACCTTTGTTGAGAGTGGTTTGGTTCTGAGAGTGGGATTGTGACTTGCAGGCAATGCCGTTGCTGAGCGACAAAGCAAAAGTACTAGAAATTGTCGACCCTTATCTTCAAGACACAGTCAACTTGAAGCATCTCTACCAGGTGCTGGCAGGTGTATTCAACGATGGAAGCTCTTAGTGTGGGCTTGCTTGTCTCTTCTTGTGTTGAGTGATTTATTGAACTGACGGTTTGGCTAATTGTGCAATGTGATTATTTGTTGCAGGTAGCAGCAGTGGTGAAGCTCTGTGTGCAACCAGAACCAAGCTATAGACCTCTTATTACTGATGTATTACAGTCTCTTCTCCCTCTTGTCCCCATCGAGTTAGGAGGTGCCTGGCGAGACACCAAAGCTCGTAAAACCAGAAGTAAAACCTCTAAATCATGTCCAGAAGTCTCATTGAACATGGATCCAGATCCTACAAAGTAGACTTTTCGCTACAGTTACCACACAATAGGCTTTTAGCAACCCTTCTTGAAGAGGAGATAGTCAAAAGGGTTTCTTCAGTGAACTATAAAAGGCAAAGGGAAAAAATCTTTCTCACCAGCTGCTTTTCAAACAACTGCGCACTTAACATGTATGGTGAAAGCTTCTCGATCAAAACTCTGCAAAAGTTCTGGTTGAAGATTGTTTGAATTACTTCAAAGTTTGTGTTTCACAGGTGCTATCCAAGCTTCTGGGAGTCCGATTTAACGTACACAGTCCGCTCCTGAGGTACAGAAACCAGTGCACCACAGAAGATGGATGATCCCAAGAAACATTTTTTTTTTGTTTTTTTTTTTTTTTTTTTTTTTGGCTAGATTCAAACCAGCAATGTTGCATAACATGAAATCCTACATGTAATCTTATGTTGTGGCTAGTGTTAGTATGATGGTAAACCTGTGGTAAGCAAACAATAAATGTTGAAAATTTTGTAGATTTAGACTTCACATTTCAATGTTAACTACCACCCCAGAAAGGGTGCCTTTAAGTCCATGTTAGGTACCTATGCCTTATCTCTAGGTTCCTTAACATCTATCTATGAAGGAAAGTAGTTTGTTTTGTTTTGTATTGTTTTGTTTTGTAGATATGAGATCCACCAAACTGGGATACTTCAGATCCTGTTCTTGGTGTCTTTGGAAAGCTCTCAACAACGAGGGGTGCATGGGCTTTGTTCCACGACATTTGGACTTGTGGTGCAAAAGTTTTTGAATATTAAATGATTTCTTCACTGAAAATTAAATTAAATCATAGCTGAAAATTTCAGAGGAATTGGAATGTGCCTCTGCTATTGTTGGAAAGATCTCGATGAGCAGGATTTAATGGAATTTAGTTGGTACGATTTGGATTCAGAATGTGGGAAATATTAGTTTTAAATGATTTCTATTGCTGAAAATTCAAATAAGTTCTAAAAAACCAGGTTTTGGAAGGAAATATCAGTTGAGGACGTGGTAACACTTGAATGTCTACCATTCAATTCAAGTAGAAGGAATTGTGATGCGATGCAACCTCGTAAAACTTTATTGGTGTGTCAACTTTATTGATAGACACACCGTAGATTAGGAAAATGTATAAAGGGATAAGGAAATAAAAAATAAAAATTTACAGGATGTCAAGTTAGCTCAAACTAGATGTCAAAACCAATCCATGTCAAAAATAAACCACTTGCAGTAGGTTGGTCATATTTTTAGATATAAAAAATCGATCACTTGAAATAAGTTGATTGTGGAGATGGGAGATGTGTCTTGAAGGGGTGGAAGTCGGGAACTAGTTAAGCCTACAACTACCGCCCGACTGGAAATGGAGGATGCTTGTAGCCTTTGCAATGTGATTGAATTTTTGTCTTGAAGAAAAGTAACCAAGACAAAAAGAAGAGGGCCCTCTAATCCTTTCAAACTCAAAATGGCATTGGCACATTTGTGTGAAAACACATATGCCTGCTTTTATAGACATCCAAATATATCCACTACTAAGGGTAGGAATTAATCAGCAAGGTATTGATTGCGATAACTTTGTTATTTAGCTTGAGTTGCAGCGGAAACAACAAATCTTTGGGTGACATAAGATCGAAGAAGTAAATCAGCTCATGTTGGGTTGGCAATGACAACGTTGATTAAGGTGTGAATGTCATCTTTGGTGAACACAATGTTGATTCGTCAACAAGAGGAGTTGAAACATGTTTGAAGGAAGTGCATGTAGTTATTCTCGCCCCACATGGAAACCAACATCCCACGTAATGGCAACAAAGTTATCGTGAACTACATCATGAGTTCTTGTGCGCTCGTTACCATGAACATAACATAAAAGGTAGATACCCGTAAGGTAGATGGGATGTGTGCACATGCATCGAAAAATACCTACAATGTGGAATATTGTGCCAATTTAGTTCGCAATGTGGAGTTGGTAACCCAGTCCGAGTCATATTTGAAATGTTATGGAAGAGACCAAGGAAGCTAATCAAAAGCTTAGGAAGATTGGTCGAACTATAAGCCAAACACACACTTGTGGGCTAAAACATAATAAAATTCAGACCCAATGGGCTTTACATAGCCCATCAAAAATCATGTTGGAAAGGGTATAATGATGTAGACACTCCGAAATGGAATCTTGAAGTTGAAGCATTTGTTGCCCAATGAATTGTTCAAATGAAGGAAGACGTGTGAATTGAGAATAGTAACAGATCAAATACTACCTTGAAGTGTTATTGGAAAAATAAGGTGTTATTGTCAATTTGTGCTAAGGCTTCAAGGAAGAAAGGATGTTGATTAACCATAAACCTAGTAGTTATAATTGAAGTTACAAGGGCTGAATTTTTTAATTAGGTTATTGGGGTGATGGTGGCCATTAGTTTGAGCCCAATGCCATCGAAAGTTATTGGGAAAAAGGCTTGTTTACGAACTAGAGGCCCTTCTAGGTTAAGATCTTGGACCTAAGAGGTGTTCAAACATTTAAAAAAAGGAGGAGTCAAAAGAAGTGAGGGACTTTATGAAAGTGGAAGAAGGAGATGTACATTGTAAAAGATATGAAGGTCATTGCACGAAACAATGAGTTAGAATTCCAAAGGCTACCTAAACATCACCCATTCTAAGGAGAAGATCAACATGTTGAACATTTTCTACCATGACATCCTTGATGAAGGATGATGTGAATGATGAAGTGCCCAATGGAACTCCCAAATTTCTAATTCTTTTTATTAGGGTGGTAAATTGGGATGGGGTGTTAAAGTCAAACAATAAGGCTAGAGGGTGACCATGTTATACATTTATGAAGTTGGATAGAAAGACATATCACACAAAGTTCGATCTAAAAATGTTCATATGTAGATGATACAATAACAGGAAGACCTATGATGTGAATGTCATTTGTAATGGATGGAAATAAACAAGAAAGGAAATGACTGGTTGTAAAATGCAAAGCCTAAAGTGGGTGAATGTGAATAGTGCCCCTCCCAAAGGATCACCTTGATGGGTTCCCATGGCAAAAAGGATGACTATGACATTGCCTTCACAATTATGATGGTTGTAAAACAAGGGAGATTCAAATGCATAAAATGCATGAACAAAAGGGGATGAGTTGTATGATGTTTCCACCTGTTGCATGAAATTCTTAAAATATGACCCCTCTTGATATTGAATTAAAGGCATTTGCCACTTCTAACTAGAAAGCAATTTAGTCAAGGTGAAAGTTTAGGGTGCACCTATTGCCATGAATTACTACTTCACAACTACCCTTAGTTGTAACTTTGAATTACTGTGGGGAAAAATGTGTTGTGAAAACGTCGTGAAATTGAAGGCATAAGGTATTACTTGTGGGTCGATATAGTGCTTCCCCCACTACAATGGGATGAACTCCGCTTAGAAGTTTGGTCATGGTTAAAAGGTAGGCTACACCAAGAACATGTGCAATTTGAGGTGGAATGTGACCTTTAGCAATATGAAATCAAAGTTGAAATAATTAAGGGAATCCATTTGTTGAATCTTTTAGGTGAAAACAATCCCAAAGGTGTTCAAAAACCATCCTAGAAAGACCATTTGCCGACAAATGGGGCATGTGTTGGAATGGCAATTTAAAGGAATCAAAAGAAAGTTTGAGGTCTTAGTCTAATTCATAGTCTTTTAGAAAAAACGGGAAATAACCATTTAATTCAAAATGTAGTGTGGTGAAAACTAAAGTGGTGTTAGAGGATGTGGGTGTAGGGGAAAATGGTGCCAAGGTTCAAGTTGTTTCATAGTATTCCTTTGCATGTCCAAAAATTAAATTGTGAAAAAAACGTTTACAAGCTAAGAGATCATGTTGGGGAAAAGGCACTAAACTCAAACTTGCCACTAGAACTTAAGCTCGCAAAAAAAACTCCTATTGTAAGTTTTCCCAATCACTTGCTAAAAAATGTTTGGGTCAAATCCACATTTCCTTATGCCATGTTGCCTTGCCACGAAGGGGCAAAACGAGACACCATTGGGGTAATAAGAGGACAAGTGCTAAATTACCACATCATAAAGGTCTTGGATTAACTTATCCAATGGAAAACAAAATGTTAGTTGTACATCACGTCGTAAAACAACAAAGATGCAGTCATACAATCAAGGACAACGAAAGCCTAAATGAAAGGACTTGAAAACATCCAAAATCAAAACCCAAGTCCAGGCTAATGTAAACAAAATGGGAACAAAGGAAGGTATTAAATTAAAATGGTCATGGGGGTTTGGATTAGATTAATTGGATGTTTGATAAGAATGTTGATGACAAGCTAACCTTTTATTGGTAAATTGGCACCAATGGGTGGGGCAAAAAAATTTAGATGGAGGTTGCAAACATGTTGAAGAGATTAGGGTAGGTTGGGGGGTTTAATCATGTGCGATTGGAGGGGTTGGTAAAATGGAAAGGGGAAACGTCCTACATGTGCATGATTAAGGGGGTTTGGGGAAGTGTAAGGTTGGGGCCCCGCATTCACTTAAAGGACTAGGGACTAGTGAGGGGAATTATGGGTGGTGTGTGGTTTGTTAAAATCGAAAAGGGAACTAATGTGAGGTGTGTGGTTTGCATGGGGGATGGGGTGGAAACTAGGTTTGTGGTGTTAATGATAAAGCAAATGGGTAATGGGAAAAACAAAGTTTGATGGGACATGATGAACTAAAGGACATGAAATGTTTGGTGCCCATGAAAAAGGAGGCCTAATATGAGCACATGCCCCATTTATTAAAAAACTACCTACTATTATAAGGCAATCCTAAATCTACAAAGCCAACCACAAAAAAGTAAATGGATCAAAAGGAAAAATACAAGAAATTGTTTAAGGGTCTTTAGTTAGGACATTATGCCAAAGGCAAACCTTAACTTCACTAGAGGCTTGAGTGGCACAATCATTATTATGTTGGGTTTAACACAATCTAAACATCCTAATGCTAAAACATTATAGGTTTCACTCTTTGTTCCCAATCATGAAGAACTTGAGATAAGTAACACCACATAAAAGTTTCCTAAAAACAATTGTGGTGGACTAAAGACCCTCTTCACAAAAATCCCAATCCACTCCAATAATTATGTACAACATTGACAAAAAGAAGATGTTAGTTTTTTTTCTTTGGGTACAAATTCTTCAATTGGGAAGATTATCCTCTAGGCCCACAAACATAAGAAGCCACTCTACTTTCTCATTTTCTATGAGAACCTAGACCCTAAAAAAAACCCTACAAAACATCCAAAGTTCTTTCTAATAGATTGATGCCCACAGGTTCCAATCCAATGGTCATTTTCATTATAATCCCAAAGGTTCAATTAGAATACAAGTTCAAAATGAAACAAAAGCCCTAACCAAAACCAAAACATTGGGTGAAGATTGAAGAAAATAAAACTAATTTTTATTGAAATTTTTTCCACTATTTTATTTATTTATTTATTTATTTTTGTCTATTATTACATGTGACTTCAATCCTTACAATCCTCCCCATCTACTAAGCCAATGTTCCTTAACTCCTCCTTTGTCTCTTCTCAACTATCAATTTTCTCTAGTTCCTTACTTTTCACCACCCTCCAACCTTTTTTTTCCTTTACTTTCATTTTTTTCTATTACTATCAATTATGCTTCATCACGAATTGATTGCAACAAATCTCAACTAAGATTCATTTTTCTTAAGCACCTCCTCTCCTACTATGTTTCTTATCTTTCACTGCTCTTACGTAGATAACGACTATAATTATTTTCAAGACTAGCAAGAGACCCTTCCTCTTAATTCCTTCACCGACAAACAGTACAATCAAAAAGTTTGTTATCTTGTTAATGTCTATTTGTTGTTCATTTCCTCACTTGCTTTCTTTCCCGAGATCCCCCCCATTTATCTTTCATCATCAATGTTGTCTTCTTTTGGTCTCCTTAATTTTTTGGTCTCATTGTCTTTCAATCTCTTCTATTGAAACTCAATATAATTATCTTTGTTTGCATTTTTGTTCCTTCACAAATGGGAGTTACTTTGAATAAATAATGTGATATGCCTTTGGTGTTGTTGGAAAGATCTTGACAATTCAGATTTAATGGAATTTATGTGGTGAGATTTAAACTTAGGATGTGGGACATTGTTGATAAGTTGAGTTCATGTTATTTTGTAATGAATTCACACTTGCAAGTCTAATATTCAATTAAGTAAATGATTTCTTTTCATACTTGATTCTTTAAAAATGGGATATAAATAAACCTTGCAAAATAATGTCATATGTTGTGTCCACCTTACATTATAACGAGTTCACACTTGGGCCAACAACATAGGTCACACTAGTTATCTTTAATTAAAATTTTATCTACATGCTTATTCATCATTATCTTTCTATGTATACTTATCCATCTATCTACTTACTTAAGTATCTACTTATCAAGTTACTCACCTACCCACCTATCGAAATACTTACTTACCTATTTACATAGGTCCTCTTGGACTTGACAACTTTTTGCATGTATACTTATCGAGAACTTTCTTGTCAAAAAGTTTGAATGATAATGAAAAAAATGTTAAGATTAACTTTAAATACTTGGCATCATATGTTCAAACGGTTATCTATAAAGCTAGCTATTATCATAATTCATGGTAGGGTATTGTAGGATTAAATATGTGACATGTTAATTCTAAAATGTTAGCTTCATGTTTTTGATACTTAATACTAAAGTTCATAACACCAAGTGTGATTGGACTTATCCACTTAGTTTGTAGGTTATCTAAATAGTTGGATAACCTGGTTGTGATATACAACCATGGTTCTCAAATTTCATTTTTAAAGTCAAATAACCACATAGAAAACTGTCAGGTTTTTGTGTGTTCTTTCATGAAACCCGGTGGTTCTTTGAGGGTTTTGAAATACCCAAAATCAGCTGGCAGTTCTTTGATTATGATTTTTTTTTTCAAATACCCAGACCTGACGGTTCTTTCATTCTGATTTTTGTCAAATACCCAAAACCGACGGTTCTTTGATTTTCATTGTTTTTCAATAAGTGAAGGCTTGAACCAGCGGTTATTACAAATATCAAAGAGCTGCCCCCACAATGGGTGGGTGCTGGATTATTGCATAATCCATGGTGATTCACCATGAGGCCAAATTTGACTCTGAGAGTGCATTCTCAAGTTCACAAAAACCTACAAGAAACTTTCTAGTGTAATTTATTTGGAGATAACATTACAGAGCAAAATATTTTGTTGGCCTTGCCTAGCAAGGCAAGGATATTGCATTTAGATTCATTATAGATTATAGTAGCAGCTTAAGGGATTTTGAGACCTAAGTAATAGGTCTAATTTTATATGAGGATTTGTGAAAGATGATAATTTTGGCTTGTATTGAAACTTGAGATTAGTTATAGAGTGATAACATCTTGAAAGATTTTTGGTTTCTTTTTAGAGGATTTTTTTGAAGATTATATATTTGCTTGGTGAAATATTTGAGTTTCCATAATTCATCTATTGCCTTAAGATACTTGTTAATGCAAATGTCAAGGCCACAATGTGATACACTCCTTGTTTGCAAAGAAGGTGAACATTTCAACAAAAATTGAATATAGCTTGGCAGGTACCATGGTAAAATAATAATAATAATAATAATAATAATAATAATTTGTTAGGTTTTTACTTTTTGACCAATGTTGCATGGTTCTTGAGTTTTTTTATGCAGAACTTCTAATTCAAAAAAAAATCAAATTAGAGTGGTTTTGGTTCTGGTTCCAGTTTGCAAAAGAATGGAACCAAAAATCCTGGTCTGGGTCCAGTTCTTCACCCAATAAATAAATAAATAAATAAAATAAAATAAAATAAAATAAAATAAAAATTTTGATTCCAGTTTTGGTTCTACAAATCAGACCTGGTTCTCATTGGGTTTCAAGTAATGGGTTCTTAAAAAAACTGGGATCCTGGTTCCAGTTAGTTCTGGTTCTTAAAAGAAATTTGAGAACCCAGTTCCAGTTCCAATTCCAAACCCAGTTCCAGTTCCAATTCCAAACCCAGTTCCGGTTCCAATTCCAAACCCAGTTCCAAAAACTAGTCCTCATTCTGGTTTGGGTTTAGGGTTTCAAGAATGCCCAACTCCTACGGCATTTTACGCCGTTACCCTACATGTTAAAATCCGGAATGGCTTCTTACGTTGTTTTCGACCTTTTTAAAAATTGTGCTGAATCTGCTTTGAGTGGCCATTTCAGCCGAGGTGGTTGCTGAATCGGGCCCCCACCCACACAAGCAAATTCTACATAAACATCTTACATTTGTGTTCATATTCTGCACCTTTAAAAATTCCAAAGGGTGGCCAGTCTAGGGCTGATTCCAGCTTGGAATGCAGCCCTAGTCAGGCTCATCCTGAAAGGATTGCCCTTGTTGGTTGGTTGGCCCCATGGGCTTGCTTGCTAGGAGACAGTTTCCACTAGCTCTATCTTAAGCTATTGGCACATAATTTGTGACATAATTAGAAATGAAGCAAGAGACCAAATTTTGCTCCAAAAATTACAATCCATTGGGGCAAAGCCTATTCTGCACAATAATATGGAGACTAATGAGAAATAGGGTTTTTTATAGAATAACCTAGCCCATAATATGCTAGGCTATTCTACTACCCAGTTGAGCTTTGCTATTTTGCCAAGTGGAGATTTCCTTGGTTGCCAAGTCCACATTGCTAAAAATGCTTAAAGAAGCCCATTTGACTTTGCTCTCTAAGTTTCACATTGCCAACTCCACATCTCTCTAGTTAGTAGCCTAGCTACATTCTTGTCAACTCAACATTTGCTCAACTTCATCAACAACTCCACATGGCCAGCCAAAGTGCTTGCATTGCCAACTTTCCAAGTTGACTTCATTTTTATGGGCTGCCCAAAATGCTCTTCAAATTGCCCAAACATTTGAAAATTTTATTTGGCTAAGAAAGTTAGCAATGTAGTAGTAGTAGTAGCACTGGCGATTGTGGAGTTGAGACTGTGCCAATTTAGTTGGCGATGTGGAGTTGGCAATTTTGGCAATTTGAACTTGACTTTGGGGAGTTGACAATTTGGCAATGTGAACTTGGCTTTGGGCCAAAGTCAACTAAGTGTTAAATTAGCAATTCAGCAATGTGGACTTGGCACCGAGGAAAAGTCCACTTGGCAAAATAGTAAATGAGAAGAGTCAACTCATTCAATTGGCAATGGGCATTTCATGTAAGGAGACTATCTAGAAATTCAGGGGTTTTCCTTTTTTTGTCAATTTTGTGATCATCCATCCACAATTGGACTTAGCCAAATTTGGCTACAGGTCAAAAAAGAGAGCAAAAGTAGAATTGTTTTTCAAAACCTTTGTTATATATACTTGGGACTTGCAAAATCTGAACCTATTATGTTCTCAATATGGCAAATTCAACTCTTTTTTTCCCCTCCAAATATGGCGACTTTGGCCCAATTTCTCCAAAAGAGTCGCCCCCTCCTCGTCCTCCCCCTCCCCCAAAAAAGCCTTTCCATCAGCAAAGCAGGAAGTCGTAGCTGGGACATTGAGACAGCCAAAAGTGTGTTGAATTATTGGAGTTGGGTGGTAAATGGATCCAAGCTCATTCAACTCCAGCTGGGAGACAATGGTAAGAATAGGAAGAACAGTTGGGATTTAAGCCCAATCAACTCCAGAGAGGGAGGCGAAGTCGTAGGACAGAAAAAAAGGAACTTGGAGATTCAAGTATCAAGCCCATTCAACCCCAGAGATTCAAGATTCAAGCCCATTCAACTCCAGAGATTCAAGAATCAAGCCCATTCAACTCCAGAGATTCAAGAATCAAGCCCATTCAACTCCAGCTTTTAGGCGCAGTTGTAGGGTAGGGGAAGGACTTTGGAGGCAGCAAAGATTTAGAAAGAAACGTGAATCTCACTCACTCTTTGCATTTTCACATCTGTCTGCTCATTATTGCACAAACTTCCAAAGTTAGAAGTCTCTAAAAGTAGAAAGCATGGAAAAATAATGGGGCCTAAGATTTCGCATGCCCTCTCAAATTTTTTTAGGATTTTATTTACATCCCACCCACAAAGTGTTGATTGGGTGGTTGTCAAGTGAATTTGACACAAGCCATTTGCTCATACTGACTCAATTCCCAATAGCATCAACCAAGGTGCCAGAAAGTCTAGAGTAGTTAAGCTACCCCCATGCAGTTTCCACTAGGTAGTAAAAAAACCATCTGATTGTGCAGGCTATAAGACATGCCCATCATCACCTCTTCTCTGGTGCCATAGAATAGAGCCTTATTGGAAGCAGTTTCCACTTTAGAAAAAAGATAGTGAGAAAACATCCAATCATGCAAGGATACACAGACATACCCATCTCCGCTTCTTCGTTGCCAAAGAAGAGGTCATGTTCGTCCACATAGTGTGCATTCCCACATTATACCCATCTCCCTAAGTGTGCCTGGTGTAGAAATCTTATAATATTTTCTGAGTGTTCGTTGTCCAACCTCCCTTCATGTGCACTGCATGAGTAATCTGGTGTATCCAGGTGATCATCTTTCTATTGCTTCTTTACTTGGTCGGTTTTGTGCTGACCACTCAGAACTATGAAACTTATCAACATACTCAGAAGAAACATATTGATGAACTTGGTTCTTTTTCCTTGCTTTCAGAGAAAACAATACTTGAATTTCCAATTCAACAAATGATCTTACACTTCATGCACATCCAATTTTTAAAAAAAAATAGGTGCAACTTCAACTGCAATTTTTTCTATGCTTTTGATGTGATGTCAAAAGCACAAAATCAATAAATTTCTTCAAAACAAAGAAGTCTGCTCCTGACTTCTGACTGCCTGTTACACATTGCTGCATCACTGTGGGAGAGTATGAGTACTCACACAACTGCCCCCAGATCTAAACTGCTGTTACATGTGTTGTACAAAGCCTGAGTACATTTGTCCATACTTGCAAATTATGACTAGAACTATCAAGTTTTTCTTTACTACAACATATATTGCTACAAAATAAGGTTTCTGCAGGACTTGTTCTCTCTAACTGGGGACACTCCAAATGTTCCTGCCACACATAATTGCTGCATCTCTTCAATCAAAAAAGCTCATACATCCAGGTTCATATGTGCAAATAACTGTGTGCTCTGCAACAAGCTGCAGTTTTACATTGCCAATTTCTTCCAACAATCAAAGACTAATAACAACAAGATGCATGCCACACAAACAGTCCGAACATCAAATAAAACTAATTCCTTCCAACCTTCCTGACAGAAGGCAACCTAAGACTGAAATGTGATCTGACAAAGAAGCAACCTTAGACTGAAATGTGTTATGATTGCACCCATAATAATAATCACAGAGCCCTGCTCTCCGTGTTGTAAAGCCCGCCTTGATACATGACAACTGGCCATAGTGCCTAAAACTCTTTGGGCATACATTCTAGTGCACAGAAAGCTCTCTAGATGGTTAAATTGCCAAACCCTAAAAAAGATTTTTTAAGAAATCAATTGTGTGAATGCACGACAAGGAATCTCAATACCAACTGTCTGTGACTCATGACTACCAGAAAGCCAGGAAAAGAAACTCGACAAAACACAGAGATCCTAGACTAGAAAAACTACTGATGGAGGTGGAGAAGAATCGATCAGTGGTAAGCGAATTTTGTTGTTGCATTCGGTCAAGAGTCCAACGACAGCGTTGCGCGATAGCCCTTAATCTCATGAGAACTGCAAAAACCTAATCGGATCCCCAGTCCATCTGCTTGTGGGCCACATCAAAAAGCACACGCGAGAAAGAGGAGAGACTTCACCGCCACCCTAACCCATTTGCCGTACGCGACACAATAGAAGCCAAAAACCAGAAAGAACACACCGGCAGTCTTTGGAGAGCGTGTGTGTGGCGTACAACTTGATGACGCCAACTCCGGTAAGAACCCGCTTGCGCGACGCGTCAAAAACGCTGCTTCCACATGGCGCCGTTGAGAGCACGAGACTCATCAGCCGCGTCTGCAAGCGAGCAACACCGACGCCGCGGAAGCAAAAGCAGCAGAACCAGCAGCCGCGTCGCCACCGAAAGCAACAACAACGCTACTGCGGAAAGGAAGCACACATCACAAGCAACAGCAGCTTCTGAGTCAACCCTAAATCACGCTTAGGGTTTGACATTCCAAACACAATCACGATTAGGGTTTGGCAGGTACGCGGTACACCGTAAATCAGAATTTCAAAAACCCTAAAAAATTGTCTACAAATTCTTAATGTCAGGTAATGCCCTTATGTTGTAAAAAAATATTGAAATTCTTTAATTAATTTCTTTATTTCTTTATTTCTTTATTTTCAAAGAAAACAATTAAAAGAGTGAATCTATAAATAGTGAAGCTATAATAAATAAATAAATAAAATCTTTTTGGGAATTTTCAAGATTTTTTTTTTTCTATTTTGGCCATGGAATCTTCAAAATGAATGAATGAATGCATGCATGAATGAATGAATGAAGGAATGAATTAATTAATGAATTAATGAATCAATCAATCATTCAATAGACAATGTGTTGAAGCTGCCTCTGGAAACAAAGCATTTTACTTGAAGAAACTAGTGTTCTTGGAGGTCATTATTGTAAGTTTCCTGGGCATTATATTTTACTTACTTACATGCTCTAAACTAAACCCTAAACCCTAAACTAGATTTCACTAGATTTCACATTATCTATTTAAATTGAAGGCCATATTAAGTACCTATACACACCTACTTCATCCCAAAATTAAGGTGTATATAAACCCATTTTACTCATGTGCTAGTTATTAGTGGTGGACCTACTCCAAAGCAAAAAAGACAAAAAAGAAAACCTTATTAAAGGCATTTTTTTTTTGTACACATTTAAGTAATCACACAACTTGCAAGCCTATGTTTGTTTGCAACTTGTACTAGTGTCAACAAGAGCCAATGGTGCTCAAGCTTTAAAAGCAATCAATCTTACCACCTTGGCATTAGAGTACGTCATTATGGGATAGGAAGTGCACTATACACAACCCAACTTTTTAAAAAAAAATTTGCCCAAGGTTAGCTAGTTGGCTATACATTTTGACCATAGATGGGGAGTTCTAGCAAGTAAATTGTTTTTTTCCTAGGTACAATTGATGACTTGCATAATTTGTAACAACAATTCTTGCATCCAAGAAGAAATCATGGTAGGAAATTATTGTGATAATTTTGTTTGTCAAATAAAATAGAGACTAACTACATGATTGTTTCACTTGGAAAAATGTTGATGATGATTTATGTATCTGTGGAGGTGTATTAACAAACATATAAAGTTTTGTGAACAATTTTTGGCAACATGAAGAACTAGGAGGTTAGAACTTAGGATAGATGCAATAGAACTTTGAGACTTGGGGAAGGATTGAACCCCAATCCTTTTAAATTTTGCCCAATGTAACCCAAGGCAAATCTACACATAGAACACATGATAAAACCTTACCTATACTCCCACACATTAATTCAAAGACAAAAATTCAAAGATAAGAATTACCAAAACTTACAAAAAGATAAAAATTGCAAAACTTACATAAAGACAGAAACTTACAAAACTTTCAAGTATTTTGCAAAAATGCAAAATGCAAACTCCAAAATACACAAATACACATGAAGGAGCTAGGAAAAAATGCAGTTTTTAAATAAATTACAATTGCAACAAAAAAACATTGACAAGATTACTTGCCTACCTGCTTATGTAAAAGTTACAACTTAATCTCAAAACATTATGCAACCAAACAAGGTGCATGTACCAACATAACACACTAGAGACATCTAATATGCAACACTAAATGTTTAAAACAATCTAAGCATCTTTTACATGCCTTCCTTAACAATAAAAAAACCAAAACCTTCAAAGCAACAAATTACAAAATAGGAATTGTGGAAACAAGAACATTCACCTCAAAACCTTGGCAGTAAGAAAAGCACAAGCTTGAAGGTACCAAGTTTGAGCAAGCTACAAGGTTTTATAAATAATCAATCACACCTCAAAACCTTAACATCAAGAAAACCAAACGCTTGAAGGAACAAGCTTCAACAAGTTGCAAAACAAGTTGTGTAAATAGTCGTTTACACTTCAAAACCCCATTAGCAAAAAAATGAAAAGCTTGAAGCAACAAGTTTCAACAAGTTGTAAAACAAGTCCACTGCAAACAGACATGTTCACCTCAAAACCCTAACAATAAGAAAAAAGAAGCTTGAGTGCAACAAACTTGAGCAAAACAAGTTATGAATCAAAATTTTACATCTCAATTGGAAATGTAAAGACTAGGCCTTTACATTTTGAGGTCTTTACATTTCCAATTTGTAACCTCAAAATGTTAACACAACCCCATTTCCCCCCCAATCCCCACCTTCAAATGAATCATGTCAATGGTTCCATTTTGTTGTAAGGGCTTTAACAAGCCCAACTTGGTTTTTCAAATCAAAGTAAATTAGAATAAGAACCAAAAAAAATGCCATCCCATGGGCCCAAAATACTCACCACCCAATTAAAGATTATTTATGGATTATTTAGGGTAAACCCTTTCCTAGAAAGCTATTTGAAGATATTATTACATAGAAAAAACTTGTTTTGTGGATTTTTTAGGGTTTATTTTATTATCCTAGAAGGGCAAATTGAAATTATTATATTGAAATGCCAATATGAAATTATAATTTGCAGACTAATAATAATAACAATGAGTCAAAGATTTGGAATTAACAACAACCAATTGCTTACAAGAAAACTATAATTTGTATTTGTTTTGATTAAAATTGGTTAGGTTCAAATTGTTGGTTAAGTTCGGGTTTAAGAACATGACCCAATAGGTCTACATGGAGCTAAACCCATCTAAGAACTAGATGATTGCAAGTTTTAAAGGCATTTTCACAAGGTTTGAATCATAGGTTTCAGTAGGGGTTGGAATCCAAGGTTTAAATAAGGTTTAAGATTTGTAGGTTTTTAATTGTTTTCTTCCTAGTTTCTAGGCTTTATGGTTTTAAATTATTTTGTGTGTTTTTGTTAGTTTTGAAGAAAAGAGGTTTTTGATAGTGCAACTAGTTTTGTACAAGGAGTATGGTTGAAAAAGTAATGACAAAAAATGGAATGTTTCCCTTGGCAAAAATGTTTTGTCTTTCACAATACCTTTAGTGTAAAATATCATGAGAAAAAAAGGGAAAAAAATTGGAGCAAATCTTTACAATTAATAAAACTTGGGGCCATGGTCTTTGCCACAATTAGACCCAAGCTTGCCTTTTAGTTTAGCAAGAAGGGACTCAATAATAATATTGATTTATAATCAAAAGTTATCACTTATTAATCTGGAAATATATTAAATAAAATCACCCAAAATTAACAAAATAAGCATATTGAATAAAATTTTAAAAATCTTACATTTGTTTTTCCATTATAGACAAAAAGATTTAAAAAAAAGAGGATTTATAGTTCAATGCAAGTTGAAATTTAGGTATGTTTAATAGTCCTTTGTTATTACAAAAAAAATGAACTTCAAAAAGTTTGTATTATGAAAATTAAAGTTCCATTTGTGAAAACAATCATGTTTCACAAAGCACACAATCAATTTTAAAGGTCTTTTGCTTGAACAAAAAATCACAATTGAAAGATTTAATGATTTAATATGGACTTTTCACATCAATATTAATCATAAAACACAATTTGTCATGAAGATTGCACCACATAGGCATATGTAACAAAAAAATGTAATTTTGATCATGATTTGACATGATTTTTGGCTCATGGAAATGGGATTTTACCCAATAGGGATATCTTATATTCTTAGTAGGTTCCCTTGTGGATTATGAGGTTAACATTTCAAATCTTGTAAAAAAAACCTTTAATATGGACAAAGAAAATATCTTAAAAGCAAGGTTGCATCTGTCCATTATATGCCATGCAATAGGTTGGATTTGAAAAAATGGGTTCCAAATTTTTATCTTTAAAAAATATATATTAATATTAAACTGAATGTTACCATAGTCATGCATTCATAAGGATATTTGAATGGTTTTGGGAGGTTGTGAACTAATGTGACATCTTTTAACAATCAAACCCCAAAGTTTATCCTTTTTTAAATTATTTTTTAATGTAATTTTAAAGATATTTGTTGAAAAAAAGAAGAAGAAAAGGAAAGTGTGTGAGAAAAATAACATGTTTCAAGATGTTTGAAGTGTAAAACTTCAATGGGTTGAATCAATGGTGGATGTACATCATAGCAAGGTGCATAAAGTAAGCTGCAACATGTATAACTAAGTAGAGGGCAAGGAAAAATTGTTGACCCCTAAATTGAACAACCTTTGGAAACATGGTTGTCAAATAAAGGGCTTATTTACAATTTTAGGTGTTGTAAAAAATTTTGGTGATTTGCCTTAGGACACAATTTAATTTAAATTTATAACATTTGGAGTTGATCAAAAGTGAACGTGTTTAAAGGTATCATAATAGGTGTGATACTCCAATTCAAAAATCAATATGCACCATTCATGATTAGTGTACATTGAATGAACCACTACACAAATTTTGTAGTCCAAATTCTTTCTAAGTTAGGCATTATGTAAAAAATTGAGGATGTGTTGTAAAATGTATGTGTATTTCATTCATAGTCCTAAATCAACCCATGAATTTGTTGAATTGGTTAACATTGTGGAAACATGGGGTTAGTGGATTTTGAAAAACATCAAAACTCATTAGATTTCAATGTTATTCCTTAAAAAAAGAATGTTGTTTGAATATCACATGTTGATTTTTTAAATGCATAAAGATTCATTGCATTAAGAACTATGGGGTCAAGAGGCCAATAATGTCCGAAGTTCTACAAGAATTGAAACATGTTTTAGTTGTTGATTACACAAGTTGCTTGTATATTGGATCTTATTTGTAACTTGGAAGTAATGTTGGTTTTCACTTTAATGATGTCCATGCTTGATAGGTTAAATAAATTGATCAAATTCTTGTTATTTTAATAGTGTTTTGTGTGTGATTTCATTGTTGTAATAAAATTGTGTTAGGATAATATTGGTACAATGATCCTTGAATTGTTTACATGAATGATGCATTCAATGGTTACCAAAACTTGTTGAATGGAACATTAGATGTGATGGTGCATGAATGGGTGCTTGACTTCAATATTGGATTAGAGAACTTGAGTTTCCAATTGTTGACATTTCCATTATGATGCATTGTTGTTGTCTTCAAACATAATTTTATGTGTTTGTGATTCATAAATCTTTTAATAAACCATTAATCATATTAAAATATAATGTTTTTAAATTAATAATGAACTTAAAAAGCAATTTCTTGCCCAAGATGTGATGGATGCTTTAGACATGATTTACCCATAGTACAATTCGAAATCTTTATGTGAGATGACCTTCCTTGTTCATGTGGCTATTTTGAAAGGGTTTTATTGTCAAGTTAGAAAGCTTGGATCCACCCAATTGTGAATCCCCACAATAACTAATGTGAATGTTTTGGATGTCTAATCCTTTTTTTTCAAGAGTACAATGATGCCCACTACTTAATGAACTATGGACCAACCCATGGATCTCAATCCACTATCCAAACTTTGGAAGAAATTTTCTTCCAATACAATATTATGTGCCCAATTTCTAAGTTCATGAAATTGCAAAATTGAATGTGGTTCAAATTTTGGGATTTGTGGAGAATGAAAAACCTTTATCAACCTTGACGTTCATGGAGACAAGATTTTGAAGTTGACTTTGTTAACATTTGGATTTGGTGGTTCGTATGTTTGCACAACCTTTTATTTTTATACTTTTTGTTATGACAACACCACCATAATTTGGATTGATGAGAAAACAAAAATATGTCTTTTGGTTTGTTGTTTTTTAGTTGTAGCCCATTACTAGTTTGTAAATAGGAAGTTCTAAGTTTGAAGCATTATGATTGTTTTATGTTGCAATTCATGAAAACTTTCCATGCCCAAGCTTCATAGACCTTGAATTTTATATTGCGAATGTTGGGTATGGTTGGCTCAATTTCTAAGATGTATATGATTTCTTGCTACATCAAGGTTATGGTACTTAATTTTCCTTCTTATATTTTCTATTTGCTTATGTATGGCGTTTGTCACTTGTGACATGTAAGAAATTTTACTAATATATTATAACTTAATTATAAGTTTGGGCATTAAATAATTTCTCATGATGATTGTTTGGGGGTTTGTAAGTTTATATTCTAAACCGTTAGTTTCCATGATGATGACCAATTTGAACTTTGGGTAAATTTTTGTTTCATACCCATTATCCATTGATGTTCTTTGTATCACTAAAATTAATGTATGACTTGTACATTAGGATCATGTGTTGCCATTGATTGTAATGTCTTTTAGGATGAGGCTTCAATTCCCTTGTATGGTTTGTTTTTATGTTTTTTACACATTAGTCATTTAGTTTTAGTTTTTGTCTTGAGTTTTATTAACTTGTAAAAATTGCTTATATGCTCAATACTTATTGCTTACATGCAATCTAAGTTTAAAATCGTAAGTTTGTAATTGAAATAATTTAACCTACTAGCTAGGAGTTTTTTTAGACAAGTCTTTTCACTCCAATTTTCCAACACTTGTCAAAAAGCTTCACAATTAATTTTTTTTTTACAATTACCAAAATTTAAACTCTATCAAAATTGAAATGACCACCATTCACACACACAGTGCAACTTGCAATAATCAATTACACTACCCCTCCAACGGAAAAATAAAAAATAAAAATCCATATGTTATTGTTATTTTATTTTCTATATAACCAATCAAAAGATAACCAAGGCATTTGATTGATTGTTACCACTTGAGTTGCTAGCTCAAGCACACAATAACCACTAAGCTCTTTTCAAGAATGCTTTTGAAAGAAAACACCAATGATCACCACTTTAGGGCACAAACCATATATATTTCCTCAAAAAATCACCGAACTATCCTTATTTATTGGCAAGGCTAGTGTGTTTGTGATGACTTGTTTGGCCAAGTTGCACTTGGTATGTGAGTAGAACATCGTTATGTAAAGATGTGCTTCAAATTCTTTAAGTGTTATTGAGTCGCACTTTACAAAGCATAATTTTTTCCTCAATGTTTTTTTGGGGTGAGGTCACACTTCCAAAATTAGAATGCCCACTATGATGGATGGATGGATGAATGGATGGATGTTAAGAAAATTCATTTTTCAAGATGGGTCACAAATTTTTGGGGGGTTTTATCCTGTGATTACCCATTGGGGTACCTGCTAGGTATCACAAAGAAAAAAAAGAAAAAGAAAAG